>ERZ761607.276-NODE-276-length-101934-cov-12.034698_pt1 | contig 101934 bp, 60 predicted proteins | sample MGYA00511164_ERZ761607 | MGnify/ENA primary metagenome ERZ761607 (study PRJEB28899, sample SAMN02445080) | bioreactor sludge metagenome | biome: EBPR sludge | place: Australia: Brisbane, Thorneside Wastewater Treatment Plant | collected 2011-06-22 ...
CCACGTCCCCCAAAGACCGCTCGGAGGAGTTTTGACACAGTCTCGCCAGAATGCGATGGATGGGTGCGCGGATGGCGTCCATCCCGCGCTTTGACAAGCGCGGCTACGGCCCCGTGTGGCCGCCGCCGCAAGGCGGTGGAAGCGGCGGCCTGCTCCGCGCCGTGCGCGCGGGCGGGGTCTCAGCCCTGGTCCCACTGGCTGTTCCTGCTGCCGATGTAGCTCATGATGAGGCCGGTGAGGATGTGGGCGCCGAGGACGAAGGCGGCGAGCGCGGGGGTGACGAGGGTGGTGCTGGTGACTTGCTTGACGGCTTCGTAGAAGGCGGTGTCGCTCATGCTGCGGAGGCTGCCGGACCAGGACCAGAAGGCGGCGATGAAGGGGTTGACGGCGCCTTCGAGCCACGCGGGCAGGGTGAGCACGGCGCCGGAGAGGGGGAGCTGGAAGCCGACGAGGTAGATGCTGAGGATGGTGGCTTTCTCGGGGCTGCGGCTCAGGGCGCTGATGCCGAGGCAGACGGAGGTCATGGCGGCGGAGGCGAGCACGAGGAGGGCGAGCTTCACCAGCAGGTGCCCCGGCAGGCCGCCGACGACCATGTCCACGAACACGCCCATCCACAGGCTCTGGGCGAGGACGAAGACGCCGAGGAAGAGGACTTTGCTGGCGAGGTAGGCGCCGGTGCTGAGGCCGCCGAGTTTTTCCCGCTCGAGGATGAGGCGCTCGCCGGCGATCTCGCGCGCGGCGTTGTTGCTGGCCATGAGGGTGACGAGGACGACCTGGAGCATGATGAGGCCGCTGACGAGGCTGCCGGCCTGGAGCTGCTCGAGCTGGTGCCTGGCCTGCCGCTGGACCTCGTAGAGCACGTCGCTGTCCTGGCGCTGGTCGAGCTGGCTGAGGGGCTTGACGCCGTCGAGGGCGAAGATGACGACGAGCAGGGGGAAGCCAAGGAGCATGGCCAGGTGCAGCCAGACCTGCCCGGCATCCCGGCGGAAGATGGTCCAGCGCCGGCGCAGGAGCACGCCGACCTGGGCGGCGAGGCCGGGCAGCTCCTCGGGGGCGTGGGCGTCGTCCTCGCCGTCCCCGCCGGGCGCGGCGGCGGGGCCGCTGTCCGCGTCTTGCTGTGCGGCGCGCGCGGCGGCGGCTTTGTCGGCGGCGCGCGCGGCGGCGTCGGCGGCGGCGGATTCGACGAGCATTTTTTCATAGTGCCCGCGCTTTTTCCCCCAGGACTCGGCCCACGCGCCGGCCTCGCGCTGGGTGAGGCGGAGGTAGACCTCCTCGGGGTGGGCGGCGGAGAAGTAATGGGTGAGGAGGGCGGGCGGGCCGTGGTAGACGAGGCGGCCGCGGTACATGACGAGGACGCTGTCAAAGGCTTCGAGGCTGGCGAGGCTGTGGGTGACGTTGATGACGACGCGGCGGGGGTTCTCGCGGGAGAGGAGGCGGAGGAGGTCGGTGATCTCGCGCTCGGATTTGGGGTCGAGGCCGCTGGTGACTTCGTCGCAGAGGAGCAGGCAGGGGTTGGTGACGAGCTCGAGGGCGAGGCCGAGGCGGCGCTTCTGGCCGCCGGAGAGGACTTTGACGCGGCGGTCGGCGAGGTCGGTGAGGCCGGTGATGTCGAGGATGTGGTCGAGCTTCGGCTCGAAGTCGTCAGTGCCGGGGAGCTGGGTGCGCAAGGACATGCTGGAGGCGATGCATTCCTCGACGGTGAGGAGCTCGTGCGCGACGCTGAACTGGGGCACGTAGCCGAGCTCGCCGGGGTGGAGGTCCTCCTCCTCCTGGAGGTCGCGCCCTTCCCAGAGGAGGCGTCCGGCGGTCTGCTCGGTGATGCCTGCGATGACTTTGAGCAGGGTGGTCTTGCCGCAGCCGGAGGGGCCGACGATGGCCATGAGGTGCCCCTGGGGCAGGGAGAATGCCACGTCGCGCAGCAGGTGCAGGGTTTCCTCCTCCGCGCCCGGGGGGGCGTCCACTTCCAGGCAGAGATTTTCGGCTTCGAGCATAAGGCGGGCATTCCGGCAAAGTCCGGGGCAAAAGGCAAACCGGAAATGCGGGAGGGGCGGTTTTTAGTCCGGGACGCCGGCGGCGGCGGCGGGCGGGCGGGCGGCGCCAAGGCCGAGGGCGTGGCGGAGGATGGCGTCGTTGTGGAGGATGGGGAGGGAGTAGTGGCCTTCGTTTTCCAGCCAGTGGATGTCGGCATGGGGCATCAACTCGGCGAGCTGGGCGCTGTATTCCCAGGCGATGTTGCGGTCCATTTTGCCATGCCAGAGGTGGACGGGGAAGGTGACGGAGCTGACTTCGAAGCCCCACTCGGAGAGGTAGATGTCGGCGTCGCCAATGACGGCGCGGGGGCCGCGGCGCAGGCTCTCCATCATGCCGGCGCGGACGACGCGGAAGACTTCGGGGTCGGCGAGGACGCGGCGGTCGGGCTCCAGCAGCAGGCGCATGAGCCACTTGAGCGGGGGCTTGTCCGGGCTGCCCCTGGCCAGGAGCGCGCCGAGGCGCAGCACGGCGCCGAGCACGGAGGGGAAGTGGCCGCGGAGGCGGATCATGAGGCGGTAAAGCCAGAACATTTTGGCGTCGCCGAAAAAGGCGAGCGGCGGCGCGCCGCAGACGATGGTGGCGCTGAGCAGGCGCGCGGGCATTTTCAGCGCGGTGGCGAGCACGTAGGGTCCGCCGCCGGACCAGCCGAGGACGTGGAATTTCTCCGCGCCGGCATGGGCGGCCAGCTCCTCGAGCACGGGCGGCCAGTCCAGCAGCCGGCGCCGCGGCTGGAAATCGGAGAGGCCGATGCCGGGCCTGTCGGGGGCGATGATGCGCAGGCCGTATTTAAGGCCCGCCTCATACATCAACTCGCCCTGCACGCGGCCGCTGGGCCAGCCGTGGAAGTAAAACATGGCCGCGCCGGCGGGGTCGCCGTATTCGGCGTAGCCAAGCGTGAGGCCGTTGGAGAGGGTGAGGGTGTGGTCAGCCATGTGGATGCGCGGGCCGGAGGGGACCGCATTCTTATTGGCGTGGACTTCACAAGAAGCAAGGATCGTGACAACCACGGAACCATCCAGGCATGACTTTGCATGGATTGCGGAACGCCTGGCTCCGCGCCGGCGGAAGAGTCAGGAGACTTGATTGATGTCGCTTTCGTGCTGGCCCGTTTTAGCGATGACAGACTTCCAGAAGATTCCCGGAGTGTAGATTTGCTTGCGACCGAGGACCACCAAGGAGAGCGGCACCAGGACGAACTCCGTGAGCCATTGGGAGATCATGAAGTCCGTATAGCCTCCCATTGCGTTGTCCACCGCCAAAGTTCCCAGCCTCTGGCAGTTGATGATGTCCGAGCAGCTTGGAGCCGCCGAGCGAAGGAGATGACGGGGTTCGTTCGTCAAACAGCGGAGGTTCTGCCATTGCAGTCCGTTCGTGTCGGGCGTGCTTTTCAGCAGGTTTGCGAGACCCGTGCTCATGAGTTTGAGGCCGGCTCTGCGCAGTGAATCGCTGGTTTGACCGGAGATGATATTTTTGTTTTTCAGGTAGTCCTTGAGAGCTTTTTCCTCCTCATCGGTCAGCTCGACGCGGTAAACCGCATGAGGGTCAGGCTCGTCTTTTGATGCCGGCTTGTCCGGCAAATCGAGATACTTGTCAACGTCCGTCGGAATCGCTGTTTCTGCCATGACGATGAGGCCGAAAGGCATGTCATGACCTTTTGCGTTGGCATTCGCCGCCATTTTCTTGCGCATGTGCTCAGCCACTCCCTCGATGCTAAAGGGCACCTCCGGGATCAGGGCCAGTTCACAGTGACCCGTGGAACTGGCCAATACCGCGTGGCTGACCACAAAACCGGAAACCGAACCAAAAAGCTGGACCACCCCAAGGCGTGGATTGGCGGAAACCTCGGTGTAAAGGCTTTCGATCACCTCGCGGGCTTTTTCGACGGCGGACATGAAACCGAATGACTGCCAGACCCAGAGAATGTCGTTGTCCATCGTTTTGGGCACACCCACGATGGACAGGATTTTCTGTTTTCTCTGTTTGCCTTCCTGCTTTTCCATCCTTTCCAGGGCCACCGTCCACAGTGCGTGCGCTGCTCTCATGCTTCCGTCCCCCCCAATCACATAAAGCACGTCAATTTCATCATTCAAAAGTGTGCGCGCCATGTCCTCAAGAAACTCGACCGAGTCCGGAGAAGTGAGTTCATCCACTCTCGATGTTCCAATAATCGAGCCACCTTCGTTCGCATACTCCGAAGTGATGATCGAGTTGCTTCGCCCGTGGACGCCCTGGCTCGTGTATTCATCTTTGTGCTTTTTGCACGCAGCCAGCAGTCTGTAGGGCTGATTGGCGCGGCCGGGGCCAAGAAGAGAGCTGAAGCCGTTTTGGTAGCCGTATATCACCGGGCATGCCCCGTTTTCGTTCCTGGTATGATAAAGCCAGTGCCTTTGCACAATCCCGTCTATGACGGCGTTTATGCCAGGTGCTATTCCGCCGGAAACCAGCACTCCGACTTTAAAGCCTTTGGCATTCTTCGGGGGAAACCACAATTTGCCCCTGGGTCCCGCCTCAGGCAGGGTGTATTTTCCAGCGTCGTGCGAGCCGTCGGAACCATCAACTGTGGCCGACATGCGCACACGGTGATTTTCTGTTCTGACCACGCCGAAATCGAATCCCGTGCTTCCTTCCACGCCGACCCAGGGATTTGGAACAGGAGCGCCATTCATGAACTCCTTGATCTCGCGAACTTGCGGCCATTCCAGGGGCGCTCCAGCAAGACTGAGACGCCGCAGTTCCTCAAGCAAGAGCGAGGTTTTGGCATCCTGCTTTTGATGGTCCAAATACAGGTCTCCCTTGTGCTTTTCGACATTCTCAAGATGCCTGAGAATCATCTTCTCATAATTAAACAATCTCGGATTCGAAGGCAGCCCATTGACGACAGTGGGCACATGGAAATAAAAGGCGATTTTCCGGGCAACTTGCTCGGATGAGCTTCCCGAATCGTAATCAATGCGCGGTAAAAATTTAGGATCGGCGGTTCCATGAGGAACTGACTTGAAGTCTGCTTTCGCCGCGACTGCCACAAATACGAACTGCTTCCTGGATTTTCCGGCATTGACGCGGACTTCACTCTCATTCCACGCGGTGGTGATCTCTTGTTTTTGGGGGTCGGATAACTTTCCACCGACAAAAATAACCATGGCGGGGCACTGCCGGGCCTCTTCGCGCATTTGGACTGGCCATTCCTTGGAAGCGCATTGTTCGCGGGTGTAGTTGAATGTCCCCAATCCGAACCGCCTGAGCCATTTGTCAACTTGGTCAACAAATGCCTGATCGTTGGAGTTGTGGCAAAGAAATGCTTTCATAATCAATAATTCGCGGAATCAAACTTTGATTGTCTGGCTGATGTCAAGACGGATATGAGGCAAAAAAGTTTGCCGCGCCTGTAACGCCCGCCGGAAAGCCGTGCATCACCGCCATGAAGCAACTGCTGGCGGCAACCTGCCGCTGGAGAAGCCTTCGAAACACTCATCCGCACACGCCACCTCCCATGAAAACGAAATCCACCCTCCTCATCGCTCTCGCGCTGGGCCTCGCCCCGTTCTCCACCGCTTCCGCCGGGCTCATCACCGATCCACTCTGACAGGGCGGCCCGCTGCCAGGACCGAAGCCTCCTGTCAATGTCTCCGCCGCGGCGCAGTTCCTCGCCGACGTCATCGCCGTTGGCGGGCCTGGCGTCGGACGGCAACGCGAGGCGCCCGGAGCTTGGCAGACTCTTTTCCATGTGCCATTCATCCCCGCATGTCCAAGCCTGATCCCTCCACGCTTCCATGCAGCCCGCTCGATGAGACCGCCGGTCTGAAATACTTCCCGCGCATGACGGCCAAGATACGCCTGCACGCGCAGGGCAGGCTGTGGGAGGACCTGCACGCGAATCTCGGCAAAGGCAGTGATGGCGCGCTGGCCGGCTTTCTGCATGTGGACTACGAGGACATCAAGGCGCGCGTGCTCCAGGGCGGCTCGGATGAGGAAATTCTCGAATGGTGCCAGGAAAGAAGCCGTCCGCTCAACGACACCGACCGGCTCGTCTGGAACCACTATGTGCAGACCCTCGGCTGGAACGACCACATCTCGGCCATCCTGGCGAAGCGCAAGGCCGACGGCGGTCTGGAGAGGCGGGATGACATCCAGACCATCGCGCATTACATAGACGTGGACGAGGGACGGCGGCCATGAGGGGCGCGCGGAGGCGAATGCCCGCTTGCGCGGCGCGCGCATCCTTGGTTCCATCCAGCCCGTCATGACCGCCGCCGCCGAAGTCACCAACATCTCCTGCTACCTCTTCGCCCCGCTGGCGGATTTGAAGAGCCTGCGTCCGCGCTTGCTGGAGCTGTGCCGCGCGCAGGGCTTGAAAGGCACCATCCTGCTGAGCACCGAGGGCATCAACATGTTCGTGGCTGGAGACGCGCGCGGGATCGAAGCCCTGCTTGATTTTTTGCGCGCCATACCCGGACTCGCACGGCTGGCGCCCAAGTTCAGCCTCAGCGCGCGCCAGCCCTTCCGCCGCATGCTGGTGCGGATCAAAAAGGAGATCATCGCGTTTGGCGTCGAGGGCATTGACCCCGCGCGGCACACCTCGCCGCGCGTCTCCGCGCGCGAGTTGAAACAATGGCTCGACGAGGGCCGCCCCGTCACCCTGCTGGACACGCGCAACGACTACGAGGTGAGGCTGGGCACCTTCAAAGGCGCGCTGCCGGCGGGCATTGACCACTTCCGTCATTTCCCCGACGCCGTGCGCCGGCTGCCAGCCGGGTTGAAGAAGCAGCCCGTCGTCACCTTCTGCACCGGCGGCATCCGCTGTGAAAAGGCCGCCCCGTTTTTGGAGCGCGAGGGTTTCGAGCAGGTCTGGCAGCTCGACGGCGGCATCCTCAAATACTTCGAGGAGGTCGGCGGCGCGCATTACGAGGGCGAGTGCTTCGTCTTCGACCAGCGCACCGGCCTCGACCCCGCCTTGAGCGAGACCGGATCCGCTCAATGCCACGCCTGCATGGCGCCGCTGACGGCGCGGGACCAGGATGACCCGCGCTTCACCGAGGGAGTCTCGTGCCCGTATTGCTTCAAGACCGATGACGAGCGCCGCCGCGCCAGCCTGGCCGCGCGCCAGGAGGCCCTGCGACGTGCCGCCGATCCTCTGCCCGGCTCCACGCCACAGGACAACCACCGCCCCATTTCCATCCCCGCGCGCTGCCACGGAATGACGCTGCTCGACGCGCTCTGCCTCCTGCTGCCCGGCGTGTCGCGGCCGGAATGGCTCATGCTTTTTGAAAATCAGAGAATGCTCGCCCAGGACCGGCAGCCTGCCTCACCGGAGCGCGTTGTCCAGGGGGGCGAGCGCTACCTGCGGCTGCAACCCGCCGATGTCGAACCCGCGGTCAGTGCGGACGTCCGCATCCTGTTCGAGGACGAGGCTGTCATTGTCCTGCGCAAGCCCGCCCCGCTGCCGATGCATCCCGGCGGCCGTTACCACCGCAACACGCTCCAGCATTTCCTCCAAACCGCCTGGCATCCGCAAAAGCCGCGCCCCGCCCACCGGCTCGATGCCAACACCACCGGCCTGGTCATCGCCGCGCGCACCCGTCATTTTGCCGGACTGCTGCAGACCCAGTTCGCGCGCGGGGAGGTGGAAAAAGAGTACCTCGCCCGTGTCACAGGCCACCCGGCCTGGGAGGAGCGTCTTTGTGACCTGCCCATCAGCGGCGCTCCCGGAGAACTGGGCAGCCGTGACGTGGATGAGACAGCCGGGCTGCCTGCCCGCACCGCCTTCCGCCTGCTGCGTCGTGATGAGGATGGCACCTCTCTTGTGGAGGCCAGACCCCTCACCGGGCGCACGAATCAAATCCGCGTTCATCTCTGGCGGCTTGGCCACCCTGTCTGCGGCGACCCCGTCCATCTCCCCGGCGGCGCGCTTGGCGTCACGCAGACCCTGGGAGTGGACGCCCCTCCCATGTGCTTGCATGCATGGCGGATCACCTTCACGCACCCGCTCAGCGGTGAAAGGCTGGGTTTCGAGGACGATCCGCCATCGTGGCATTGACCCGTCCCGCTCCTGCTCCATCCATCCACCATCAGCACTGACTCGACAGCATCCACGAACCACGCCACGCGCCTGACCTTCCGCAACGAAGTCTGGCGCTCGCTGCCATCCGGCGTGCTGGAGACGCTGCAGACCACTTTCGGCATGCTCATCGCCGTGCGCGTCTTCGCCATGGATGACATGGGCAAGTCCGTCTTTCTCAGCGCCACGAGCGGCGGCCTCATGACCAGTCTGTTTGTCGTCCCTCTGCTGCTGCGCTCGCGCTCGACGCTGGCGGGGACGGCGGCGCGTGTGCAGTTCCTGGGCGGCGTCTTTCTGGCGCTGGCGGCCCTCATGCCCCGTTCGCCGTGGATGTTCGTCGCCGGCCTCAGCCTCGGTCTGTTCTGCTTCTCCATGCAGATACCGCTGCTCACCCAGATCTGGCGGCTGAATTATCCGGAGGCCGCGCGCGGCAGGCTCTTCTCCATCGCCGGTGTCGTGCGCGCCGCCGCCGCCATGGGCTTCGGCTTTTTCGGCGGCTGGCTCATCGGGCAGGACCTTGGTCATTACCGCTGGCTGCTCTGGATTTTCGCCGCCTGCGCCTTCATCTCCGGCCACCTCACGCGCCGCCTGCCCTCCGTGGTCTGGAGCGCGCGTGAGGACACGCCGCCCGGACTCTGGGCCGCCTTGCGCTGGGTGAAAAAGGACCGCGACTTCCGCACCCTGCTCATCTCCTGGATGATGATGGGCATCGGCAATCTCGTCGCCGCCTGCCTCTTTGTGGAATACCTCGCCAACCCGGTCCACGGCATCAACCTGCCGGGTAGGGATGTCGCCTGGATCACCGGCGTGGTGCCCGTGCTCTTCCGCATGCTTTGCGCTTATCCTTGGGGAGTCATCTATGACAAGATGGGCCTCTTCAAAGTCCGCGCAGTGCTCAACCTCATCTTCGCCGCCGGCATCCTCGTTTTTTATCTCGGGGAAAACATGTTTTGCTGGACGCTCGGCATGGCCTTGTGGGGCGTGGCCAACGCGGGCGGCAATGTCACCTGGGGCCTGTGGGTCACGAAGCTCGCCCCGGAGCACGCCGTGGCCGAGTACATGAGCGTCCACAGCTTTCTCACCGGCCTGCGCGGCGTGCTCGCCCCCTACCTCGCCTTCGCCGCGCTCGGAGTCATGAGCTTCCAAACGCTCGGAGTCGTGTGCAGCATCGGCATCATCGCCGCCAGCGCCTTCATCACCTCCCGCTCTCCCGCCGACCGCTCCGGCGCGCGCGAGCGGCTGTGAGCGCGAGCCTCACAGCCGGCGCAGCCCGTCCTCGGTCATGGGATTGGGGATGGCGGTGTCTATCTCGTCAATGCGGCGCAGGGTCTCCGCGTCGAGGATGAGATCGCGCGCCTGGAGGCTTTGCTCAAGCTGGGCCACGGAGGTGGCGCCGATGATGGTGGAGGCCACAAAATCATGCTGCCTGCTCCATGCCACGGCCAGCGCGGTGACGCTGACGCCGATGTCCGCGGCGATGACGGAAAGCCGCGCCGTGGTCTCCAGGGTGCGCTCGTTGACGAAGCGCCGCGCCATTCGCTGCTGGCGCTCGCCGCCGCTGACCAGATACTCGCTGAAGCGCGCGCCGGGCGGCAGGGCGCCGTTTTGATATTTGCCGGTGAGCACGCCGCCGCCGAGGGGCGAGTAGGGAAGCAGGCTCACGCCCTCCATGCGGCAGACCTGCGCCAGCTCGCTCTCGCAGCGGCGGTTGATGAGGGAGAAGTTGTTCTGCACGCTGTCAAAGCGGGCCAGGCCGTGCTTTTCGGAGGCCCAGAGGTTTTTCATCAGGCCCCATGAGGTCTCGTTGCTGCAGCCGATGGCGCGCACCTTGCCCTGCTCGACGAGTTCGGTGAGCGCCTCCAAAGTGTCCTCCTGGCGCATGTGATGGTCAGGCCAGTGGGTCTGGTAGAGGTCAATGTAATCGGTTTGCAGCCGGCGCAGGCTGTCCTCGCAGGCGCGGTGAATCTGGCGGCGGTCGAGCGCGGTGAAGCCGCCGCGCACCGGCGGGCGGAACCAGCCGTGGCCGGGGCCGGTGACCTTGGTGGCCACGATCACGCGGCCGCGCTCCCTGGTCTTCAACCAGCGGCCGACGATCTCCTCCGTGATGCCGAAACGCTCCGCGCTGGGCGGCACGGGATACATTTCCGCCGCGTCATAAAAATCAATGCCCGCGTCATGAGCGCGGTCCATGATTTCGAAGGAGGTTTTTTCATCGGCCTGGAGGCCGAAGGTCATCGTGCCCATGCAGATGTCCGTGACTACGATTCCGCTGCGTCCGAGTCTTTTGCGTTCCATGCGCGCCATGATGGGAAGGGGAGGCGGGCCGGTCAAGCCGCATGGAGGGCCGACGCGGGGCAAACATGGAGCGCTGGCCGCTGAATGCCGCAACGGCCCGTCGTTGACAAAGCCCGCCGCCGCTCCTTTTTAGCCAGCCCTTCCCGCAACCTCACTTTTTGATCCCTCAGACCGCACCTTATCCTATGGACTTCATCGCCAAAAACGTCGCCGAGCTTTCGCCTTCCATGACCCTGTCCATCACCAGCCAGGCCAAGGCGCTCAAAAAGCAGGGAGTGGACGTGCTGAGCTTCGGCGCGGGCGAGCCTGATTTCAACACCCCGACGCACATCACCGCGGCCGCCATCGAGGCGCTGAACAAGGGACAGACCCGTTACACGGAGAGCGCCGGACTGCTGGAACTGCGCGAGGCCGTCGCCGCCAAGCTGCTGATAGACAACAACCTCCAGTACGACCCCTCGCAGATCAGCGTGAACTGCGGCGCGAAGCATTCCTGCTACAACGCCATCGCCGCCACCATCAACCCCGGCGACGAGGTCATCATCCCCGCCCCCTACTGGACCAGCTACCCTGAAATGGTGAAGCTCGTCGGCGGCATCCCGGTCATCGTCGAGACCAAGGCGGAAAACGGCTGGAAAATGACTGCCGACGAGTTCGAGGACGCCATGTCCCCGATGACCAAGATGATCATCCTCAACAGCCCCGGCAACCCCACCGGCTCGGTTTACAGCCGCGAGGAGTTGCAGGCCATCGGCGAGATCGCCGCCGGCGAGGACATCCTCATTCTCTCCGACGAGATTTATGAAAAGCTCGTCTATGGCGAGAACAAGCACGTCAGCATCGCCAGCCTGAGCAAGGAGATCTTCGATGTCACCATCACCATCAACGGCTTCTCCAAAGCCTACGCCATGACAGGCTGGCGCCTCGGCTACACTGCCGCGCCGAAGAAGATCGCCGACGCCATTGACACCATCCAAAGCCACACGACGAGCAACCCGACCACCTTCGCGCAATACGGCGCCATCGCCGCCCTCTCCGGCGATCAGCAGATCGTGGCCGACATGCGCGACGAGTTCGACGTGCGCCGCCAGTACATGCTCAGCCGCCTTCAGGGCATCCGCAACGTGCGCGTCGTCGAGCCGCTCGGCGCCTTCTATTTCCTGGTGAACATCGAGCCCATGGGCATCAACTCCGTCAACTTCTGCGAGAAGCTCCTCAGCAAGGCCAAAGTGGCCGCCGTGCCCGGCGTCGCCTTCGGCGCGGAAAACACCATCCGCTTCAGCTACGCCACCGGCCTGGATGTGATCAACGCCGGCATGGACCGCTTTGAGGAGTTCTGCGCGCAGCATTGATCCCCTCTTTGACAAAGAGCCATTCAACCGCGAACCGAAACCGTCATGATCTACAACAACATCGTCGAGACCGTGGGCAAGACCCCGCTGGTGAAGCTGAACAAGGTCACCGAAGGCGTGAACGCCACTATCGCCTTGAAGTGCGAGTTTTTTAACCCGCTCGGCAGCGTCAAGGACCGCATCGGCATGGCTATGATCGAGGACGCGGAGCAGCGGGGCATTCTGAAAAAAGACACCGTCATCGTCGAGCCCACCAGCGGCAACACGGGCATCGCCCTCGCCTTTGTGGCCGCGGCAAAGGGATACAAGCTCATCCTCACCATGCCCGAGACGATGAGCCTGGAGCGCCGCACCCTGCTGGCGCTGCTCGGCGCCGAGCTCGTGCTCACGCCCGGCCCCCAGGGCATGAAAGGCGCCATCGCCAGGGCCGAGGAGATCCTCAAAGAAACGCCGAACGCCTGGATGCCGCAGCAGTTCGAAAACCCCGCCAATCCCGCCGTCCACATGAGGACCACCGCCGAGGAAATCTGGGCGGACACCGATGGCTCTGTGGACATCCTCGTCGCCGCTGTCGGCACCGGTGGAACCATCACCGGCTGCGTCGAGGTCATCAAACCTCGCAAGCCATCCTTTCAAGCCATCGCCGTCGAACCTGAGGCATCACCGGTCATCAACCAGACACTCGCAGGCGAGCCTGTGCAGCCAGGCCCGCACAAAATCCAGGGCACCGGCGCGGGATTCGTTCCAAAAAACCTCCACCTCAAGGACAGCGCGGGCAACGCGCAGATCGTCGAGTGCGTCAAGGTCTCCAATGAGGACGCCTTCGCCATGGCGCGCCGGCTCGCCGCCGAGGAGGGCCTTCTCGTCGGCATCAGCACGGGGGCCAACGTCGTCGCCGCCTTGCGCGTGGCCCAACGCCCCGAAAACGCCGGCAAACTCATCGTCACCATCGCCTGCTCCACCGGCGAGCGTTATCTGTCCACCGCCCTCGCCGACGAGGCCCGCGCCAAGGTAGGCGCCTGATCTTTCCGCCCCATCAAACCCCGGTCCATGTCCACCCCACCCGCCCAGCCCGATAGTCTCGAAAAGCTCACTCCCATGGAGGAGTTTCTGGAGGCCAACTTCAGAAAGATCGTCCGCGCCTGCCTCGCGCTCATCGCCCTCGTGGTCATTTACGGACTGGCCCGCTACTTTGGCTCGGTGAGGGATGCCGAAGCAGCAGCAGCCTTCGCCGCCGCCAAAACGATCGAGGATTACGACATCGTCATCGCCGAGCGCGCCGGCAGCGACGCGGCGGGCAACGCGCTCCTGATGAAGGCCGACCTGCTCTGGCGCGACAACAAGAAGGACTCCTCCATAGACGCGCTCAACACCTTCCTCGCCAAGCACTCCGGCCACCCGCTGGAATCCCAGGCGCAACTCGCCCTGGCTTCAAAGCTCGACAGCATCGGCAAAAAAGCCGAGGCGAAGGCCGCCTTTGAGAAACTGGTGGCAGGCAATCCCGGATCCGACGTCGCCGCCGTGGCTCAGATCCGCCTTGGCGACATCCTCTGGGCCGAGGGCAAGGAGGACGAGGCCAAAACAGTCTATGAATCCCTCCCCGCCAAGTTCAGCAACGCCAGCGAGGACATCCTCAACCAGGGCGAGACCCGCCTCAAATGGATCGCCGCCAAACTCCCCACCACCGAAGTGGACGGTCCCCCGAAACCCAAGGAGGAAGCCGCGCCCGCTGCTGGCGCCCCCCAGATCAAGCTTGACTCCGGCACTCTCCTGTCACCGGGCGTCAGTGGTTTGTCCACCATGCCTCCGATCAATCTGACCCCTTCCCCCGCTCCGAAATCCGCGACCACGCCACCGGTTGAAGTTTCACCGGACAAACCTTCCGCACCTGCGGCACCGAAGAAGGATGAAGCAAACCCCGCCGAGCCGAAAGCGGAGCCAAAGGCCGCCAAGCCTGCGCCGTCAGCCCCCAAATCCGGCGATGCGCCCGCCGAGCCGGCGGCTCCCAAGGCTCCCTGACACGCTGCCGCTCCAGACTCAAACCGGGTTGCCGCGCCGCCAGCGGAGCAGCGGTTTCCTTGTCTCATGAATCTCGAATGGCTGAACCAAATCCTCCCAATTCTGCGCTGCCCCGACACCCGCGAGGAACTGCGCTGGGCTGCCAGTGAGGAACTGGCCTGCGAGGGGTTGCCGCCGGGAGAAAAAGCCCTCATGCGCAAGGATGGCACCCGCCTGTTCCGCATCGAAGACGGAATCCCAAACCTTCTCCCCGGCGGGATGGATTGAAACGATTCCACCGCCGCGCTCTCCGCTCTTTGTATGAGGCGCTAATCGTTGAGAAAGCCGGACCGATGCCTGGCCGGGTTTCTTGGGGAGCAGCGCATCAGGCCCGCACAGCGAGGCTTTGATATTGCACCACATCTTTTGCCCCATGCCGCGCAGGATGGCGGCGCGCGATTGAAGATTCGGATCGCCCCGCCTTGACTGAACGCACGACGGCGGTCCATTCGGGCTTGAAAAGCCGTTTTCCCGCATTGAACGCGCGCTCATTCCTGCTTACCCTCCAGTGTAATTTCCGGCGGCGCAGCGCGTTTTCCGGCTTCCCCACACCACATCCAACACCAAAGCACATGGCATTGAACATCATCTCACGCCGTCATTTCCTGGGCCGCACGGCGGGCCTGGCAGCCTCCGCCTTCGCGGGGCCGAACCTCCTCCTGCGCGGCCAGGAGGCCGCGGGCAGACGCTTGAACATCGCCATCATCGGCGCCAACGGCAAGGGCCAGTCCGACACACAAGCTGTCACGCTCGACCACAACATCGTGGCCCTCGTGGACGTGGACATGAAGCGCCTGGAGGAAGCCGGCAAAAAGAACGCCGACCACCATCTCAAATCCGGCAAGAGCGAGCCGCGCGCGCCCAAGCTCTATCAGGACTACCGCAAGATGTTCGACGAGATGGCCAACGAAATTGACGCCGTCATCGTCTCCACGCCGGACCACACGCATTTCACGGCCGCCATGCACGCCATCAAGCTCAAGAAGCATGTCTGCGTGCAGAAGCCGCTGTGCAATTACATCAATGAGGTGCGCGAGCTGCACCAGGCCGCCAGGCAGGCGGGAGTGGTCACCCAGATGGGCAACCAGGGCCGCACCATGGAAGGCCAGCGCCTCGCCAAGGAATGGATCGAGCAGGGCGCCATCGGCACCTTGAAAGAAATCCGCCTCTGGACCAACCGCCCCATCTGGCCGCAGGGACCGCTGGCGAAAAAAGCCGCCGAGTGCCCGCCAAACCTGGACTGGGACCTCTGGCTCTCCTCCGAGGCGGACGAATCCTACTTCGAGTTCGTCCTGCCCGAAGGCGTGACCAACAAACGCAGCGGCAACAGCATCCACCCCTTCGCGTGGCGCGGCTGGTGGCAGTTCGGTTCCGGCGCCCTGGGTGACATGGGCTGCCACATCATGGACGCCACCTTCAGCGTGCTCGGCCAGCTCATCCCTGAAAAAATTGACGCTGTCAGCAGCCCCATCTCCACGACCTGCGCTCCGGTCTGGTCCGACCTCGTCTATCACATGCCGGCCGGCAAGCATCCCGCGCTCAAGGTTTCCTGGAACGACGGGTCCAAGGACGGCATGCCGAACAAGCCGGAAATCTCCCCGCATATGACCAGCGACCTCGCGAAGAAGGCCTTCGAAAAGGCCAGCAGCGGCATGATGTTCATCGGCACCGAGGCCACCGTCTTCGAAGGCGAGGCCTACTGCTCCAGCCCGGTCATCTACAACGAGGAGCGCTACACCCAGGTGCGCCTCGACATGAAGGCTGAGAAGATCAAGAAAACCGAGACGCGCAGCGTGCTTCCGAACAATCCGCAGGGCGAGTGGGCCTGGCACATCGTCAACGGCGGCAGCCCAAGCTCGAACTTCGACTACAGCTGCCCGCTGACGGAGTTCGTCCTGCTTGGCAACCTGGCTGTGCGCGCCCAGCAGACCGTGCAGTGGGACAAGGAAGGCATGAAAGTGCCCAACGCCGAGTCCGCCAACCAGTACGTCACCCGCCCGGCCTACCGCCCCGGCTGGAAAGTCTGAGGCTGGCCTCACTAAACTCATCCCCGGTCCTCCAAGTCGAGGGCCGGGGATTTTTTTATCACAAAAACTGCCGCCGGTAGCTCAGCGGCGTCTGGCCCATGTGGCGGTGGAACTGCTGGGTGAAGGAGCTCTGGTCGGCGAAACCCACCTCGCGCGCCACCTCGCCCACCGGCTTGTCCGGATACGCCAGCAGCTCGCACGCCGCCTGGATGCGCACTTTCATCACCACGGCCTGCGGACTCATGCCAAAAGCCTCGACAAACTTGCGGTTCAACTGCCGCGGCGAAAGCGCCGCCATCTCCGCAAGTTCAGGCACTGTGATCTTTTCCCGGAAGCGCGTGCGAATGTGCTCCACCGCGCGCTCGATCTGGCGGTGCGGATGCGCGTCGTCCGGCGCGCTGCCGTGCGCGCGCACGATGCCCATGATGCCCATGACGCTGCCTTTGCGGTCCAGGACCGGCAGCTTGTGTGTCACAAACCAGTCGGGGATGCCCTGGCGGTTGAAGAACAGCTCCACGATGCCCAGCTTCGGCTCGCCGCTGCGCAGCACCTCCTCATCATCGCGGCGGAAGTTCTCGGCCAGACGCGACGGGAAGACATCAAAGTCTCCCTTGCCCAAAAGCTCAGCCTCGCAGGAAAAGCCGAGACGCTCCACAAAGTGGCAGTTCGCCGCCACGAAGCGGAACTGCGCGTCTTTGGCAAAAAAGGACACCCTTGGCAGGTGGTTGAACAAAAGATAAAACTGGCTCTCCGGCGCCATGCTCCGGAAAAAGGCCTCTCGGCTGGATGCTGGCCCGCTCATGCCGCAAACTGTCAGAAACAGACGCGCCCTTCAAGGGCCAGTGTCCGATTTCACACAAGGAATGTCCGCGCGACCATCGGTATCGCGGCGTTGGTATGGCGCATTCTTCCAGCCATCCACATGACCATTTCATGCCTGACCTTTCTGCTCGCCGCCTCCTCCGCCATGGCAGGTCCCATCCGCGTGCTGTACCTCGACACGCCCGGTGCCGATACTGCTCCGCTGCACAATGCCATGCGTGACCTCGGCCGTGACGCGATCTACTTCGACTACGCCAAAGAGAAGATCGATGCCGCTTACGATCTGACGCTGACGCCGTCCGACTTGTCCGACCCGTCCGACCTCAAGGCTCGCATTCTTGGAAAGCTCTCCCCCGAGCGCAAAACCGCCTACGAGGCTTTTTTTGCCCAAAGGGAGCCTGAGAAACGCGAGAAACACCCCCAAGTGGCCAATTACGAGAAGCGCCCGGAGCCGCTGACCTTTCAGAAGCCGTTTTCACCCAAAGGCAGCATGGAGCGCACGCAGGTGCCGGCGGATTGCGAGTTGAAGCTATTCGCGGCCGAGCCGGACATCGCGAAGCCCATCGCGTTCGCTTGGGATGAGCGCGGTCGTTGCTGGGTCGTCGAGACGCGCGACTACCCGCACGGCATTCAGGAAAGCGGCGAGGGCCAGGACAGCGTGAAAATCTGCGAGGACACCGATGGCGACGGCAAGGCGGACAAATTCACCGTCTTCGCCGACAAGCTGAACCTGCCCACCGGCATCGTTTTCGCCCGCAAAGGCATCATCGTGGCCGCGCCGCCGAAGTTTATCTATCTGGAAGACACCGATGGCGATGACAAGGCCGACAAACGCGAGGTCATCATGGACTGCTGGGGCATCAAGGACACGCACGCGCAGGCCAGCAGCCTGCATTACGGCTTCGACAACTGGATCTACGGCTGCGTCGGTTACAGCGGCATCGAGGGCTATGTCGGCGGCAAAAAACAGCAGTTCGCGATGGGAACGTATCGCTTCAAGCCGGACGGCAGCGCCATTGAGTTCCTGCATCAGTTCACCAACAACGCCTGGGGCCACAGCACCAACGACGCGGGCGATCAATTCGGCGGCACAGCCAATGGCGCGCCGCTTTTCTTCGGCGGCATCCCCGCCACCGCCTATGAAGAAGGCAGCCGCGGCATGACGGCGAAGAAGATCAACGTCGTCGATACCTGCCACACCATCACGCCGAACTTCCGCCAGGTGGACGTCTTCGGCGGCTACACCGCCGCTGCAGGCTCGAACTTCATCTACACCAACGCGCTGCCGAAGCGCTTCCAAGGCATGGCCATGGTCTGCGAGCCCACGATGAAGGTCGTGTCCCTCATGGACGTGCAACCCGACGGCGCAGGCTACAAGGCACTCGATGCCTTCAACATCTACGCCAGCAGCGATGAATGGAACAGCCCCGTGCACGCCGAGGTCGGCCCTGATGGAGCAGTCTGGGTGGCCGATTTCCAAAATTTCATCATCCAGCACAACCCCACGCCCAGCAAAGAACGCGGCGGCTTCGTGGCGACCACGGGTGTCGGCGGTGCGCATGAGAATGACCTGCGAGATCACAGCCGCGGGCGCATCTACCGCATCGTGGCAAAAAACGCACCAAGGTACGTTGGCGGCCCAATGCCGGCTCCCAAGACGACCAGTAAAAACTGGGTTTCAGCGCTGAACCAAAATACTCAGCATGGTCGTCTTTTGGTTCAGAAGGTCCTTGTAGAAGAACAAGCATTCATTCATTCAGGAAAAGAAGAATTAGTTCCAGATCTCAAAGCTGCCGTTTCAGCAACCGAAGGTAAAATTGGCTCGATTCACTCGCTTTGGACTCTTCACGGTCTAGGCAAACTCGATGCCAAAACCCATCAAGCCGCCCTCATCTCCAAAGACGCCAAACTCCGCCGCAACGCCATCCGTGCTCTCGGAAGTGACAAAGCCGCTCAAGACCTCTTCTTCGGCTCCGGCGTGATCTCCGATCCCGATTTGACCACGCGCCTCGCCGCGTTCGTGAAGCTCGCGGACTTCCCGACGACGCCAGAAATCCAAACGCTCGTCAAAAAGCTCGCCGCCGACCCCGTTGTCAAAAGCGACGAATGGCTCGCCGAGGCCGCGAAGATGCTCGGGAAGAAGCACAAGGCGCTGAACTACCAGGAAGGCCCGAATCTGCTCCCGAACGCCGGATTTGAAGAACCCATCGCGCAGACTTGGAAAAAGCGCGATTACGGCAATCGTCCGGGCAACAAAGGCGCGGAGTGGGGCATCGTCACCGACGCGAAAATGGTCCACAGCGGCAAGCAGGCCATGCGTTGCATCACGCGTGACGACGCGGACACGAGTTTCTTTGCCGACGTGCCTTTGAAGCCGAACACCGACTACAGGCTCAGCGCTTGGATCAAAACCCACGGCTTCCGTGGCAAGGCCAGCCTCAACGATCACATCGGCCGCGCCGAGACCTCGCCAAAGATCAACCGCACACAGGACTGGACGGAGGTGGAGGTCGTCTTCAACAGCAGGAACCACCCGAAGGCCAGCATCAACCTCCTCCACGTCGGCAAAGGCGACGTCTATTTCGACGACGTGAAGCTCTGCGAACTCGTCCTCGAAAACGAAGACGACGCCTCCAAGCTCATCGGCGACATTCAACGCGGCGAAAAGATCTTCTGGGAGCACCCCGTGGCCGCCTGCAAAAACTGCCACCTGCTCAAAGGCCAGGGCAGCCCCGTCGGCCCCGCGCTCGACGGCATCGCAAGCAAGAAGGACGAAGCCTACATCATCGAGTCTCTCGTGAACCCCAACGCCAAGCTCGCCGAAGGCTACACCGCCACGCCCATTTCCCCGATGCCGCCGCTGAACTTGATCTTGAAGCCGCAAGAGTTTGCGGATGTGAAAGCCTTTATTCTGTCACTTAAATAAACAAACATGAAAACCCGCCGCTCCTTCCTCACTCAGATCCTCGCCACCGGCGTCGCGCCGATGTTTGTGCCTGCGCGCCTGCTGCGCTCGCAGACCGCGCCGTCGAACAAGATCACGCTCGGCGTCATCGGCACGGGCGCGCAGGGAATCGTGGATATGCGTGCCTTCCTCAACCACGACGATGTGCGCGTCACCGCGTTGTGCGACGTGAACACGCAGAACCTCGACCGCGCCAAAGGCCACATCGCGGAGCGCTACGGCAGCGCGGACGTGAAGAGCTTCGCCGACTTCCGCGAGCTGAATCGCGACGCCTCCATCGACGCGGTGCTCATGGCGTTGCCGGTTCACTGGCACAGCATTCCGTCGGCGGATGCGGTCTTGCACGGCAAGCACATCTACCATGAAAAGCCGATGGGCATGTCCATCGAGGAATCGAAGCTCGTGCGCGCGGCAGTGCGGAAGAAAAATGTCGTGTTCCAGTTCGGCACGCAGCAGCGCAGCGATTTGAAATTTCGCTGGGCCGCCGAGCTCGCGCTGAACGGACGCCTCGGCAAGCTGCGCGAAATCCAGGTCGGCGTGCCCGGCGGCAAGACGATGCCGGCCTTTCCCGAGGAGAAAACCCCCGCCCATGTGGACTGGGAGCGCTGGGTCGGCCCCGCACCGATGACGCCGTTCAGCGGCGAGAAGCTCAAGCGAGACAATCACGAGAACATCACGAACTTCTCCCTCGGCATGATCTCGTGCTGGGGCATTCATCACCTCGACATCGCGCAGTGGGGCAATGGCACGGACGACACCGGCCCGGTCAGCGTCGAAGGCGAGGGAACGCATCCCGACAATGGCGGCTGCGACGCGGTGCTGACCTGGAAGATGCGTTTTGAATTCGCCAAGGCCGCGCCGATCACCTTCGCGAACATCGGCAGCATGGGCCTGCAAATGGGCGCGCGGTTCATCGGCGAGAACGGCTGGGTGCATGTCACGCGCGGCCAGATCAGCGCCAGCGACGACGCCATTTTGCGCGATCCGCAGAGCAAAGCCGGCACCATGCCCGTGAAGCTGCCGGTCAGCCTCGAACACACGCGCAATTTCGTGGATGCTGTTAAATCCGGCAAAAAGCCTGTCTGCGACATCGAGACCGCTGTCCGCTCCGACACTCTCTGCCAGCTCGCGGCTGTCGCTTTGAAAGCCGGGCGCAAGCTCGCGTGGAATCCGGCATCGGAAGATTTTGAGGCGGATTCCGAGGCAAACGCCCTGATGGCAGCGCGTCCGTTCCGCGGAGATTGGAAGCTGCCGCAAATCGTCTGAGCACCAACCGGCCTGACAGCTTCATCATACCGGGTTTATTTTCCCGCAAGGATACCTCGCGGGAAGGGAGTATGGTATTCCATGCGCACGGTTGCAATCCCGGCTCCCGGCACTAGTCTGCGCGCCCTTTTTCAGACCAAGCCCAAACACATGAGCAATCTCAAACACGTCGCAGTCGTCGGTGCCACCGGAGCGGTGGGCGCGGAAATGCTTCGCTGCCTGGAGCAGCGGGCTTTCCCCGTCGGCCGGCTTTCCCTCCTCGCCAGCGCCCGCAGCGCCGGAAAAAAGCTGAAGTTCAAGGGAGAGGATGTGACCATCGAGGAACTCACCCCCGAAAGCTTCGCCGGGGTGGACATCGCCCTCTTCAGCGCAGGAGGCGGCATTTCCAAGGAATTCGCCCCGCACGCCGTGAAGGCGGGTGCCGTGGTCGTGGACAACTCCTCCGCCTTCCGCATGGACCCCGCCGTGCCGCTCGTGGTGCCCGAGATCAATGGCGGCGACGCGAAAAGCCACCAGGGCATCATCGCCAACCCGAACTGCACCACCGCCATCTCGCTCATGGCGCTGCATCCGCTGCACCAGGCCTTTGGCGTGAGGCGGATCTTCGCCAGCAGCTACCAGGCCGTCTCCGGCACCGGCGCGCAGGCCATTGAGGAACTCGCCCGCCAGACCCGTGAGTGGGCCGCTGAAAACCGCGCGTGGGACGCGCCGAAGCTCGCCTCCCAGCCGCACGTCTATCCGCACCAGATCGCCTTCAACGCCATCCCGCATGTGGACAGCTTCCTCGACAGCGGCTACACGAAAGAGGAGATGAAAATGGAAAACGAGGGGCGCAAGATCATGCACCACCCTGACTTCCGCGCCTCCGTCACATGCGTGCGCATCCCCGTCTTCCGCGCCCACAGCATCGCCATCAGCGCCGAATTCGAAAAACCCGTCACTGTCGAGGCCGCGCGCGCCGTGCTGGCAAAAGCGCCCGGCCTTGATGTCATGGACGATCCCGCCGCCAAGCAGTATCCGCTGGCCCTCGACATCGCCGGCCGCGACAACTGCGCCGTCGGCCGCCTGCGCCTGGACTGCGCGCTCGACAACGGTCTCGCTTTCTGGGTCGTCGGCGACCAGCTCCTCAAAGGCGCGGCGCTCAACGCGGTGCAGATTGCTGAGTTGCTTGTCTAAGTCTCGTCTTCCAATCCCCCAAGTCTTCGCTTGCCACGCGGTGCGCGGACGCAAGACTGCGCGCCGCGCGGCGTTGACTCAGCCCGCAATCCCATACCCTGCTCCTGTCCTCATGAACTGCCCCCTTCACTGCCTCCTCGGCGGCTCGCTGCTCGCAGCGGCCGGTCTTTCCGCCCAAACCAGCGCCCCGGTTGAGTGGGGCAAATTCCGCGGCCCGAACAATGACGGCACCGTTCCAGCGCCGCAAGTCTCCAATTGGAAAGGCGCTGGTGTCAAAACCCTCTGGAAAGCCGAGACTCCCAAGGGCTTCAGTTCATTCGCCGTGGCCGGCGGCAAGGCTTTCACACTCGTCACCGGCGAGTACGATGGCAACAGCGGCGAGATGATCGTCTGCCTGGATGTGAGGACCGGCAAGGAGCTGTGGTCCAAGCCCCTCTCCATCATCGGCAAATACGACGGCGGCGGCGATGCCGGCACCAATGACAACAAAGGCGGCGACGGCCCGCGCTCCACCCCTGTCGTGGATGGCGACAAAGTCTATGTCATTGACTCCAGCCTCGGCGTCCATTGCTTCAGCGCCGCCGGCGGCGATCTCGTCTGGAACCGCGATGTGCTGAAGGAAAACGCCGGCGTGCAAATCCGCTGGCAAAACGCCGCCTCGCCAGTCATTGAGGGCAATGTGCTCATGATGTGCGGTGGCGGCGAGGGCCAGGCGCTGCTCGGCCTCGACAAAACCAGCGGCAAGGTCCTGTGGAAGGGTGAGGACGACAAAATGACCCACGCCACGCCCGTCGTGGCCGATCTGCTCGGCACACGCCAATGCATCTTCTTCACCCAGACCGGCCTCGTCTCCGTGCTGCCCGAAAGCGGCAAGGTGCTCTGGCGCCAGCCTTATCGTTTCAATATCTCCACCGCCGCCAGCCCGGTCGTCTTTGAGGACATCGTTTATTGCTCGGCCGGATACGGTGTGGGCGCGGGCGCCTACCAGATCAGCAAGTCCGGCTCCAGTTGGAAATCCAAGGAAATCTGGCGCAAGGAAAACGATGACTTTGCCAACCATTGGAGCACTCCTGTAGTCAAAGACGGCCACCTCTACGGCATGTTCAGCTTCAAAAAATACGGTGAGGGTCCCCTCGCTTGCGTGGACATTCGCACTGGCGACATGAAATGGTCCACCCCTGGCTTTGGTCCTGGCCAGGTCATCCTGGCGGGAGACAGCATCATCGCCCTTAGTGACAAAGGCGAGCTTGTCGTCGTCGAAGCCAACCCAAGGAAATACACTGAGTTGAAACGCGAGGAAGTGCTTGAAGGCAAAGTGTGGAGTTACCCCGTACTGGCATACAACCGTCTGTTTGCCCGCAGCACGACCGAGGGTGTCTGCCTCGAATTTCAGTGAGCAGAGCGGTGCCCTTCGATCACCGGCTGGCAAGGATATCACACACGCGGGCGTGTCATGCTCAAGCATGGCGCGCTTTCCGTTTGGTACTGAAGCGCCCTTTTCAAGAGCAGCCTGAACACACCATCCCGCTCACGTTCCCGCAGGCTTGATGTCCAGGCCCGCCAGCCAGGGCGCGGTGATCTGGGGCGGCATGCCGCCAAAAGGCTGGTAGGCGGGGAGCTGGATGATGCTCATGCTGTGCGGCTGGCTGGCGATGAAAAACAGCGCGTCAGCGCAGTCGGCGCAGGTGATCATGGCGCTCTTGTGCTCCGCCGCCGGCTGCACCGGGCGTTTTTTCACCAGCGGAGTATCCGCCTCTCCGGGGGCATACTCGGAGACGACGATGCCGCGCGCGTTGAGCTGCATGCGCGCGGTGAACAACATGCCATGCACGGCCCATTTGCTCGCGGTGTAGGGCACTCCCGCGTAGGAGTCGAAGCCGTGGCCCGCCGTGGATGACACGACCACGATGCGCCCGCCGCCCGCGGCCGCCATCGGCTGAGTCACGGCCTGGATCATGTTTGCCACGCCGAGCACGTTGATCTCCATCACCCTCCTCCAGCTCTCCTCGGACACCAGCCTGCCCGGGTCGGCATGATCCAGGAAGCGGTCCGGCGTGTTGATGCCCGCGGTGTGAATGAGCGCGAAGGGCGCGCCCTCCGCCAGCACCACCCGCATGGCCGATGCGATGCTGGCCGTGTCCGCGACATCACAGACCACAGGGATGATCTCTGGGGAAATCGTCGCCGCCGCCTGCAAAGACTCCAGCGTGCGCCCAAAGACAAATGTCCGCGCGCCCGCTCCGGCGAAGCGCTGCGCCGCCGCCTGTCCCATGCCGCCGCCACCACCGGTGACGATCACGATTTTTCCTTTCCAGTCGGATTCCATGCGCGCGAGACTAGCCGCCGCGCGTGAATCGTCCAGTTTCGGATGATCGGCGCGGCAAAAAAGACGGGTCATGCGCGCGCCGGGTCCGCATGGACAGAGGCTGCCAAATCCCGGCAACGAACCTCGTTCTTCAAGGCCCGCCATGAACCGGCTTCCACACTTTTCCATCGCCTTCTGCGCTCTCAGTCTCACCGATCTTCAGGCGCGCGATGACGCCGCGTGGCTGAGCGAAAACGGCGCTCTTATTTTCCACGACGCCTTTGAGCGGCAGGAGGACGGAAACCTGGCAAAGGCCATCGGCAACGGCTGGAACAGCGCCACGGCGGACCGCGTGCCGCTCCTCAAACAGGCCGACCTCGACGAGGGCATCCTCAAAATCGCCAGCGCGACGAAGGAAGCCGGCCACGCCGCGCACATCCATCATGCGGCGGGTTTCCAGGACGGGGGAGTCGTGGTGCGCTTCCGCTTTCCCGGCATCAACCAGGGCGAGACCCTGCAGTTGGGCTTTGTGGACCGCGAGACCCCGGGCGTGCATGCTGGGCATCTGTGCTACGGCATCCTGAGTCAAAGCTCGGTCACGCTCATTGACCAAAAAACCGGTGTGATGGACCTCGGCATTCGGGCGCGCCGCCAGGGTTTCCTCGATAGGAAGGAACAACTTCCCGACGATCTTGAGGCCCTGCTCAAATCCAGGCAGGTCGTCGTGCTGTGGAAGGCGGACAACGAGTGGCACGAGCTCGCGCTCGTCACCGAGGGCGATGAAATGCGGCTCAGCCTGGATGGCGCCCTGCTGGCCGCGCACCGCTCCCCCGGCTTCGCGCATCCGGTGAAGCGCTGGTTCAGTTTTTTGGCGGGCAGCACCGTGTGGATTGATGACGTGAAAATCTGGCGCGTGCGCTAAGCGCCGGCTTGTGCGAATTCCAGCGCGCGGCGCGGGCTTTGCGCAAGACACGCGCCGCGCCGCGGGCACCTTGCGGGCATGTCCACCCGTGTCGTCATCCTGGGAGCCGGCGTCGTCGGCCTTTGCACCGCGCTCTATTGCGCGCGGCGCGGCATGAGCGTGACCGTCATCGAGAAAAAACCGCGCGCGCGCGATGGATGCTCCTTCGGCAATGCCGGCATGGTCGTGCCCAGCCATTTCATCCCGCTGGCCGCGCCCGGCATGATGCGGCTTGGTTTGAAGTGGATGCTGAACCCGGAGTCGCCGTTTTACATCAAGCCAAGGCTCGACCCCTCCCTGCTTGCGTGGGGGCTGCGTTTTTGGCGGGCCTCCACTCAAAAGCGCGCCGATGCCGCAGGCCCGGTGCTGCGTGATCTCGGCCTTCTGAGCCGGCGCTGCTTCGAGGAATGCGGGCTCGACACCGGACTGGTGAAGCGCGGCCTGCTCATGCTATGCAAGGAGCCGCGCGCCCTGGAGGATGAGGCGCGTTTCGCCGAAAAAAGCCGCGCGCTCGGCATGCCCGCGCAAGTACTTGATGCCAAAGCCACCGCCACGCTCGACCCGGCGGTGACGCTGGATGTGGCGGGCAGCGTGCATTTTCCACTCGACTGCCACCTGGCTCCGGGCCGTTTCATCGCGGCGCTGGAGAAGGAGCTTGAATTCCTCGGCGTGAACTTCCGCTTCGACACGGAGATCACCGGCTGGAGCGCGCGCGCGCTGGCTGGTGGGCGGCGGGAAATCTTCCGCGTTTTCTGCGGGGATGATGAGCTGCCTATGGACGAGCTGGTCATGGCTGCCGGTGTGTGGTCGGCGGACAGCGCGCGCGAGTTTGGACTCCGTATTCCCATGCAGGCGGGCAAAGGCTACAGCCTGACGCTCGAAAAGCCGCGCCAGCTTCCAAGCCTCTGCGCCATCTGCACGGAGGCGCGCCTTGCCGTGACGCCGATGGACGGCGCCCTGCGCGTGGGCGGCACGATGGAGCTTGCAGGAGTGGATGAATCCATCACCCGCCGGCGCGTGCGCGGCATCATCCGCGAGTTCACACGCTACTATCCGGCTTTTCATGAGGACGACTTTTCATCCGTCACTCCCTGGAGCGGATTGCGCCCCGTGTCACCCGATGGCATGCCTTACATCGGCCGCGCGCGGGAATGGGCCAATCTGACAGTCGCCACCGGCCACGCCATGATGGGCCTGAGCCTCGCCCCCGCCACAGGCATGATCGTGGCGGGTTTGCTCGCCGGGGAGGAACCGCCCGTGCCGTTGGATTTGATGTCGCCGGATCGTTTTCGATGAACCCGCGGAGATGGCGGATTTTCATCGCGCAGACACAGATCGTGACGCTGCTTCAATGAGGCTCCAGCGCGCCACTGGAGCCGCCAAAGAGGGCCTCAGCAGCCTGGGGGTGGGCAAAAAGCGCCTTCGAGTCATGCGCCACACCGGGTGCCTCCACCAGACGCCAGCCGAAGGGCCAGCCTTTTTCCCGCGCCAGCGCCTCCCCCATGCGGAAGCAGGCGCGTCCGCGCTCGATGCGCGTGGCGCCCTGCCGCATGGCGTTTTCGGTCATGTCCAGATTCGCCGTGCCCGTGTCATCCAAGCCCAGATAAAGCGTTAGCGGAGCGGCCAGATAACTCTTGAGCGCATCATCGCCTGCGAGAGCCTCTGGCAAGCCGCCGAAGCCATATTGGAACGGCATGTCATGCGTGGGGAAAAGCAGGTTTCCCGGATTGCCGGCGATGATGCGCACCGCGTCGCCCGGCATGAAACCTGCAAGCCGGGTGAGGAACTGCCCGCCCGCCGAGTGCCCGATGAGACGGCACTCCATGCCGGGGCGGTCCTCGCGCCTGCGCATCTCGCCGACCACGTCCCAGACGTAACGAAACGTCCACTCCGACTCCGGCTGCGGCTTGCTGTCCCTGGTGACTCCGCCGCGCTGGTAGGCCTCCACGGGAAACTGCCCCAGGTCAAAAGCAGGCGCTGCGATGAGCGCCCCGAACCTGTCTCCCAGCGTCACCGCGTTGTCGAGGTAGTCACGCGCGTTCCGGTTCATGCCGTGCATGACCACGATCAAACGCCCGCCGTCGAAATTCTTCGGGCGATAGGTGAAGACCTCGATGGACTTGCCCCTGATTTCCAAAGTGAAGGCATCCTTGCCGTCCGCCTCCGGCCCGGCGAAGGCCGGAAAACGTGCGCAAAGCAGCGGCAGCATCACCACTGTCGCGCAAACGCGGGTCATTCTGGCATAAAAATGCGGGGTGGAAGGAAAAGGCATGGCTCTCATGAGTCGGCGGCATCCTATCGCGCTTTAGCACTCCTTTCCTTCATCCAAACCGCCCCGTTATCATTCCCGCGCTTTAACAGATGGGGCTTTGCAAGGCTCGACGAAAAACACGGTCCCAGGCGCGTATGCTCCTGCCCCATGAAACGCACCGCTCCTCTTTTCATCCTCGCCGGCATTCTCTGCCTGCCTCCCGTCAACGCACCGGCGCAGGAACGCGCGGAGCGGGTCTTCAAAGCGGGCGCGGCCACCAGCAACATCACGCCGCCCCTTGGGATGGAGATCGTCGGCAATTTCGCGCCCAGGCCAATCGCCGCGCATGTGCATGACGAGCTGCGCGCGCGCTGTCTGGTGCTGGATGACGGCTCGACAAGACTGGCCTTGGTCGTGGCCGACACCATCTCGCTGGCGCGCGATGTCTGGGACGAGGCCAAGTCAAAAATCGAGGCCGCAACCGGCATACCGGCCGCGCACATGATGTTCTCCGGCACGCACACGCACTCCAGCGTCTCCGCGATCACGGATCCCGACTCATCGTTGAACTATCGCAGCCTCATCATCTCCCGCGTCGTGGATGGCGTGCGCCGCGCGGTGAACAACTTGGAGCCGGCGAGGATCGCCTGGGGCGCGGGCGCGGTGCCGCAGCATGTTTTCAACAGGCGCTGGCTGCTCAATGAGGGCGTGACCAACACGAACCCCTTCGGCGGCCAGGACCGCGCGGTGATGAATCCCGCCAGCCTGCTGCGCCCCCGCATGGCCGGTCCCGCCGGCCCCGTCAATCCCGAGGTTTATTGCCTCTCCGTGCAGGCGGCTGACGGACGCCAGATCGCGATCATGGCCAACTACTGGCTGCACTATGTCGGCGGCGTGCCGCGCGAGCATTTGTCGGCGGATTACTTCGGCGAATTCTGCCGCGTCATTGAAAAGGAACTCGGCTCGGATGACGCGCACCCGCCCGTCGTCGGCATTCTGGCCAACGGCCCCTGCGGCGATGTGAACAACAATGACTACAGTGGCAAAACTCCCGCCGTCCAGCGCGCGCCCTATGAGAAGATCAAGCTCGTCGCGGGCGATCTCGCCGCCGAGGTTCTCCGCGTGCGCGGTGCGTTGAAACATCAGGACTGGGTTCCACTGAAGGCCGCCGTGGAGGACTTGGAACTTGCCGCGCGCCGTCCCGCACCGGAGATGATCGAGTGGGCGAAAGGCGTGCTCGCCAAACCCAGGGATGCCGAGCCCGCGCACAGACTGGAGCAGCCCTACGCCGAGCGCGTGCTGGCCGCGCGCGACTCGAAGGCGGACACGGTTAGCTGCGTCATGCAGGCTTTCCGCGTCGGCGATCTCGGCATCGCCGCGATTCCCTTCGAGGTCTTCACCGAGATCGGACTGGAGATCAAGGCTCGCAGCCCGTTCAAAGACACCCTCACCATCGAGCTGGCGAATGGCAGCAACGGCTACCTGCCCACGCCCGCGCAGCACGAGCTTGGCGGCTACGAGACCTGGCTGGGCACCAACCGAGTCGAGCGCGAGGCGTCGGTGAAAATCACCGCGAAGATCCTTGATCTGCTTGGGCGTGTGAGTCAGTGACGGCCGGAAGGCTCACACCACCACGCAATGCACGCGGCTGATGCCGGGGATGGCCTCCAGTTCGGCGATGACCTCAGGCGAGGGAGTGGAGTCGAGAGTGAGGAGCGTCAAGGCGGTGCCGCCCTCCTTGTTCCGGCTCAGCGACATGTCGGCGATGTTGACCTGGTTTTTACCCAGCGCGGCGCTGTAGGCGGCGATCATGCCGGGGCGGTCAATGTTCTCGATGAGCAGCAGAGTGCCCTCCGGTCGCGTCTCGATGTGGCGGCCGTTCACCTTCACGATGCGCGGCGATCCCGCGAAGAATGTGCCCGCGATGCTGGCCGTCTCCGCGCCGTTCGCGGCCTGCACTTCAATGAGGTCGCTGAACTCGCTGGCATCCGGCACGCGGCTTTCGTTGAAGCGGATGCCGAGGTTTTCCGCCACGCCGGTGGCGTTGATGTAGTTCACCTGCTCGGTGCCGCAGGGGCGCTCAAGATAGCCTTTCAAGATGGCGCGTGAAATGAGCGATGTATCACCCGTGCCCACTTTTCCGCTGTAACTGATGGTGATCTGCCCGGAGCGCGCCGGGGCGAACTGGGAGAGCAGGCGGCCGAGCAGCTCGCCGAATTTGAGGAAGTGCCCCTTCTCGGCCAGCGTCTTGGGGTCCACGTTCGGCATGTTCACCGCGTTGACGATGGTTCCGTGCAGGAGGTGCGCGGCGATGACCTCGGCGATCTCGATGCCGACGTTTTCCTGGGCCTCGCCTGTGGAGGCGCCGAGGTGGGGCGTGAAGACTGTGTTCGGAGCCTTGAGAAGAGGGTAGTCAGCTGGCGGCGGCTCGACCTCGAAGACATCCAGGGCCGCGCCTGCCACCTTGCCATCCGTGAGCGCCTGAGCCAGCGCGTTGTCGTCAATGAGGCCGCCGCGCGCGCAATTAATGATGCGCGCGCCCTTTTTCAGCCTGCCGAGCCGCTCCGCGTTGAGCATGTGTCTGGTGTCAGGCGTGAGCGGCATGTGCATGGTGATGAAGTCCGCCTGGCCGAGCGCCTCGTCGAGGTTTTCAAAAAGCTCCACACCGAGGCTCTCGGCGCGGTTTTTTGAGAGGTAGGGGTCGTAGGCCACCACGCGCATGTTGAAGGCCTTGGCGCGCTTGGCGAACTCCGCGCCGATGCGGCCCATGCCCAGAACGGCCAGCGTCTTGCCGTTGACCTCGGTGCCCTGGAAGCTCTTTCGGTCCCATTTGCCGGCCACAATGCTGGCGTGCGCCTGCGGGGTCTTGCGCGCCAGGGACATCATGAGGGTGAAGGCCTGCTCGGCGGTGGAGATGGTGTTGCCTCCGGGCGTGTTCATCACCACCACGCCGCGCTTGCTGGCGGCGGGAACGTCAATGTTGTCCACACCCACGCCGGCGCGGCCCACGGCCTTGAGGTTCGGCGCGGCCTCGATGACCCTGGCAGTGACCTTCACACCGCTGCGCACGATGATGGCGTGCGCGTTTTTCGCCGCCTCGGCGAAGTCGGCCTCCGCCTTCAAACCCAGGTTCACTTCCACGGAGAAGGACGGCTCCTTTTTGAGGAGTTCGATGCCTGTTTCCGAGATGGGGTCTGCGACGAGGATGTTGAATTTTTGGGCCATAGGGGCGCGCAGCCTAGACGGCTTTCACTGGCTGGCAAGCATTCAGCGGTCCGACACGACGGGACTTTGCGGCGCGGCAGAGGCGATTCGCGGACGCTTATGGGACGGCCTCGTACCTCAAACGAAAGAAGCCCGGCCCCGCCTGCGCAAGCCCGGACGGCACCGTGAAAACAAGGTCCGCGCCCGACACCTCCACACTGACGCGCATCAGCGCCTGCCAGCCCGCCTGGGACAACCCTGCATTGTGCTCCAGCACGGGATAAACTCCCGGCGGAACGGATGCTCCGCCCGGCACGCGCAGGCGCAGCGCTCCGCCTTCCCGAGCGGCCAGGAGACCTGCGGGCAAGGCCTCGGCCAAATGCGGCTGGGCGCGTCTTGCGTATTCTTCCAGATTCTTCACGCCGTCGCCGTCAGGATCATCATCGGCGTCACGGAATTCAGCGGGTATTTGCGGGAAGCCGCTGATCCACGCAGTGAAGGAAGGCCACACTTCGCTGTGCAGCACGCGCAAGCGCGGACGGAGGGCCGTGGTGGCGTGCTCGCGTGAGGCGTATTTGAAGACGGTGGCGCTGTTTGTCTGGCTTTGGATGGAATGACGCAGTGAAAGCAGGCCATCCCCTGCCGCCTCGGCAGTAGTGCCCGCGGTGAGGTCAATTCGCTGCGCGTAGTCGGGGGCGAGCGGCCACGTTTGCAGCAGAGTCGAGACCGCAGGGCGGGTGTTCCAGGTGATGCCCGTCTCGCTCCAGGTGTCGTTTACCACGAAATGCGTCTGACCCGTGGCCGCCGTGTCCGGCTCGGTGGAACTTAGGCGTAGCTCCGCGGACTGCACCGTGCGGCCTGCGAGGCTGGAAAGGTCAAAGCGCATGAAGATCTCCCGGTTCACCGGGTTGCTGCTGCCGACATATTTCATCCACAGGACGGTGGTGTTGTAGTTCGCATCCGCGGTGCCTTCCTGCACATGGGCGTCCGCGACGGGGGGCAACTCCGTTTCCACCGTGCCTGCGGGCAGCACACGCACCGTGGCGGGGGCGCTGGCAGCCCAGTCCTCCTCCAGGCTGCCGTGGCGGCTGATGGTGAGCGTCAATGTGTGCGCCCCCGGCAGGAGAAAGGCGGCATTCACGGCAAAGCCGCCCGCGCTTTGCAGATCGGCAGCGCCGGGTCCGCTGGTGCATGCCCAGGTGAAGACGGCGTCGGGTGGCGCCGTGGTGGAGTCGCCGAACCAAACCTGCGGTGTCACCAGCGCGGTGTTGTTTGGAAAAAGCACCCGCATCTCCGCCATCGCGGCGACCGTGGGCAGGCCGATCCGCCGGCGGCGCTGCTCGCGGAAGAGGGAGAAGGGCGTGAGCGTGTCCCCCTGCGCCGTGCCTTCCACATGATCCTCGGGAGCCGTTTTGCTCGTCGAGGTGCCGCCGGTGTTCACCGCCGTCAGCGTGCCGCGTGTGCCGATCACATAGCCGTAGCGGCTCTGCTGGGAATGCACCACATAAGCAGCCGCCGTGCCCTTGCCCTCCGTGTTCCAATAGACGGTGTGCGCCGCGGTCAGATTGTGCAGCGGCACCGAGCCAAAGGGCCGGTAGCGCGCCTCAAACCAACTGCCGTCCGCCGTGCAGGCATCCACCAGGTTCGAGTGGCTGAAGTGCATGTGATGATCGCTGCCCTTGCCGGAGGTGTTTTGATTGCCGGTGTTCCCCGTCTGCTTGCCGGTCGTCTTGTCCAGGCAGGCGTGCAGCACATTGCCGCTGCTGGCCATGTGGGAAAAAACAAACCCGTGGCGGCAGAACTCGGCGGTGGAATCCCGCACCAGGCAGTCGCCGCTGTTCTGGAGGCGGTACATGTAGCCCGCGCCGCCCCCGCCGCCAAACTGCGGCCTGCGGAAGTAGCAGCCCTTCACCGTCACGCGGGAGCACTCGGAGAGCAGGACGCCGTTGTTTAAAAGGTGGGTCGTGGTCGTGTTGCCCGCCGGCTGGTAAGTATGCACGTTCTTGATCCAGCCATCGCACACCCGGCTGATGCGGATGACGTAGCTGTTATGCACCTCATAAGCGGAGGTGCCTGCCGTGGTGTAATCATTTTCACCCCAGCCCGTCGTCCCCGGATGTTGCACATTGCCGATGGAGAAGCCCTCCAGCCCCACCCCGGTGATCAGCGTGGTCTTTTTGTAAATCCGCGCATTGTCCCGCGTCTTGAGGGTGTAGCGCGTGGGGATGTCGAGCGTGATGACGCTGTTCACCGCATCCAGCGCCACGATCTGGCGCAGGTACATCAGCCGTCCGTAGCTGCCCGCGTGGCCCACCCAGCCATCCTCCAGATGCTCCGTGGCCCAGTCATCGCCCGGGTCCGCGCGCACGAGGATGTGATCTCCCACGGCAAAGCCCGCCACGCTCGCCACCGGGATCTGCGTCACCGGGCCTGGCAGGTCCGTCGTGATGTTCGTCGAGGGCGACTGCACCGTCGTCCAGGCCGCGCTGGAGGGGCCGGTGACGCTGATGATGTTCTTGTCCCGCATCACCGTCTGCGTGTTCAGCAGGAAGGTCTGCCCGGTCCCCGCGCCGCGAAGCACCACGCCGCTGGCGTTGATTTGCAGGCAGTAGGTGTTCGTCCCTTGCGGGCTGATTTTGTAAAGCCCCGCCGGCAGCCACACGATGCCGCCCCCGGCCCCCGCGGCGGCATTGATGGCGCTCTGTATGGCCACCGTGCTGTCCACGGCGCCCGTCGGGTCCGCGCCATAGGTCGTTACCGCGTTGTAAGTCAGCCCCGGCGGCGTCACCGGCAGCGGCACCTCGCCGCGCCGGTAGCCTGCAAAGGAAAAATCCTGCACGATCTTGTCCTCCTCGAACGACAACGCCGGTGTGGCCTGCCAGCCCGGACCGTAAAGAGTGCTTTCCCAGGCCGGGCAAATCCCGGCGCTTAGCAGCAGTCCGGATACCAGCAGACACACCGTCCGGCGGTTCATGATCTTGGAGACAATCGGCATTTCCAGCCTTTTAACGCGCCTCTGCTCGGAACGGCAAGTTGAATCCACCGCCCCTCCAAATCGCGCCCTGTCATTTGTGGAATGGATGGCGAGGGGAATGCGGCGGGCAGCGTTATTCATCACATGATCCGCGTCCTGACCGTTCTGCTGGCCCTCGAAGTACTGGCGCGCGCCGCATTTGAAGAAGCCGCGCCCGGCATTCATGTCTGGAAGGACACCTGCAACGTCCATGTGATCCAAAGCGGGGACGCCGCGCTGCTCATCAACCTCGGCGACGGCAGTGTGCTTGACCATCTTGAGAAAATCGGCGTCAGGCGTGTGGAGTGGGTGATCCTCACCGACCACCACCGGGAAGTCTGCCAGGGTGCGCCGAAGCTGGACCGGACGGTCACCAGGGTGGCGGCATCGGAGATCGAGAAGGAAATCCTCGAAGCCCCTCTCTCCTTCCGCAAATGGCATCCGCGTCTCGGTGACAAGCACAGCGTGCATGGCGCCAGTTATGTCCGCCCGCCCGCAGATCCTGTGCGGGTGGACCACGTCCTCGCTGACGGCGGCGTTTTTGAATGGCGCGGCCTACAACTCGCCTGCGCGGGCACACCGGGTCATTCCCCCGGTGGCATGAGCCTCGTCTTGAGGCGCGACGGCCGCGCCTCGGCCTTCATCGGCGGCGTCATGCACGAAGGCGCGAAGATGACAAACTGGTTCGACACCGAGTGGGACTACGGCTTCGGCAAGGGTCTCGACGCGCTCATCGCCTCGGTGCAAAAGCTCGCCGCGCTTGACATCGGGACCGCATTTGCGTCGCAGGGGCCGGTCATCCATGACGCGGCGGCGCAGTTCGCGGCTTATGAGAAAAAGCTCGCCGACTTCCGCCCCGACTACCTGCGCGGCTATCCGGTGAACAACCTCTCCAAGCGCGGCCCGCATCCCGCCACGAAGCCGACGAAGGCGAATTACATCGTCGAGGTGACGCCGCACCTTTACATGTTCGGCCCGGAGATGGCTGGGAAGAACTTCGCCATCCTCATCGCTGACAGCGGTCACGCCCTGCTGCTGGATTGCGGCTTGTTCCCGAAACTCGTGCTCGAACGCATCATCAGCGACATGAAGGAACATCTCGGCCTCAAGCAGATCGACGCCTGCTGGATCAGCCACTCGCATGGCGACCACTTCACGCTCTTCCCCGCGCTGCAGGACCACGGCGTGAAGTTCTGGACGATGGACACCATCGCCGACAAATGCGAGAACCCGCGCTTCTACGACTACCCGGCGATGATTGGCGCCTACAATGCCGGATTTGAAAAGGCGAAGATCGACCGCGTGCTCAAAGCCGGCGATGTGATCGAGTGGGAGGGTTATCAGCTTCACATCAACTGGATGCCCGGCCAGACGGAGTTTGGCAATGCGTTGTGGCTCATGCTCGACGGCAAAAAGGTCGTCTTCACAGGTGACAACCTGTTCGGTGATCCCAGCGATCCCGCGCAGAACGGACACGAGTGCGTGAACGCCCGCAACAGCGCCATCATCGAGGAAGGTTACCTTGTGGCGGCGAAATACCTGCAAAAACTTCAGCCGGACATCATCATGGGTGCGCATGGCGTGCTCATGACCGAGCCAAAGGCCTTCATCGAGCGCTACCACGACTGGGCGCTGCGCGCGATCGGCAAATACAAGGACCTGCTGCCCGACAAGGACTATGAATACGGTTACGACCCGTATTGGGTCAGCGCGTATCCGTATCGAGTCGATGTCGCGCAGCCGGCCGAGGTGAGCATCACCGTGCGCAACTTCCGCGACACGCTGCAAAAGCACCGCGTCGTTCTGCAACTACCGCCCGGTGTGCGCGCCGAGCCCGCCGTTCTGCAGGGCAGCGTGCCCGCCAAATCCCGCGCCAGCTTTCCCGTGAAGCTTGCCGCCGACCCCGCCGTCATCCCGACTGGTGTGCTTATGATCCCGATGGACATCACCCTTGATGGCAAACGCCACGGACAGGTCTTCGACTTCATCGTCCAGGGCCGCGAGCCCGGTACAGATGGCGGAAAATAATCCGCCCTTGAACACGGGGCTTTCGGGCCGTGACTCACCCGTCTTCGGCGCGCGTCCGCTTCTCCAAGACCCTGCGCCTAGTGGCGGCTACGCGGCTGTGGCGCGGCGCAAGAACCGCCCGGTGTCCTCCATGATGAGATAGATCACCGGCACCAGAAGCAGTGTGATGAAGGTGGCGAAGAGGATGCCGAAGCCGAGGGAGACGGCCATGGGGATGAGAAAGCGCGCCTGCAGATCGGTCTCAAAAACCATGGGCATGATGCCGACGAAGGTGGTGACGGAGGTTAGCAGAATGGGGCGGAAGCGTCTCATGCCAGCTTTGATGGCGGCATCGTGGGAGTCATGGCCCAGGGCGCGCTCGCGGTTGACGAACTCGACCATGACGAGGCTGTCATTCACCACAATGCCCGCCAGGGCGACGATGCCGCACATGGACATGATGCTGAGGTTCAGCCCCATGCCGACATGGCCGAGCGCCGCGCCGACAAGACCGAAGGGGATGACGCTCATGACGATGAGCGGCTGAAAATACGAGCGCAGCGGGATGGCCAGCAGCACGTAGATGCCGAGCAAAGCGAGCAGGGCCTTTCGCCCGATTTCCCCCACAGACTGGCGCTGGTCTTTCTGCTCGCCCTCGAAGCTGTGGCTGACGCTTGGAAAGTGGTCACGCATTTTCTTCAGCACACCAGGTGGGGGCTTTTGGAGATTGAACAACCAAGCTATAATGGGAAATCGCTCAAACCATTCTGGCTCAAGTCCGGCAGTAAGGCTCTTGACGACTTCGTTGGCGTTCGCCCCAGGCACGGCCTTGTCAATGTCCGCCGTTATGCTGATGGCGCGGCGGCGGTCGGCGCGGCGAATGGCGGAGGCGCTGCGGCCCATCTTGACCTCGGCCACTTCATGAAATGGGACCTCGCTGCCGTCGGCGGCGCGGATTTTCATCTCGGTGAGGTTTTGCAGGGAGCGGCGCTCGGCCTCGGGGTAGCGGACCATGACCTTCACCTCGTCGCGCCCGCGCTGGAGGCGCTGGGTCTCGTCGCCATAAAAGGCCTGGCGCACCTGCCGGGAGACATCCATGAGGCGGAGGCCGAGGATTTCGCCGGCGGGCTTGATGCCGAGCTTCAGCTCGCGCTGGCCGGGGTTGTTGTTGTCGGCGATGTCAATGACGCCCTGGTAGTCGGCGAGGGCGGTCTTCACAAACTCGGAGGCTTTTTCCAGCTCGACGATGTCGGTGCCGGTCAGCTCCAGATCAATGGCATTGCCGCCGCCCGCTCCCTGGGTCTGGAAGGCCAGCTCGAGCGCGCCGGGGATGGGGCCGGTGAGTTCGCGCCAGCGGGAGGCGATCTCGATGCCGCTCATTTGCCGGTCCGCGCCGTCAATGAGCTCGATGGTGACCTCGCCGAGGTGGTCGCCCTTCGGCGCTCCGGCGAGGGCCTCGAAGCCGTTGAGGAATGGCTGCACGCCGGCGCTGGCGAGCGTGTTGCGGATGACGGAGGCGCCGTGTTTTTCGAGATACTCCTGGTTCAGCCGGTTCGAGGCGGCCTCGATCTTGCGCACGGCGTCACGCGTGGTCTCAAAGGCCACGCCATCGGCGAGACGCAGGCGGGCAATGACGACATCCGCCTCGACATCGGGGAAGAAGTTGAACTTGATCCAGCCGGTGCCGACCAGTCCGCCGACAGTGACGAGCAACGCCAGGAAGAGGCAGGTGGTGACGTAGCGCCAGCGCATGGCGAGATTCAGCACGGGCTGGTAAACGCGCTCAATGAAGGCTTTCAAGGTCCGGTCCACGCCGCCGAGCAGCTTGTCGGAAAGGGTGCGCTTGTTGGGATCATGCCGGCGCAGCAGGGCGAGGTGCGCGGGCAGGACGAACTTCGACTGCAGGAGGGACCACGCGAGCGTGGGGATGACCACCAGCGGGATGTTGGGCCAGATTTTTCCACTCACGCCGCTGAGGCCCAGCATTGGCGTGAAGGCCATCATGGTGGTGAGCACGCCGAAGATGACGACGACTCCCACCTCGTGCGTGCCGGCGGGCGCGGCGTGCTTCGGGTCCTCCCCCCGGCTGATGCGCTCATAGACGTTTTCGCCGACGATGATGGCGTCATCCACCACGATGCCGAGCACCAGGATGAAGGCGAAGAGGGAGATCATGTTGATGGACACGCCCAGCCAGGGCATGAGCATGAGCGCGCCCATGAAGGAGGCCGGGATGCCCAGCGCCACCAGGAAGGCCAGCACGGGCCGCAGGAAAAGCGAGAGCACGAGGAGCACGAGGATGAAGCCGAAGACGGCGTTGCGCCCGAGCAGGTCGAGGCGGCCGGAGAGGTACTTCGAGTCGTCCTTCCAGATATCAAAACTCACGCCCTCCGGAAAGAGAAGCGGCGCGTCCTCGGCGATGAATTTTTTCACCGCCGCAGCCACCTTCAGCGTGTCCTCATTGCCTGTGCGGAAGACGCGCAGCAGCATGCAGGGCTTGCCATTGAAGCGGGACTCCAGGTCTATCTCCTCGAAGCCGTCCACGATGTCCGCGATCTCGCCCAACTTGACCTGGCTGCCATCCTGGCGGGTGACGACGGTGATCCTGGCAAACTCGTCCGCGCGGTAACGCCGCGCCTCGGTGCGCACGAGCACCTCGCCCGCCTCGGTGCGCACGGAGCCGGCCGGCAGGTCGAGCGAGCTGGCCCGCACAGCGCTGGCCACCTGGTCGAAAGTGAGGCCGTAGGCGCGCAGGGTGTCCTCGGAGACCTCGATGCCGATCTCATACGGGCGGTTGTTGGAGAGCGTGACCTTGGTGATCTCCGGCAGCCCCTGCAGCTCGTCGCGCAGGCGGTTGCTCATCTCCAGCAGGCTGGCCTCGTCCGTGTCCGCGTAGATGGCCACGCTGATGACCTCGGCATTGAGGATCATCTCCTCCAGCGTCGGCGTCTCGGCCTCCTCGGGGAAGTTGGTGATGGCGTCCACGCGCGTTTTCACGTCGTCCATCACATCACGCACCTTGTAGCCGCTCTTCACCTCGATGACCACGGAGCCCATGCCCTGGCCGGCGGTGGATTTGATGCGGTCCACGCCCTCGACATCCTCCACCGCCTCCTCCACCGGCACGCACACGCCGCGCTCCACCTCCTCCGGCGTGGCGTTGGGGTAGGGGATGCGCACGAGTACCACGTCCACGGAGGTCTCGGGGAAGATTTCCTTCTTGAGCTTTCCCCAGGAGGTGAAGCCCACGATCATCACCGCCAGCATCAGGAAGTTGGCGGCGACGTGGTTTTTCGAGAACCAATAGATGGCTTTTTCCATGGCGGGGTCTCCGGGTTAAAACTTCGCCGCCTGCGCGTCCGGCCCCTGGCCGGACTCCAGCACGCGCACCTCCATGCCGTTCATCGGCGCGGGCAGGCTGGTGAGGCAGACGCGCTCGCCCTCCTTGAGCCCTTCCGACACCAGCACCGAGTCCCTGCCGCCGCGCAGCGTCTTCACGGAGCGGATCTCCAGCTTGTCACCCGGGCCGACGACGATGAGCCACGTCTCGTCGAGAAAGGCGCGGCGCGGGATCTGGAAGACGCCCTTCGCCACGCGGCCGGCGACCTCCGCGCGGAGGAAGAGGCCCGGCTTGAGGAAGGCGTTCTCCGGCCTGCTGTCCTCCTCGATTTCCACCACGAGATACACGGAGCGGCTGGCGCGCTCCACCTCGCCCTCCGTGCGCGCCACCGTGCCCTTCCAGACGAGATCCTGGCCGGCGACGCTGGCCTTGAGCAGGGCGTCCGCGCCGGTCTGGGCTTCGAGAAAGGCGAGATCGTCGAGAGACACGGGCAGGCGGATTTCATAGCGCCCCGTCGAATCAAAATCCGCCACGCGGCCGCCGGGCGTAAGGTAGGAGCCCAGCTCCGTGTGCGTGGCGCGCAGCCGCCCCGCGAAGGGCGTGCGAATCCGCGTGCGCTCCAGGTCGCGCCGCGCGCGTGCCAGCGAGTCCTCGGTGGCGCGCACCCTGGCCTCGGCGCTGAGGAGCTGCGGCTTGCGCGTGGCGAGATCTGTCGGCGGCTGGCCGGGGGCGATCTTGTTCCAATCCCGCACGGCCTGCTCCGCGCGCGCCTGCTCCTGGATGAGAGCGGCCTGCGCCTCCGCCAGCGCGGACTCGGCCTGCGTGATGGCGCTGCGGTAGTCGCTGTCCTCCAGCTCGATCAAGACCTCGCCCTCGGCAAAGCGCTCGCCCACCTTGAAGCGGGGCGAGACTTTGGCGACACGCCCGGCCACCTCGGAGGCGAGGCTCGTCTCGCGCACGGCGCTCACCAGGCCCTGGGAGGGGATTTGCAAAGGCACGTCGGTCATCTTCGCGGTCATCACCTCCACGCCCGGCAGCACGCGCTCGCGCTCCACCTTCTGCGCCTCGGGTTTGAATTTCACCATCAGTCCGACAAGCGCGCCCGCGCCGCCGAGGATGCCGAGGCCGAGCAGAATGGAGAGGAGGGTTTTCATTATTGGGAAGGTTTTGAAAAAAGAAAATCAGCTCCTGACCTGGTAGTCCCCGCCTAACGCCAAGTGCAGGTTGACGCGGTTTTCGAGGCGGAGGCGCTGGACGGCGAGGCGCTGGGAGCGGGCCTGGAGCAGGCGGGTCTGCGCGGCCATGACGGTGAGCAGGTCGCCCAGGCCCTGGGCGTAGTCGGCGCGGGCGGACTGGTCGGCCTCGGTGGCGAGGCGCACGGCCTCGGCCAGGCTTTGCTCGCGCGCGGCCAGGTGGCGCTCGTTGGCGAGGGCGTTCTCCACCTCGCTGAAGGCGTTCAAAACGGTCTGCTGGAGCGTGGCGAGGGCCTCTTTTTCCTCCGCATACCGGATGTCCGCCTCGGCGCGGATGCGCCCGCCGGCGAAGATGGGCTGGGCGGCGTTGGCGGCGATCTGCCAGACGCCGAAGTCGCTGTTGAGCAGGTCGTTCAGCTCGCCCGTGGCGGTGCCGGCGCTGCCGGTGAGGCTGAGGCGGGGAAAGACGGCGCGCCTTGCCTCGCTCAGGCTTCTGCCGCTGGCGGCGAACCGGCGCTCGGCGGCGAGGATGTCCGGCCGTCTTTGCAGCAGCTCGGAGGGCAGCCCTGCGGGCGGCATGGCGCTGGGGGAGGGCAGACGCGCGCTGGCGGGGATTTTGCCGGAGGGATAGCGGCCCAGCAAAATTTCAAGCTGGCGCTGAGCGGCCTCGATCTGCTGGGCGCGCTCGGTGACGGCGGCGCGCGCGTTGGCCACGTCCGTGTCGGCCAGCCTGAGCTGGGAGGCGGCGCCCTGCTGGTCATCGCCGGCCTTGAAGCGCTCCCGCACCGCTTTGGCCGTCTGCTCGTAGGCGGCGAGGGTCTCGCCGGCGAGTTGCTGCTGGTTTTGCGCCTCGGCCAGGCCGAACCAGGCGCGCGCCACGCTGGAGGCCAGGGAGACGCGGGCGGCGCGCTGGTCGGCGAGCGCGGCCTCCCCCTGCGCGTAGGCGGCGGACTTGCCCGCGCGGACGCGGCCCCAGATGTCGGCCTCCCAGTTGATGACGAGGCTGAGGTCAAAGGTGTTGAACATGTTCGTGGGCACCGCTCCGCCGGGCGGGCCGATGGGGATGCCGACGAAGTTCCGCTTCGAGCGGACGGGGTCGAATTTCAGCTCCGCCGTCGGGTTGCCCGCCACGCCGGCCAGCCGCGTCTGGCCGCGCGCGCGCTCCACTCGGGCGGCGGCGGCGCGCAGGTCGGGGTTGTTTTGCAGCGCCTCCTCCACCAGCGCCTCCAGGCGCGGGTCTTTGAAGCGCTGGAGCCACACCTCGTCCACTCCCGCGCGCGCCTCTTTGCTGGCCGCCCAGGTGCCGGGCACCTCCAGGTCCAGCTCCTCCAGGCGCGACTTCGGCGAGAGGCTGCCGCAGGCGCTGAGCAGAAAGGCGAGGCCGAGACCGAGCACGGCGGCCTTGACCGGGCGCGGGCCGCGCGCGCGCTTCTTTGCCGCGGGCCGGGCCTCCATGCCGCCCGTGCAGTAGGCCACCAGCCGGCGCAGCACCGTCTCCGTGTCGGGAGGATTCTCCAGCTCTCCGGCAAAACGCATGGCGATGTCCCCATGCGCCAGCGTGCTGATGAGGGAGCCGGCGGTGAAGTTCAGCCGCCAGCAGGCCTCGGCATGGGTGAGCGCGGGGTTGGAGCGGCGCAGGGCTTTGGCAAAGCGCAGGGCCATCTGCTCGAAGTGCGGCATGGCGGCGGCGGGGATTAGATTCGTGCGGTCCGCCAGGCAGCGGCCCATGAGCTTGAAGAAAAGCATCTCCGAAAGCGGCGACTCCCGCACCATGAGCATGATGGGGCGGAGAAACGCGTCCGCCACCTGCTCGGCGGGCGCGGGGGCGGGATGCGCGGCGGCCTCGGCGGCGTCCAGCAGGCGCAGGCGCTCGTCGTTCATCGGGCGCATGACGCGCGTCACCACCTCCTCGATGAGCGCCTCCTTCGAGCCGAAGTGGTAGTTCACCGCCGCCAGGTTCACCTCGGCGGCCTGGGTGAGATCCCGCAAAGACACGGACTCGAAGCCGCGCTGGGCGAAAAGCTCCGCAGCCTTCAGGAGGATGCGCTCGCGCGTGCCGGAGTCTTCGGAAGATGGGAGAGACATTTTCAAACAGGTGTTTGAATCCGGGGGATCTGTCAAACGAACGTTTGAAATGTTTCGCTGGACTCGCTTTTCGTCCGGCTCCCCGTTTGCCGCGCTTGATGCGCCAGCGGCGCGCGTCTATAGCTCGCCTGCCATGCACGATCCCCGCGTTGACCAACTCGCCCGCCAGCTTGTCCAATACTCCACCCAGGTGAAAAAGGGCGACCTTGTCTGGCTCGACTGCTACGATGTGCCGAACTGCGTGCCGCTGGCCTTGATCCGCGCCGTGGTGGCTGCAAAGGCCCGCCCCGTCGTGCGTCTGCACGACACCCGCGTCACGCGCGAGATGATGATCCACGCGGACGACTCCCAGTATGAGATCATCGGCGGGAGCGACCTGGATCTGATGAAAAAAATGGACTGCTACATCGCCGTGCGCGGCAGCCACAACATCACCGAGAACAGCGATGTGCCCGCCGACAAGATGAAGATGGTCATGGCGCGCCTGCGCCCGCTGCAGAACGAGCGCGTCAACAACACGCGCTGGTGCGTGCTGCGCTGGCCCACCGCCGCCATGGCCCAGCAGGCCGGCATGAGCACGGAGGCTTTCGAGGATTTTTACTTCAAGGTCTGCCTGCTCGACTACGCCGCGCTCATCCCGGCCATGAACTCCCTGAAAAAGCTCATGGACAAGACTCGTGAAGTTCACATCACAGGGCCGGGAACGGATTTGAAATTCAGCCTCAAGGGCCTCAAAGCCATCGCCTGCGGAGGACGCCACAACATCCCGGACGGGGAGTGCTTCAGCGCCCCAGTGAGGGACAGTGTGGAAGGCGTCATCTGCTACAATGCTCCGACGATCTACCAGGGCATCGCCTTCGACTCCGTGCGGCTGGAGTTTTCCAAGGGCAAAATCGTCAATGCCGCAGCCAACAACACCGAGGCCATCAACAAGATTTTCGACAGCGACGAGGGGGCGCGTTACATCGGGGAGTTCGCCATCGGCTTCAACCGCGAGATTCGCGAGCCGATGCGGGACATTCTGTTTGATGAAAAGATCGCCGGCAGTTTCCACTTCACGCCAGGACAAGCCTATGAGGGCGTCGCCGACAACGGCAACCGCAGCCAGGTCCACTGGGATCTCGTCTGCATCCAGCGTCCGGAGTACGGCGGCGGCGAGATTCGCTTCGACGGAAAAGTCATTCGCAAGGACGGCAAGTTCACACTGCCGGAATTAAAGCCGCTGAACTGACTCTTCGCGCGGCTTTTGCTGCGGCAATCCCATGGGCGTGATTTTACACACGCTTTGCAAACGAACGCGTCTTTCAGCGCGTCCGTGCCAAGACATTTGTTTGTCACACGTCACGCTCTTTGGTAAAACTCCGCCACGGTCATGAAAAACCTCCTCCGCCTTTGTCTCGCCGCTGCCATGTCCGCCACACTTCATGCCCAGCAAAGCGGTGATCCAGCTGCCAAAATCCGCGAACTGGCCGCGCAGAACAACCACCGCGAGGCCGCCGATCTCGGCAAGCAGGTCCTGGCTTCCACTCAGGACGCCGGCCTTGCCGCCGAGGTGCTGGATCTCACGTTCGAGTCGCTTTCCTCTCTGGGAGCACATGTCGAGCAGGAAAAGGTGATCGAGGATGCCGCGGCGCGTTTCCCTCAAAGCTGGCGGGTGCTTCTGAATGCGGGCATACGAGTGCTGAGACTGCCCTCGTATGGCGAGGTCTTGGATGGCGAATACCGGCGCGGCGGTTATCGTGGCGGCGGGCGGCATGTGCAGAGCCAGATCAGGGACCGGACGCGTGCCTTGCAGCTGCTGGAGGCCGCGTGGAAAGCGCTGCCTGCGGATGCCACCTCGCCGGTTCGTTTGGATGTCCTGCACGGGTTGGAGAGCGCCTTGCGCCACGGGCGGAATTATTTTCATCAGGCCTGGTCCTTGCAGGTGCTGACGGATCTCTCCGAACTGCCTGACTATGATGACCAAAGCGGACTGGACTCCTCCATTGGCGGCTATCCGGTGGATGCGGAGGGGCATCCGGTGTTCTTCAAAGCCGCGCAAAGCTGGGAGTCCGCCGCCAGTGATGGAGAGCGCCTGCTCTGGATCATGGAGAAGAGAGAGCGGATGGAGCCTGCCAGAGTCTGGCAGCACAGGCAAACCCGCGCGGTGATGGCAAGGCAATGGTTCTCGGTGAACACGCTGGCTTATTACGGCATTCGTTTCGACAGCAGTGAAAGCGACGAGTCTGAGACACGTGGCGGCATTGCCAGCCTGCACACGCTCAAGGACGGCGAAACCACCGCGCGGCTGGCCACTGGCGCGAAGCGTTTCGAACTGCCCGCCGAATGGGCGTTCCTCCACCTTCTCCGCGCGGTGGCGGAGAGCGCGGACGCGCCTGATTATTTGAGAGTGGGTGCGTGGTCGCAGATCGCCGAGGAAATGAACGACCGCCGCCAGTATCCCCGAGCTTCGGAGGCGCTGCGGCAGGCCATCGCACTGGAAAAGGACACGAATCAAAAAGCACAGCTACAGTCCCGGCTCGACCAGATCACCGGAAACTTGGGTCGTTTTGACCCCCTGCCGCCGCAACCTGCGGGCACGGAGGCGAAGTTGTCGCTCGTGTTTCGCAATGCGCGCAAGATCGAGCTAAGCGCGCGCCGTGTGGATGTGGGGCGGCTGCTGGATGACACGGAGGCTTACCTGCGCGGCGAGCCGCAGGATCGGGATTGGCAGAAGACGAACCTCGGCATGATCGGGCGGCGTCTTCTCGAAGAGGGCGGTGACAAATACCTGGCCCCGGTGAGCCACACCTGGACGCAGGGCCTGGAGCCGCGCGCGAATCATTGGGACCGCCGGGTGGATGTGCCAACGCCTTTGAAAGAGGCGGGCGCATGGCTGGTGGAGGGCGCGTTTGAAGGCGGCGGCAAAGCGCGGGCGCTGCTCTGGCTGGAGAGCCTGAACATTGTGCATGTGCGCCAGCCGGATGGCGGCCTGTATTACATCGCCGATGCCGTCACGGGCGAGCCGGTGCGGGACGCGCGGGTGAAATTCATGGGTTATCGTTCAGAGTGGGCGCGCCCCGGCCTGCTAAACAAGCCGCGCATGACCTACAACTTCAAAGACTTCCAGGCTAGCCCGGACGAACACGGGCAGATCCAGGTGAAGCGCGCGCAGATGGAAAATTATCAGTGGCTCATCCGCGCGGATACCAAGGCTGGCGGACTCGCCTTCCTGGGCTTCGCGCACTTTTATTTCGGCGGCTCGTATGAGCGCTTCAACGAACAGGCCAAGCTCTATGCCATCACCGACCGGCCCGTGTATCGTCCCGGCCAGGAGGTGAAGTGGAAGGCTTGGGCGCGCATGGTGGGCTATGATTCGAAGCTGGACACGAACGCCTTCGCGGGCAGCCAGATCAAAGTCACGATCCTTGACCCGCGCGGCGAGAAGCTGCTGGAGAAGACCTACCAAGCGGATGACTCCGGCGCCGTGTCAGACGCGCTCACGCTCGGTGAGGAGGCCGCGCTCGGAGTCTATCACGTGCAGTTTGAGCGGACTCGTGGCGTGCGCGGCGTAGTCCATCTGGGCAGCCATTCCTTCCGTGTTGAGGAATACAAAAAGCCCGAGTTCGAGGTGAAGGTGGACGCGCCCGTCACGCCCGTGGCGCTGGGCGACAGCTTCGAGGTGAAGGTGAAGGCGGATTACTACTTCGGCGGGCCGGTGAAGCAGGGCACAGTGAAGTACAAGGTCCAGCGCAGCGCCCACACCAGCCGCTGGTTCCCCGCCGGGCGCTGGGACTGGCTCTTCGGCTCCGGCTATGGCTGGCGCGCCACATATTATGACTGGTATCCCGGCGCGCGAAGCTGGTGCTTTTGCATTCCGCGCTGGCCGTGGATTCGCTGGCGGGATGATCCACCCGAGTTGGTGGCCGAGGGCGAGGCGGCGCTGAATGCCGACGGCACCTTCACGGTGAAAATTGACACCGCGCTGGCAAAGGAGCTGCATGGCAACGAGGACCACCGCTACGAGATCGAGGCCGAGGTCACCGACCAAAGCCGCCGCGCCATCTTTGGCAAAGGCAGCGTGCTGGCCGCGCGGCGTCCCTTTGAGGTCTATGTGTCGGCGGATCGCGGTTATTACACGGCGGGGCAGGACGCGGAGTTCAGCGTCCATGCGCGCACGCTCGACGGGCGCGAGGTGGCGGCGGAGGGCGCGCTGGTGCTTTACCGAGTGACCTATGACAAGGACGGTAAGCCCGCGGAAGAGGCCGTGCATACGGCGGACATCAAGCTGGATGAGTCGAGCTTCACGCGGAACGTGAAGACCACTCTGGCGCGCGGCGGGCAGTATCGCGTGTCTGTGAAGCTCAAGGACAAAGCCGGGCATGAGATCGAGGGTGTGACCTTCCTCACCGTGCGCGGCGCGGGCTTTGAGGAGGGCAAAGACTTTCGCTTTGACGATCTGGAGCTGCTCGTGGAGCGCGAGGAATACGCGCCGGGCGACGAGGTGGAGGTAACAGTGAACACGAACCGCCCAGGCAGCACCGTGGCGCTGTTTTTGCGCGCGCAGGACGGTCTGTATCCCGACCCCGTGTGGCTGCATCTGGAGGGCAAGAGCGTCACGCACCGCTTCAAAATCACCGAGGCCGACCAGCCGAACTTTTTCCTCGACGCCTTCACCGTCAGCGGCGCGCGCGTGCATCAGGTGACACGGCAGATCCTCGTGCCGCCGAAGAAACGCATCGCCAGTGTGGAGCTGGAGCCGGACGCGGAAACCTATCTGCCCGGCCAGGGATCAAAGGTCAAAGTGCGGGTCAAGGATGCCGATGGCAAACCCTTCACCGGCCGCGTGGTGCTCACCGCCTATGACAAGGCGCTGGAGTACATTTCCGGTGGCAGCAACCAGGACGACATCCGCCCCTTCTTCTGGGGCTGGAAACGCAGCCACTATCCACAGGTGCGCGATACGCTGCGTGCCTTGGAAACGGGCCTGCTGAAGGATGGAGAGAAGTGGATGGAGGCGCTGGGTATCTTTGGCGGGGAGGTGGCGGATGATTTCTATGATGCCAGCATGGCTGCGGCGGCGGATCCATTTTCCGCGCCAGGTCGTGGAGGTCTGGGGTCATTGCGAAAAATGGCCATGCCCATGGCACCTCCTGCTCCGATGGCCGCCATGAGCGTCGCTGCCGAAGCCGCCCCCATGGACAAAAGCGCCGCCATGCCTGCTCCAGGCGGAGGTGGCGCCCCCGAAGAAGCCCCCCAGCCGATGATCCGCACGAACCTGGCCGACAGCGCCGTGTGGGTGGCGGATTTCACCACGGACGCGGAGGGCATGGGCGAGCTGGCTTTCAACCTGCCGGAAAACCTCACCACCTGGAAGCTGCGCTCCTGGGTCATGGGGCCGCAGACGCAGGTGGGCGAGGCCAGCGTCCAGGTCATCACGCGCAAGAACCTCATGGTGCGTCTGCAAGCGCCGCGCTTCTTTGTGGAGAAGGACGAGGTCGTCATCTCCGCCAACGTCCACAACGAGCTCGACGAGGCGCAGGATGTGCGCGGCGTGCTCGAACAGGAGGGCGGCGTGCTGGAGTTCGCCGTCGCGCCCCAGACCGCCTCCGTGCAGGTGCCCGCGCATGGCGAGCATCGCTTCGACTGGCGCGTGAAAGTCACCGGCGAGGGCGAGGCGAAGCTGCGCGTGAAGGCGCTCGCCCAAAAAGACAGCGACGCCATGGAGATGACCTTCCCGGCTTACATCCACGGCATGTTGAAGACCGATTCCTGGAGCCTGGCCCTGCGCCCGGACCAGGCAAGCGGCAGCCTCACACTGAACGTGCCCGCCGAGCGCCGCCCGCGCCAGTCGCGGCTGGAGGTCGTCTATTCACCGACGCTTGCCATGACGCTGGTGGACGCGCTGCCCTACCTGGCCTCCTACCCCTACGGCTGCACCGAGCAGACCCTGAACCGCTTCGTGCCCACCGTCATCACGCTGAAAGCAATCCGCGATCTCGGTGTGGATATGAAAAAGGTGCGCGAGCGTTTGGATGCCGCCGCCCAGGCACCCATGCCTCCCGGTGAGCAGAAGCGCCTGCGCGAGGCGGTCTTCTCTGAAGCCGAAGTGGAAAAAATGGCCCGCACCGGTGTCTCCCGCCTGCTCGCCATGCGCAATGCCGACGGCGGCTGGGGCTGGTTCCCCGGCGGGCGCGAATCCTCCGCGTACATCACCGCGCTCGTCCTGCACGGGATGAAGGCCGCCGAGCGCGCCGGCTTCGATCTCAACGAGGGCCTCATCCGCAACGGCGTCGAATGGCTCACACGGCACGAAGCCGAGCAACTGCGCCGCCTTGGCCTGCCCCAAAAAGACCGCGAGCACAAAAGCGCGCCCGACAACCTCGATGCGCTGATCCACAGTGTGCTCGTCGAATACTCCGGCGGCGACCCCGCCATGCGCGCGCGGCTTTATGACCAACGCGCCGGCCTTTCCCGCTACAACCTCGCCTTGCTCGGACTCGCCTGCGACGCCACCGGCGAGCGCGAACGGCGCGACATGTGCCTGCGCAACTTGCGCCAGTTCCTCAAGCAGGACGATGAAAACCAGACCGCCTGGCTCGACCTGCCCGAGGGCGGTTGGTGGTGGTTCTGGTATGAGGACCGCATCGAGACCCAGGCCGCCTTTCTCCGCCTGCTGGTCAAAGCCGAACCCAAAGGTGAAACCGCCGCACGTCTCGCCAAATACATCGTCAACAACCGCCGCAACGGCACCTGGTGGACCAGCACCAAGGACACCGCCGCCGCCATTGAGGCGCTCGCGGAGTTTGCCAAAGCCAGCGGCGAGTCCGCGCCCGCTCAGACCGTGGAGATCCTGCTCGACGGCGTGCCGCAAAAGCGCGTCGAGATTACCCCCGACACCCTCTTCACCTTCGACAACCGCTTCGTGCTCGAAGGCGAGGCCCTCACCACCGGCGCGCACAAGCTGGAGCTGCGCAAGCTCGGCTCCGCGCCCCTTTATGTCAGCGCCTACCTCACCGTTTTCAGCCTGGAGGACATGATCCCCGCCGCTGGGCTCGAGGTCAAAACCGAGCGCCGCTTTTACCGCCTCATCGAGGAAAAGCCCGACCAGCAAGTGGCCGGCGCGCGCGGCCAGGTCATCACCCAGCGCGGGCTGAAATACCGCCGCGAGGTCCTCGCCAGTGACGCCGAAATCCGCAGCGGCGACCTCATTGAGGTGGAGCTCTCCATCGAGAGCAAGAACGACTACGAGTATGTGCTCATCGAGGACATGAAGCCCGCCGGCTTCGAACCCGTGGAGGTGCGCAGCGGCTGGAGTTATGCGGGCCTGCCCGCCTATCAGGAGTTCCGCGATGAACGCGTGGCCTTCTTTGCCGAGCGCCTGCCGCGCGGCCGCCAGAACCTCAGCTACCGCGTCAAAGCCGAAATTCCAGGCCGTTTCAGCGCCCTGCCCGCGCGCATCGAGGCGATGTACGCCCCCGAGCTGAAGGGGAACTCCCAGGAGTGGAAGGCGCGCATCGTGGAGTGATGCCGATTTCTTGCCGCGCGCGGCTCATTCCTCCGCCACGAGCCGCCGCAACTCATCCTCGCGCACTTTGCCTAGAGAGCTGCGTGGCATGGCGTTGAGCGCGCGAGTTTCCCGCACGCGCAGCCAGGGTGGACAAGTCTGGTGAAAACGCTCCAACAGCGGGCCGGCATCCGGGCAGCCGTGCTCCGTCACGAGCACCAGTTCTGTCTCCGCCCGAGCATCGGGTCGCGGCACGAGTATTGGCATCATCGGCCAGCTTAGCTCGATGGCCAAAGACTCCAGCCGCGCTTGCAATGGCGCGAGGTGAATGAGTTCGCCAAGAATTTTCACATAGCCGGTTTCCCGTCCGATGAAGCTTAGCCAGCGTCTGCCATCCGCATCCCAAAGGCGCGCATGATCGCGCGTCAGCAGGCCGTTTTGCGGATCGAGCGGCTGCCATTGCCAGTCACCGCCCGCAGCGCGGTTGACATACCCAGCGGCGAGAGCGGGGCCGCGCAAACGCAGGCGGCCATCAGCTTCAGTGGAGGTTTGCCAGTGCGGAAGCACGGCGAGTGTGTCCACACCGCCCGCAGGCCCGTCGGACGTCCATGCCTGAGTGGCGATTTGCGAGGCGGCCTCCGTCATTCCGTAGCTCTGGCAGACAGGCCAGCCGAGGGCGCGCGCGGCAGCGGCGAGTTCCGGTGTCATGCCACCTCCGCCAACGACCACAGCGCGCATGGCAGCGGGGCAGGGGAGATTTTCACGCACCAAATCATGCACCTGGGCCGGCACCAGCGAGGTGAGCGTGGTCTTGGCGCAGGCTTCCGCAAAGGCTCGCGGACTCCATTTTCCCACCAGCCGCGCCACTCCGCAGCCTGCCAGGTGCGCGCGCGCGAGAATGGCAAAGCCTCCTACATGATGCAGCGGCAGTGCCAGCAGCCAGCGGTCGTTGGAGGATGCCTCGAAGTGCGCGTTCACGGCCTGGCCTGAGATGAGGAAGGCTTCCTTGCGCAGCGCCACCCATTTGGGCAATCCCTCGCTGCCTGAGGTTTGAAAAAAGCACATCCCGCTCATTCCCCGAGCCTTCGCCCAGGCTTCGAGGCCACTGCCTTCATGCGGCGCCGCCGGATTCCGCGCGACATGGTTGCCGCCGCTTTGCCAGTCCACCCTCATGCCTCCAGCCTCCTCCAGGGCAGGCTCTCCAGCACGGAGCCGAAGCCAAGCCCGCCGCCATCGGTGTCGGGACGCAGCTCGCCGCCGGGGCTGAGCACACGCTCCAGGAAAGCGTCCGGCTCGAAGAGATGCTGCGTGCAAAGTCCGCACAGCCCCACGCGCTCACCCAATGCCGCGCGCGCTTGCGCCGCCTCCCATGCGGCGAACATCTGCCCCAGGGGATGATCCATCGCCGAAGTGAGCATGAGCGGATGCCCTGGATGCCGGACTGCCACCGCGCGCCAGTCTCTCCGCGCCGGTTTGACCACCACCGCGTCAAAGCCGCCCACCCCTTCTTGCCAGCGTTTGTCGAGAGCCAGACGCACGCCCCAGCGGACGCGGCAGACTTCCCAGGCAGCCGCGTCATAGGGGAAAGGATCCTCCACCAGGTCAAGCCGCCGATAGACCCGCAGCGGCATGAATTCGATGAACTTCTGAAAAGTGTCCGCGTCCAGGCAGGCATTAAAATCCACTCGGAACAAAGGGCCGGAGTCTCCGCTCATGCGCGCGCAATTGTCCAGGAAGCGCGTTGTTTCCCCGTAGTTCGCCCAACCCTTGGCCTTGATGGCCGGCCATCCATCCTCCAGCACACGGTCGAATTGCGGCATCGTCGGCTGGGCGAAACTCCACGAGTAATGACTGCGCGGAATTTCCAGCCCTTCGAACAGACTGACGCCCGCCTCCCGGGCGGCCCCGTCCGCCGCCGCGCAGTTCAGCGCCAGTGCTGTGAGGGGTGTGGTGATTCCACGGGCCAGTGCCGCCAGTTGCTCATCCAGCGGAGCATCGCCAAACTCCGGCCACGGATGCACGCAGCCATAACCCGCGCCGACTCTGATAAGGGCGCCTGGAAAGACACGCCTCTGCGAGGCCGAGTTCAGAGCCGCGCCGCTGCGCAAAAGATATTCATGAATGAAAATGGGATCGCTCACTGCGGGGCAGACTACGCGCCGTGGCTTGAGCCGGAAAGGTTTTGTTCGCGCAGCCACGTCCCTTGACGGCCCCGCCGCCTTGACGCATGGACCCGTATCCCATGAAAAAACCTGTAGTTCTCATCATCCGCGACGGCTGGGGCATCAACCCCGGCGGCAAAGCCCAAGCTCAAGCCAATGGCGACGCCACCCTGCTCGCCCGGACGCCCTTCCACGACCACCTCTACGCCACCTACCCGCGCGGCACCGTCAGCGCCAGCGGCGAGGACGTGGGCCTGCCGGAAGGCCAGATGGGCAACAGCGAAGTCGGTCACCTGAACCTCGGCGCGGGCCGCATCGTCTATCAGGACCTCACCCGCATCAACAAGAGCATCCGCGATGGCGAACTGGCGAAGATGCCCGTGCTCGTCGAGGCCTTCGAGAAAGCGAAAGGCAGGCGCCTGCACTTCCTCGGTCTCATCAGCGATGGCGGCGTGCATTCGCATCAGGATCACCTCGCCGCGCTTTGCAATGCCGCGAAGGCCGCGGACGTCACCGATTTGATGGTGCATGCCATCACCGACGGTCGCGACACCTCGCCGACCGGCGGTGCGGCCTACATGGCGAAGCTGGAAAAAGACCTCGCTCCGAGCGGCGCGAAGATCGCCACCGTGATCGGTCGCTACTACGCGATGGACCGCGACAAGCGCTGGGAGCGCAACAAGCTCGCCTGGGATGCCATCGTGCTCGGTCGCGGTGAAGTGCGCACGGATCTGCCGAGCGCCGCCGTGCAGGCCGCGTATCCGAAAGATCCGCGCGGCGATGAATTCATGCAGCCGATGATCTTCTCGAACGCCAACGAGCAGCGCATCCGCGATGGCGATGTCATCCTCTGGTTCAATTTCCGCGCCGACCGCGCCCGCCAACTCAGTGACGCCTTTCTCAAGACTGGCTTCGAAGGCTTCGACCGCGAGGTGCATCCGCAGGTCGGCTACTACACGCTCACCGAATACGACGCCACCTACGAGGCCCTCGGCGCCCGCGTCATCTTCGGCACCGAGAGCCTCAGCAACAACCTCGGCCAGACCATCGCCGCCGCAGGCCTCACGCAGCTTCGCGCGGCCGAAACGGAAAAATACCCGCACGTCACCTTCTTCTTCAACAGCGGCATCGAAGAGCCGAACCCCGGTGAAGAGCGTTACCTCGCCATTTCGCCCAAAGAAGTGCCCACCTACGACAAAAAACCGCAGATGAGCGCCCCGGACCTCACCTTCGAAGTCCTGCGCCGACTGGAAAATCACGACCTCGTCATCATGAACTACGCCAACCCCGACATGGTCGGCCACACCGGCGTCGTCGAAGCCGGCGTCCACGCCTGCGAGACCATCGACCTCGGCGTGCGCATGATCGTGGAAAAAGTCCTCGAACTCGGCGGCAAGCTCTTCATCACCGCCGACCACGGCAACTGCGAGCAAATGCGCAACCCCGACGGCTCCCCGCACACCGCCCACACCACCAACCTCGTCCACGGCATCTACGTCGCCGCCGATGCGGCGAACGTCACCGTCCGCGACGGCATCCTCGCCGACATCGCCCCCACCTTGCTTGACATGCTCGGTTTGAAAAAGCCGGCGGAGATGACGGGGAAGAGCTTGCTGGTGAGGAAGTGAGTTTGAGTTGGCCTTGCTTGTCCGCGCCGGTAGGATGATTCCATGCCCCGCCTCGAAGAACTCACCCCCGGAACTGCCATCCAAGGCATTCTGCCAGATGCCCTGGTCACGGTGGTGCAGACTCAGTGGTTTGGTTCCGAGGCTCTGGAACTGACTTACAAAGACGCGGCGGGGCGTGTCGCCAACCAGCTTCTCTACCGCCACGACGAGCCGCGCCTTGCCATCGCCCAGGCAGGCAGGCCGTGGAGTTTCGATGGTGACGGGGCCATGTTCCGTCTTGTCTCCGAGGCGCATCGCATCCGGCTTGCCCATCTTTTTGACCCGGTGCTCGCCGTTCATTCCTCGGTCGTCGAGCCTTTGCCCCACCAGATCACCGCCGTTTACGAGGCCATGCTGCCCCGTCAGCCTTTGCGCTTCCTGCTGGCGGATGACCCTGGCGCGGGCAAGACCATCATGGCGGGTTTGCTCATCAAGGAACTCGTGGCCCGCGGCGACCTCCAGCGCTGCCTGATCGTCTGCCCCGGCAGTCTGGCCGAGCAGTGGCAGGACGAGCTTTACCGCCGCTTCCATCTGCCGTTTGAGATTCTGACGAACGACAAGCTGGAGGCTGCGCGCACCGGCAACTGGTTCCTCGAAAACCACCTCGTCATCGCCCGTCTCGACAAGCTCAGCCGCAATGAGGACGTGCAGGCCAAGCTCTCCGCGCCCGACTGTCGCTGGGACCTCATCGTGTGCGATGAGGCGCACAAGATGTCCGCCACGTTCTTCGGCGGCGAGATCAAATACACGAAGCGGCACAAGCTCGGACAGCTTCTTTCCACCCTCACGCGGCATTTCCTGCTCATGACCGCCACACCGCACAATGGCAAGGAGGAAGACTTCCAGCTCTTCATGTCCCTGCTTGATGGGGACCGCTTCGAGGGTAAGTTCCGCGATGGCGTCCATGCTGCGGATGTTTCCGACCTCATGCGCCGCATGGTAAAGGAGAGCCTCCTCAAGTTCGACGCCACACCCCTTTTCCCGGAGCGCCGGGCCTACACCGTGCCCTATCAGCTTTCGCCTTTGGAGACGAAGCTCTACCAGGAGGTCACCGACTATGTCCGCACGGAGTTCAACCGCGCCGACAGCCTGCAGAATGGCAAACGCGCCGGCACGGTGGGCTTTGCCCTCACCATCCTGCAACGCCGCCTCGCCTCGTCGCCGGAGGCCATCTTCCAGTCTCTCCGCCGCCGGCGCGAGCGCATGGAATCGCGCCTTCGCGAATTGGAATTGCTCCAGCGTGGCCGCGAAGTCTCACCACAAGACCTCGACGCTGGTCCTGCGCTTGATGAGGAGGACATCAACGACCTCGACGACGCGCCGGACAACGAAGTGGAAAACACGGAGGAGGAGGTGCTCGACCAAGCCACCGCAGCCAGCACCATTTTGGAATTCCGCGCCGAGATCGAAATCCTCCGCGGGCTCGAAACTCTCGCCCAGCAGGTCAGGCGCAGCGGCGAAGATCGCAAATGGTCGGAACTGTCCAACCTCCTCGCGGAGATCTTCACGCCTGCGGCCTTGGCGAATCGACTCGCCGAGGATGCTCCGGTTTATGGAGCCAAACCCGGCGAAAAGTCACCGCGCCAGAAACTCGTGCTCTTCACCGAGCATCGCGACACCCTGAACTACCTCGCCGAGCGCATCAGCACGCTGCTGGGCAGCCGTGAGGCCGTCGTCGCCATTCATGGCGGTGTGGGGCGTGAGGAGCGGCTGAAGGTGCAGGAAGCCTTCCGGCATGACCCGGAGGTAAAGGTGCTGATCGCCACCGATGCCGCCGGCGAAGGCATCAACCTCCAGCGGGCGCACCTCATGGTGAATTACGACCTTCCCTGGAACCCGAACCGCCTGGAGCAGCGCTTCGGCCGCATTCACCGCATCGGCCAGACGGAGGTATGCCACCTGTGGAATCTCGTCGCCGATCAGACCCGCGAGGGCGAGGTCTATCGCACCCTGCTCGACAAGCTGGAAGAGGCCCGCAAAGCCCTCGGCGGCCAGGTTTTCGATGTTTTGGGAAAAGTCATGTTCGAGGGCAAGCCGCTGCGCGAACTCATGATTGAGGCCGTTCGCTATGGCGAGCAGCCGGACGTGCGTTCTCGTCTCCACAACGTCGTTGCCGGTGCCTTTGACCGCTCCCGACTCCAGGACCTCGTCGAGGAGCGGGCGCTCGCTCATGACGCCATGGACGCCAGCAAGGTCTATCGCATTCGCGAGGACATGGAGCGGGCGGATGCCCGGCGGCTCCAGCCCCATTACATCGAGTCCTTCTTCATGGAGGCCTTCCGCCTTCTTGGTGGCACGGCGCGGCAGCGCGAGACGCGGCGCTACGAGGTTTCCCACGTCCCTGCCACCATTCGGAATCGCGACCGCCTCATCGGCCTGGGGGACCCGGTGCTCAGCCGCTACGAGCGCATCGCTTTCGAGAAGCACCTCATCCAGCCACAGGGGCAGCCCATGGCGGCTTTTGTCTGCCCTGGTCATCCGCTGCTGGATGCCACGCTCGACCTCGTGCTGGAGCGCCATCGCGACCTCCTGCGCCGTGGTGCCATCCTCGTCGATGAAAACGACCAAGGCACCGCGCCCCGTGTCTTGTTCTACCTGGAGCACGCCATTCAGGATGCCCACCTCACCCGCTCCGGTGAGCGCCGGGTGATCTCGAAAAAGATGCTTTATGTCGAACTCGATGCCGCCGGAAACACCCGCCACCTGCACTACGCCCCCTACCTCGACTACCGCCCCTTGAAGGAAGGCGAGCCTGATGCCGCCACTCTTCTGGCACGCCCGGAGTGCGCGTGGATTTCCGCCGGCTTGGAGGACAAAGCCCGCGCCCACGCTATCGGCACCGTGGTGCAGGAGCACCTTGCGGAGGTCCGCCAGCGCCGATTGGAACTCATCACCAAAACCGAGGCTGCGGTGAAGGATCGCCTCACCAAGGAGATCAACTACTGGGACCACCGCGCGGAGGCTCTGAGGGAGCAGGAACTCGCCGGCAAACCCAACGCCCGCCTGAACTCCAACGAAGCCCGCAAGCGCGCCGACCTCCTTCAGGGCCGCCTCGCCAAACGGCTCGATGAACTGAAACTCGAAGCCCAAATCTCCCCCCTGCCGCCCGTCGTCCTCGGTGGTCTGCTCGTGCTGCCCGTTGGGCTTCTGGCACGGCTCACCGGCCAGGCATCAGCGCCACAGGCTCAGGCTGTCGCGCCGGCGGACACCCAAGCCTCCGCCGCCCGTGCCCGGCAGATCGTCATGGAAATCGAGCGTTCCCTCGGCTTCGAGCCCGTGGACCGGGAGCTGGAAAAGCTCGGCTACGACATCGAGTCCCGCATCCCCGGCACCGGCAAGCTGCGCTTCATCGAGGTCAAAGGCCGCATCACCGGGGCCGCCACCCTCACCGTCACCCGGAACGAAATCCTTTACTCCCTGAACAAGCCCGACGACTTCATCCTCGCCATCGTCGAATTCCTGCCCGAAGGGCATACCTCAAAAAGGGCGGAGCCAGGATCGAATGGTCCGGGAGGACAATTCCTCTCTGACACCGAACACCGCGTCCACTACGTCCGCCGCCCGTTCCAAAGGGAGCCGGATTTCGGGGTGACGAGCGTGAATTACGACTTTAGTGAATTGCTGGAAAAGGGAGTTGAGCCGTCATGAAAACCACCCCAAAAAAGAGAAAGGCTGCGAGGCGTGAGCCAGGCAGCCTTTCTGCGATGATTTCTACTCGTCGGGGGACGACATTGCGTTACATGGGGCTGTATAATCGTGCGTGAGTCCGTTTTATCAACCATTTCCTTGACCCATGGCCAATTTTCCTCCCGATCCATCAGTTCTCACGAATGAGAGTGACGTTGAGCAGAAGTTTGCATGGCCGCTTCTGACCATTTCTGCTCCGGCCGGCCTCGGAATCCCATTTTCCCTGATACGGACGAAGCCCAACCTGCGCGATTTCGAGATCGAGAAGAGACAGAACAAAAAGCGCTATTTTCCAGACTACGTTGTGGTCATTCGCGGCCTTCCTGTTGCGGTTTGGGAGGCAAAACCGCCCAGTGACGATCTTGCAGATGCGATCCTGGAGTGCCGCCTCTACGCCAACGAATTGAATGCGCTTTACCCTGCTGGCATCAACCCTTGCCGGTTTTGTGTGGTTAGCAACGGGCTGAGGACAGAGCTGAGGGCATCGGACTCCGATGAGTTGATCACCAGTTTTCAGCTGGCGGATGCCCATCCGGCCAGCCCTGCGTTTGCACAGTTTCTTGCCAAAGCAGGCTACGATGCCTTGAGCCAATGCGTGGCTGATCATCTGAGGAAAGCGTCATCCGTGAGGTTTTACCGCCCCGTCCGAATGGTCGGGGGTTCGTCGCTTCAAGACGAACAAGTGCCTTACAACGAGTTTGGAAAGCTGCTTTCCTCTGAGTTTCAGCACCTGTTCAATCCGTCGTCCTATGAGGACCGCTTCAAAATTGTCGAGAATGCCTATGTCAAGACCCAGCGCCGCGAGCGTTATGTGGATGAAATTGATCGAATCATTCGACTTGCCTCTCCTCCCAAGATTCAAGAGGCCCAATGGATTGAGGACACTGGAAGCCCGACGGTCATCGTGGCAAAGCTCGCTGACTTGGAGTCCCTGCGAAACAAAATCCTGCTGCTGGTGGGAGCAGTCGGGAGTGGCAAATCAACCTTTGTCGATTACCTCCAGCGTATTGCCCTGCCGGCAGAAGTGAGGGAACACATCGCATGGGTGCGTATTGACCTGAACGACGCGCCCGTCAGCAAGGACGAAATTTATTCCTGGTGCCGCCGCCACTTGGCGCAGGGCATACGAAACAGCTCTCCAGATCAGGATACAGACACACTCATCGGGTTGAGGAAGCTTTACCGAAAGGAAATTGAGGCTTTCGACAAGTGGGCGCTCGAATTATTTTCCAAAGACTCTGACGAATACAAGAGCCGGTTGGCGGATGAGCTTACCAAACTGAGGCAGGATCAGGATGGCACTCTTCAAGCACTTGAACGTCACCTTTGCACGGGCAGAGGGCGTTTGCTGATCGTGGTCCTCGACAATTGCGACAAAAGGGACCGCGATGAGCAGTTGCTCATGTTTGAAGTCGCCCGGTGGCTTCAACAGCAGGTGCGTTGCTTGGTGATGCTGCCGTTGCGCCACATCACTTTTGAAAACCACCGCAACGAACCGCCACTTGATACTGCGCTCAAGGATCTGATCTATCGGATTGAGCCGCCGCCTTTTCAGAAAGTGCTGCAAAACCGGCTCAGCCTCGTCCTGCGGGAGGCCAAAGCCTCGTCGAAGGCGCTTCAGTATGTGATGGACGGCAAGCTGGTGCAGTTCAAAGCAGATCAACTGGACAGATTTTTGGGAGTCATGATGGGCTCGCTGTTTGACCATCGCAGACATGGGAAAAACATCATCGTTGGACTGGCTGGCTGGAATATCCGACGCGCTTTCGAGATGTTCCTGGAGTTTTGCAGGAGCGGCTACATTTCAGAGCAGGACATCTTCGCCAGCCAGGCGACCGGGCAGCAAATGCATCTTCCTCAGGGTGTCGTGACCCGGATGCTGTTGCGAGGTCACCATCGCTACTATGACGGCAATCGTTCATGGGTGAAGAATGTGTTCCAGTGTGAGCCGGAAGACCCGAATCCAGATCACTTTACCCGTTACCGCATCCTGCGCTGGTTGCAGGAAGGAGCGCGCAGTGCGGGACCATCCGGCTATCGCGGTTATCACAGGGTCAGCGACCTGATAGGCTCATTATCTGCTCTGGGCACGGATGAAACTGCTGTGCGTCGGGAGTGTGCCTACCTGCTGCATCATGGCTGTGTTTTGGCGGAACATCTGAAGCGTGAACTGCTCTCTGACGAGGATTTGATCACGCTCACACCCGCCGGACATGTTCACCTCGAATTAACGGATGACTTTCATTATCTTGCCGCTTGCGCAGAAGACTCCTGGATTTCCGACGAAGCAATGGCTCATCGAGTCCACCAGCGCATTTCCGAGCAACCGCGTTGGAGGTCACAGCGCTGGCCCGTGATTCTCCAGTCTGCCGCTGACTTTGCCAGATACCTTGAAGCATGGAGGCTGGCTTCACCTGCTGTGACTGCTCATTATCTGCCGGAATCTCCGGCTGAACTTCTAGCTCCGGACTTGATACGGATTGAGGAGCAGAGTCAAAAGGCACTCCAAGATTATCGTGCTTCACGTCAAAGCTAAGAACCATTCATGACCCCCACCTACCGCAAAAAGCTCATCGAAGTCGCCCTGCCTCTGGAGGCCATCAACAAGGCTTCGGCGCGGGAGAAGTCCATCCGGCATGGGCATCCGAGCACGCTGCACCTGTGGTGGGCGCGGCGGCCGCTGGCGGCGGCGCGGGCAGTGATCTTTGCACAGATGGTCGATGATCCTTCGGGGTATGTGGATCAGTTGAAGGGTGATGCGAAACTGCTGCGCCGGGCGGAGAAGGAGCTGAAGGCAAAGCATAAGCTCTGGCAGGAGGCCGCAACTTTGAAGGAAAAGGCGGACGCCGCCGGCATTGATGCACCGGAGCCGGGGCCGGAGCCAAAGCTCGATGACATCCTCGCCGAGGAGGAGCGCCAGCGGCTCTTCCGCATCATCGAGGAGCTGGTGCAGTGGGAGAACACGACGAACGAAACCGTGCTGCAAAAGGCGCGCGAGGAAATCTGGCAATCCTGGCGGCGGGCCTGCGCGGAGAATGCCGGGCACCCGCGGGCGAAGGAGATGTTCGACCGGCACAAACTTCCCGCGTTCCATGATCCGTTTGCCGGCGGCGGCGCACTGCCGCTGGAGGCGCAGCGGCTCGGGCTGGAGGCGTATGCCAGCGACCTCAACCCCGTGGCCGTGCTCATCAACAAGGCCATGATCGAGATTCCGCCGAAGTTCGCCGGCCGGCCGCCGGTCAACCCGGAGTCGCGCAAGGGCCAGCTCGGCACCAAGACCTGGCGCGGCGCGCAGGGGCTGGCCGAGGACGTGCGCCACTACGGCCAGTGGATGCGCGACGAGGCGGAGAAACGCATCGGCCACCTTTACCCGAAGATCGAGATCACCGCCGCCATGGCGCAGGAGCGGGAGGATTTGAAGCCGCTCGTCGGGCGGAAGCTCACCGTCATCGCCTGGCTCTGGGCGCGCACGGTGAAAAGCCCGAACCCCGCCTTTCGCGAGGTAGAAGTGCCGCTGGCCTCCACCTTCATGCTCTCGACCAAGCCCGGCAAGGAAGCCTGGGTCGAGCCGGTGATCGAGGACGGCGGCTACCGCTTCACCGTGCAGGTCGGCAAGCCGAAGGACGCCGCAGCGGCGAAGGCCGGCACCAAGCTGGGTGAACGCGGCGCGAACTTTAGGTGTTTGATGTCCGGCACGCCAATCGCCGCTGATTACATTAGGGCCGAGGGCAAGGCTGGGCGGATGGGCGAGCGGCTGATGGCTATCGTAGCCGAGGGCGAGCGCGGGCGGGTTTATGTCCCACCGACACCAGAGCACGAGGCGGCGGCGGAATGTGAACCCGCTCCTGACGCTCCCTTGCAAGAACTGCCAAAGGAGGCCGGCGGAGGGGGAAGAACCAATTTCTGGTGCGTTATCTACGGGCTCGAGCGATTCTCTGATCTATTCGCACCCCGGCAACTCATGGCGTTGAGCACTTTCTCCGATCTCGTGGGGGAAGCGACAAGGCGCATTCGCGACGACGCTTTGTCAGCTGGTTTTGGGAAAGGTGACACGGCGCTGCGCGACGAGGGCAACGGGGCGGCAGCATACGGGGAAGCAGTCGGTATTTATCTGTCGTTCGCCATATCCAAAGTGGCCAACATCAATTCGACGATTGCATCATGGATGAGCGACCGTGGGGCATTTCGAGAAACATTTGCTCGGCAAGGGATCCCGATGACGTGGGATTACGCTGAAGCGAACTCATTCGCTGACGCTGGTGGAAGCATTGCCGCTGCTCTTGAGAAAGGCGCAATGGCGATTGAGGCATTTCCATCCTCCCCCGCAGGCTTTGCTGCTCAATCCGACGCTTCCGCCCAAACTATTTCCTCAGGCAAGCTGATCTCCACGGATCCTCCCTACTACGACAACATTGGCTATGCCGACTTGTCCGACTTCTTTTACGTCTGGCTTCGTCGATCGCTTCGCTCGGTCCTGCCCGACATTTTTGCGACTCTGGCAGTCCCGAAAGCCGAGGAGTTGGTCGCGACGCCATACCGGCACGGCGGCAAAGCCGCGGCAGAAGCGTTTTTTCTCGCCGGAATGACAAACGCAATGAACCGCCTCGCCGCGCAATCGCATCCCGCATTTCCGGTCACGATTTACTACGCCTTTAAGCAATCTGAGAGCGAGGATGATGGTGGAATTGCCAGCACGGGCTGGGAAACATTTCTCGATGCAGTGATTCGTGCCGGCTTCGGAACGACTGGCACTTGGCCCATGCGGACAGAATGCGCCGGGCGCATTGTTGCAAAGGGAACCAACGCCCTTGCCTCCAGCATCGTTCTGGTCTGCCGGCCGCGAGCGGCGGATGCGCCGACGGCGACGCGGCGGGAGTTCGTGGCGGCGCTCCAGCGGGAGCTGCCGGAGGCGTTGCGGCATTTGCAGGCGGGCAACATCGCCCCGGTGGACCTCGCGCAGGCCGCCATCGGCCCCGGCATGGCCGTCTTCACCCGCTACGCCCGCGTGCTCGACGCGCAGGGCAAGGCGCTCTCCGTGCGCGAGGCGCTGGCGCTCATCAACGAGACGCTCGACACCGCGCTGGCCGAGCAGGAGGGTGACTTTGACCCGGACAGCCGCTGGGCGCTGGCGTGGTTCGAGCAGCACGGCTTCGAGGAAGGCGAGTTCGGCGTGGCGGAGACGCTGAGCAAGGCCAAGAACACCAGCATCAACGGCCTGGCAGAGGCGGGCATCCTCGTCTCCAGCCGGGGGAAAGTGCGCCTGCTAAAACCGGAGGAGCTGCCCGCCGGCTGGGACCCGGCCACCGACCCGCGCCTGACCTCATGGGAGACGGTGCATCACCTCGTCCGGGTGCTGGCGACTCACGGTGAGACCGGAGCGGCGGAACTCGTGACGAAACTCGGCCCCAAGGCAGACCCGGCACGCGAACTGGCCTACCGCCTGTATTCCATCTGCGAGCGGAAGAAGCGCGCAGCGGAGGCGCTGGCTTACAACGGGCTGGTGCAGAGCTGGCCGGAGCTTTTGAATCTGGCCCAAGCCGCCCCCGCAGCGCAGCCAGTCGATCCGCAGGGACATCTTTTCTGAACGCTTGCGGCATCCTGTAAAACTGGCTACCTGTAAAACATGAAAGCCACCATTGAGATTCCTGATGAGCTTTACCGTCGGGTGAAAGCCAAGACCGCGCTGCAGGGGCGTGCCATCCGGGAGGTGACGGTGGAGCTTTATCAGCGCTGGCTGGAAGGGGATGCCGCTGGAGAGGCGGCCGAAAAACCTTTCGTCTCCGCCTATGAGATGATGAAAGATTACTGCGGCAAATACAACTCGGGCATCTCAGACTTGAGCACCAACCCGGTCCACCTGGAGGGTTTCGGCAGTGATTCGATGGGTCATCGTTGATGCCGGCCCACTGACAGCGCTGCTGGACGCCGGTGATGCGTGGCATCCCTGGGCGGTGGCACGGTTCAAGGAGATCGCCGGTCCGCTGGTGACAGTGGAGGCGGTGATTGCCGAGGCGTGTTTTCTTTTGCGGCGCAATCCAGGTGCCCAAGAGGATTTGTTGCAGATGGTCGCAGACGGGCTTTTGCGCATTCCCTTCAGCCTGGAGAATGAAGTCGAGTCCGTGAGGCAGTTGCGGGCCAAATACCGGGACTTGCCGATGTCTCTGGCGGACGCCTGCCTGGTTCGGCTGGCTGAAGTGCTCGGCGACCATCATGTCTGCACGCTGGACTCGGACTTCAGGATCTACCGGAAGTACGGACGCACGCCGATTCCGCTCATCTCTCCGCATCCCTGACTCTTTATGGCACTCACCAATCACGATCGCGTCGGCAAGATGCTGGAACTCCTGCGGGACGGACTTTCTCCCTTCGTGGAGCGGGAGCTGAAAACCTGCTGGGGAGAGAAGTGGCAGCAGGACGTGAAAAGCGCCCTGAGCGACACCCGGCTGGCCGGACTGAAGTCCGAGCCCACCAAGGATGTGAACGGGCTGCTGGTGATCATGGACCGGAACTGGAAGGACGTGTTTGCCATGACGCTGGGGAAGGCGGAGCGCAGCATGATCAATGAACTGCTGTCTGTGCGCCATGAGTGGGCGCACCAGCGGCCTTTCAGCAGTGACAACACCTACCGCGCGCTGGATACCGCCAGCCGCGTGCTGGCCTCCATCAGCGCCGCGCAGGCGGATGATCTGGAGAAGATGAAGATGGAGCTGCTGCGCCTGCGGTTTGATGAGCAGGTGCGCAGCGAAAAACGCCGCAGCACCACGGTGGCGGTGGAAACACCTGCCGCCGGCGGATTGAAGCCGTGGCGGGAGATCGTGACGCCGCACAAGGACGTGGCGAGCGGCAAGTATCAGCAGGCGGAGTTTGCGGCGGACCTTTGGCAGGTGCATCTGGGCGAAGGCTCGGATGAATACAAAAAGCCGGCGGAGTTCTTCCGCCGCACCTACCTCACGGAAGGGCTTAAGGGCCTGCTCATCGGCGGCCTCCAGCGTCTCAACGGGCACGGCGGCGATCCCGTGGTGCAGCTCCAAACCAACTTCGGCGGCGGCAAAACACACTCCATGCTGGCGCTGTATCATCTGTTCTCCGGCACGGCGGTGAGCGATCTGCCCGGCGTGGACGCCCTGCTGGCCGAGGCGGGCGAAACGTCCATCCCCAAAGTGAAGCGGGTGGTGCTGGTGGGGAACAAGATCTCCCCCGGCAATCCCTCGGTGAAGAAAGACGGCACGGTGGTGCGCACCCTCTGGGGAGAGCTGGCGTGGCAGCTCGGCGGCAAAAAGGCCTATGCCCGCATCGCCGCGGACGACGAAAAAGCCACCAACCCCGGCGACGTGCTGCGGGAGCTTTTCAACGAGCACGGGCCTTGTTTGATCCTGATCGACGAATGGGTGGCCTATGCGCGGCAACTGCACGCGGAGAGCGATCTGCCGGGCGGTAGTTTTGAAACCCACTTCACCTTTGCCCAGGCCCTGACGGAATCCGCCAAGCTGGCGAAACAGTGCCTGCTGGTGATCTCCCTGCCTGCATCAGACACGGCGGTGTCTCCACACACGCAGGCGGATGACATCGAGGTGGGCGGCCAGCGTGGTCGCGAGGCGCTGGACCGGCTGCGCAATGCGGTGGGCCGCGTGGAGGCCTCCTGGCGTCCCGCCAGTGCGGAAGAAGGCTTCGAGATTGTGCGCCGGCGCTTGTTTGAGCCGCTGGTGGAGAAGGAGCAGTTCGTGGGGCGTGACACGGTGGCAAAGGCCTTTTACGACGTGTATCGCACGCAGCACCAGGAGTTCCCGCCGGAATGCCGGGACGTGGATTATGAAACACGCATCAAAGCGGCCTATCCGATTCACCCGGAGATTTTCGACCGGCTCTATGGGGACTGGTCCACGCTGGCGAAATTCCAGCGCACCCGCGGTGTGCTGCGCCTGATGGCGGCAGTGATTCACAGCCTGTGGTCGCAGAACGACCGCAGCCCGCTGATCCTGCCTTCTTTGATCCCCATCGACGACCATCGGGTGCGTGATGAGCTGACCCGCTACCTTTCGGACAACTGGGTGCCGGTGATCGAAAGGGACGTGGACGGCCCGCATTCGCTGCCCCTGCGCACCGATGGCGAGGTGCCAAACCTGGGCAAATACTCCGCCTGCCGCCGGGTGGCGCGGACGGTTTACATGGGCTCCGCGCCCACCTTCAAAGCAGCGAACAAGGGCATCGAGGACCGCCGCATCAAGCTGGGTTGCGTGATGCCGGGTGAATCGCCGGCCATTTTCGGTGATGCCCTGCGCCGTCTGAGCACGGCGGCGACCTATCTTTACCATGATGGTGCTCGCTATTGGTATTCCACCCAGCCCACTGTCACCAAGCTGGCAGAAGACCGTGCGGAACAGCTCAAGGCCGATCCCGAATCGGTGGTGCAGGAACTGGATCGCCGGGTGAAGCTGGATGTGCGCCGTGTGGGCGACTTCAGCCGGGTGCATCCGCTGGCCCGCACCGGGGGAGACATCGCCGACGACATGGACGCCCGTCTGGTGGTGCTGGGCATGGAATACCCGCACAGCAAGGACGCGGAAAGCCCCGCCTTGCGCGCCGCCGCGACCATGCTGGACAGCCGCGGCAACTCGCCCCGGCTTTACCGCAATGCGCTGGTGTTCCTCGCCATGGACAAGGCCCGCCTGCAAGATCTGGATGAGGCACTGCGCCGCTTTGTTGCCTGGCAGTCTATCGTGGATGAGGCCGAAACGCTGAATCTCGATCCTCATCAGCGCAAGCAGGCGCTGACCCAGCGCGACAACGCCACGTCCGTGGTGGATGCCCGCCTGCCGGAGGCCTACCAGTGGTTGCTGGTGCCCACCCAAACCACGCCGCAGCAGCCGATGGAGTGGCAGGCCTTCCGCCTGACCGGGCAGGACGCCCTGGCCGTCCGCGCCAGCAAGAAGCTGCGCAATGACGAACTGCTCATCACCGGCCTGGCCGCGACTCGTCTGCGGCTGGAACTGGACAACGTGCCGCTCTGGCGCGGCGAAAACGTGCCGATCAAGCAGCTCGTGGAGGACTTTGCCCGCTACACCTACCTGCCGAGATTGCGCGACACCGGCGTGCTCATCCAGGCCATCCGCGAGGGATTGGGCTGGCTGACCTGGCAGAAGGAGACTTTTGCTTTTTCCGAGAGCTATGACGAGGCCAGCAGCCGCTACCTCGGCCTGCGGGGCGGCCAGAACATCGGAGTTTCCGAGGACAGTCTGTTTGGCCTGCTGGTGAAGCCGGATATCGCCTGGAAGCAGATGGAGGCAGACAAACCCCAGTCCGTGATCACGACGGGCAACACGGCGGTTTCTGCGCCCTCTGGTGATGCGAGCACTAGCGTAGCCCCTCAAGCCACCACCGTGCCCGTCAATCCCGCCGAGGCCCCGAAGCCCAAGCGTTTCCATGGCACCGTGACACTCGATCCGCAGCGCGTCGGCCGCGACGCGGGCAAGATTGCCGAGGAGGTGATCGCCCATCTCACTAGCCTGATTGGTGCTGATGTGACCGTGCGGCTCGACATCGAGGCGTCCATCCCCTCCGGTGTCCCTGACAACGTCGTGCGAACCGTGACCGAGAACGCCCGCACCTTGAAGTTCACGAGCCAGGGATTTGAAATCGAGTGAAGCTTCTCTTCAAGTTGATCCGGCAGCGGGTGGAGCCGCTGCTGGAAAGGGGCGAGGGTGTTTGATAGCAAGGCGCCGGCTCAGGCCTGCTCGGTGGTCTGGAAGTCGGGGTAGGCGTTGGCGGAGTGCTCGCTGAAGTCGAGGCCGTTGATTTGCTCCTCATCCGTGGCGCGCAGGCCGACGAGGAGGTCCACGGTTTTGAAGACGGCCAGGCAGAGGATGAAGCTGGTGGCGGTGATGCTGAAGGTGCCGAGGGCCTGGATGCCGAGCTGGCGGGCGTCGAAGCCTTTTTGGTCAAAGAGCGCGACGCAGAGCGTGCCCCACCAGCCATTGACGAGATGCACGGGCACGGCGCCGACGGCGTCGTCGAGGCGCAGGCGTTCCAGGCCGATGGTGGAGACGGTGGTGAGGATGCCGGCGACGAGGCCGACGGCCAAAGCGGAGGCGGGGGAGATATTGGCGCAGCAGGCGGTGATGCCGACGAGGCCGCCGAGCGCGCCGTTGAGGGTGATGCCCACGTCCGGCCGGCCTTGCACGAACCACATGGAGAGCATGGCGGCGAGCGCGCCGCTGGCGGGGCTGATGGCGGTGTTGACGACGATGCGGCCGATGCTGCCGCTGGCGGCGAGGGTGGAGCCGGCGTTGAAGCCGAACCAGCCGAACCAGAGGATGAAGACTCCGAGGGCGGCGAGCGGGATGTTGTGCCCGGCGATCATGCGCGGGCTGCCGTCTTTGGCGAAGCGCCCGTGGCGCGCGCCGACGACGAGAATGCCGGCCAGGGCGCAGGCGCCGCCGCAGCCATGCACGACGGTGGAGCCGGCGAAGTCCACAAAGCCGAGGCTCTCCAGCCAGCCGCCCGTGCCACCGACTCCGTAGGCGCCGGCGAAGCTGCCCCAGGCCCAGTGGCCGGTGAGCGGGTAGATGACGCCGGAGAGGAAGCCGGCATAGACGAGGTAGCCGACGAATTTGGTGCGCTCGGCCATGGCGCCGGAGACGATGGTGCAAGCGGTGCCGGCGAAGACGACCTGGAAGAACCAAAAGCCCCAAAGCGGGCTGTCCTCGGGGAAGTTGGAGAGCCAGAAGCCGTCGGTGCCGATCCAGCCCCCGGCGCTGCTGCCGAACATGAGGCCGAAGCCGAGGAACATGAAAACGACGACGGCGATGGAGAAGTCCAGGAAGTTTTTCATGACGATGTTGATGCTGTTTTTGGCCCTGGAGAAGCCCAGTTCGAGAAGGCCGAAGCCGGCCTGCATGAGGAAAACGAGCGCGCCGGCGAGGATGACCCAGACGAGGTCCACGCTGGCTTGCGCGGCGCTGCCGGTTTCATCCGTGGGCGGAGGTGATTCGGGCGCGGTTTTGTCCGCGCCGACGGCGGCGGCCACTCCGTCGAGCTTGGTGATGATGGTGTCGAGCTTGGCCTCGATGCGCGTGTTTTCCGGAGACGGGGTTTGAGAGGCCAGGGGGCTGAACGCGGCTCCGGCGAGCAGCAGCATGGCGGGGAGTAGGCGCGGAAGACTCATGGTGGATAGCGGGGCTTGTCAGTGATCGGGGTGGATCTCCTCCAGGGCGGCGCGCAGCTCGGTGGCGAGCTGGCGGCGTTTGGCGATGTTCGGGATGTTGTCGAGGACATGGAGCGCGGTTTTTTCGATCTGCGGGCGGGGGAGACGCCAGGGATCGTCCACGCCTTTTTCCGCGAGCACCCGGTCCACGAGGTTGGCGGCCTGGGCGCGGCCCATGACTTTGCCGAGCAGTCCTTCGAGGGCCTTGCGGACGGCGCCCCAATGGTTGACGACGGGCGCGGCTTTTTCGGTGATCTGTTCGAGCCTGCGCGGACTGGTGACGATGAGTTCCTCGACTTCGTCAGCCGCCGGGGGAGCGGCTTCGGAATGAGCGGGCGCGGCTTCGAGGGCTTCCGCGTGGTCCTCCAGCAGCACGAGTCCGGCGCTGCCGACGAGGTCGGGGTCGGCCTGGGCGGTGAGGAGGAAGACGAGCGCGGTCCCTCCCTGGACGAGGATGAGCAGCAGCCCGGCATCGAACTCGAGACACGCGAGCCGGAGCTTCCGCCGCACTTCGCGGTAGCCGGCGAGCATTTCATCGAGTGCCTCGCGCAGCTCGCGGGCGCGCGCATCGGAGAAGGGCATCTGCTTGTGGATGACGTTCGCGCCTTTGAAGAGCAGAATTCCGGCGACTCCATCCAGCCTCTGGAGAGTGGCGGTGGCGGCGATGAGGGGATCGAGGTTCATGCGCCGTGATCAGCCTCTTGCCAGGGATTCGCGGAGCTGCCTCAAGGGACGCCGGCCGCCGCTGACGACACCGTGCCAGCCGTCGCTGGAGATGTGAAAGGCGGTCTGGCCCTCGCGGTCTTCGACAATGCCGAGGCGCAGGATGGACATTCCGAGGATGGGGGCGATGCGGCGGGCGTGCCAGGTGACGTACTGAATCTCGCTGGCAAATCGCCGGGAGGATTCGGCGTCGCCGCCGGAGATGTTTTCGCGCCCCTGTGACTGGACGAGCTTGATCAACTCCGGTTCATGGGCCGGCTGCGAGCGTACGGGAAGCTGAATGACTCGGGTGGATTCCATGTCCGGCTTTCAAGCATCCCGCGTGCCATGAGGACCGGGAAGCGGAGCCGCGGGTTTTTCAACCCAGGGTCAGCGCGATCCCTTGGCGAGCGCGTTGTATTTTTCGACGAGCGCGTTGAACTCGCGTGTGCGCGCGTTGAGCTGCTGGATGGCGTCGTCGCGCTCTTTGGCGAGTTCCCGCAGCCGGGCGTTCGCCTTTTCGATGGCGGCGTTTTGTCCGGCGACGGTTTCGTTGCGCTGCTGGATGGCGCTGGTTCCCTGGCTGGCGAGTTCGTGCAATGCGGCGGACTCTGCCCGCGCGCGGAGAAGCTCGCTGGAAAGGACGGCGATGCTGTGGCCGCGGGCCATTTGGTCCGAAGCGGTTTGCCGGAGGGTTTCGGTGGCTTCGAGCAGGGCGGCCTCGGTCTGCGCGCGCAGGGTGGTGACGCGGGCGATCTCCTGCTCGTAGCGCATGGCTTTTTCCTCGAACTCGACGCGCCTTTTGTTTTCCTCGGCAAGCTGGCGGGTGAGGTCGGAGATGCGCGCGCGGAGCCGGTGCTCGCGCTGCCATTGCAGAGCGCAGACGGCGCACAGCCCCAGGGTGATGAGCACGAGAAGGGAGAGCAGGAAGCGCTTCATGGGGCTGCCTTACTTTTGCTGCGGCGCCGGTCCGGTGGCGCGGACGTTGAAGGCGACTTTGCTGAATCCGGCGCGGCGCGCGATGTCGAGCGCCTTGACCATGTCGGCATGGCGGGTGTCGGCGTCGCCGCTGATGTAAACGGGGGTGTCGGGAGAGCGCGCCCTGCGCTCGGCGAGTCTTTGCTCCAGGTCGGGCAGGGTGACGGGAGTGGTGTCGAGATAAAGGTCGCCCGCGGCGTTGACCGCCAGGTTGATCATGTCGGGCTTGAAATCAGGCTCGCTGGCGGCGGCGACGGGGAGGTTGACCTTGATGGTCTGCTGCCTTGTCATGGTGAGGCTGACCATCATGAAGGAGGCCAGCAGGAAGAACATCACATCAATGAGAGGGATGATCTCCAGGCGGGCCTTTTTTTGCGGGATGGGGGAATGCAGCTTCACAGGTATTTCGCTGTTCTCATTTCGCCGTCCTGGCGGCGCTCTGGTCAAAACCATGCCGGGCGGCGAGGATCAGCACGTTGTTGGCGGCGGCTTCGAGATCGAATTGGAGGCGGGCGAGGCGGCTGTGAAACCAGTTCATCGGTATGAGGGTGGCGATGGCGATGCCGAGACCGGCCGCAGTGGCGATCAGGGCCTCGCCGATGCCGCCGGTGACTTTTTCGACGGCGAGCTCGTCTCCGCCGATGGAGGAAAAGGAGCCCATGATGCCGGTGACGGTGCCGAGAAGACCGAGAAGGGGACCGAGAGTGACGATGGTGTCCATGGCGCCGAGAAAACGTCCGGCGTTTTGCAGTTCGTGCCCGGCGGCGACCTCGAGCGCGCCCTGCATGGAACTGTGCGGGTGCTTGAGACCGTGGTGGATCATGCGCACGACGGGGTCGGTGGTTTTCTCCGAGCGCGCGATGGCCTGGTCGGGATCCCCGGCTTCCAGCGCGGCATAAACTTCCTCCAACTGGCGGGGGCTGCGGCGTGTGGCGAGCCTCAGCCACCAAAGCAGGCGCTCGACAAGCACGCAGACGGCGAAGAGGGCGACCGCCACGATGGGATACATGATGGGGCCGCCTTTGACGATGAACTCAATGACGGCGTTGGCGAGCACGGGGCAGGGCAGGGGTATCACAGGCGGATATAAAACAAAAATCACGCTTAGCGAAGTTTGAAAACGACAGGCAGTTTGAAACTGCGGGCCGCTCCGGGCGGGAAGCGCCAGTTCCGGCGCACCCAGGAGGCGGCATAGCTGTCGAGTTCCGAATATCCGGTGCTGCCCGCCACAATGGCGTTTTCCACAGCTCCCGTGGCATTGACGATGATCGTGAGCATGACGGATCCCTGAATGCCGCGCGAGCGCGCGAAGGAAGGGTAGGGAGGTGTGGGAAAGCGGCCGCTGCCGCCACTGCCGGAGATGCCTGTGCCGCCCATGCCGCCGCCTGGAGAAGCGGGCCGCGCGGATGTTTGTGACGGCGGGCGCGTGGCGGGTGATGGCGCGCGGTTGACCACGGGGCGGGGTTTTGGCGGCTCCACAGGTGTCAGGACGGATTCGATCTTCGGCGCTGCGGGGACAGTGAAGACATCTTCAGTGACCAGGGCTGGGATCAATTCGGGCAGGTCCTGCAGTTCGAGCGGCATTTCGACAACCGGAGGCGATTCGAACTGAACTTCGGTGCTGTCGGGTTCCAGTGTCTCAGCCGCGACCGTTGACTGGAGTTCGGCCAAGGTGGTTTCCACGATGCCGGCGTCCAGCCCGGCAGGCGCGGAGGCGCTGCCTGGGGTGAAATCCATCCGCCAGTCATCCTCCCGAAGAATTCCAGCCAGGCCGGTCAGCAAGAAGCAGCCAGCAAAAGCCACCAACCAGGCGAGCGGGCGGAGATTTTCCTCCTGCTGAAGCCAGTTCCCGTGGCGCTGGCGGCATTCGCCCAATCCGCTTTCGAGGCGCACACTCAGAGGTGGCGGCACGGAGAATGGCATGACGATCATGGTTGGGGTGAGGCTTGGACGCGGAGGAAGTTGGCAAATTGCGTCCCGTCGTCAAGAGCTACTGCGACTTATTCTCACACTTTGACAATTGCGGCCAGAGTGCCGGCAATTCCTGCGCACCCAGCGCGAAAAACCCGGATTCATGAAATTAGGGCTTGGAGAAAGACATGACTTTGTGATTACATCGTCTTGTCAGAAAAAAATCGAAAATTCGCAGAAATACCCTCATTTTGAAGTTGAGCAATCCCCTTGACTCTGTGTCGAAGACTTTGCAAACCGACCCGGCTGAAGAAGTTTTCGTCAGGAAAATCATTCATAATCAATAATTTAGAGAAATCAGTCTCGGCCCGAAATGATTTCTGCCAGCAAAAAACTTTACCTTCCACGCCAGGACCAATACAACCCGCCAAGTTCAAAACCATGAAATCTGCCCAACCCGAAAGGAATCCTTCCGTGATTTTCATGAATTGCCTGCGCACCCGACTGAAGTTCCCTGTGACTTTGTTGATGTTTGCCTGCACCCTCTCCTGGTCACTGCAAAGCCGCGCGTCCATCTGGATGAATGCCTCGGCAGTGGTGGTCTCCGGTGCGATTGACACCGACACGCGGGTCATCCGGCTGAACTCTGAGAACTCCACGGCGAACTTGAAACCGGGCATGCCAGTCACCGGGACGGGCATCCTGCCGGGATCCTACATCGTGCAAATCCTGAGCGGGGACCAGATTTTGATCAACCAGTCGGTGACCGGCAACAACTCCAATGTCAATCTGACTTTTGATGACACTACCGTGATCCATGATCCAGTGACCGGGGCGGACAACTTCACGAAAAACGGTACAGACAAGGTGGTCCTGGTCGGCACCAACACCACCACGGGCGCCTTTACCATCAATGACGGCATTGTGCAGGTGGGCGGGGTGAATTTCAGCGGGCGGACAGTCATTCACGATGTGCTGAGCAATTCAGGCTCCCTCGTCTTCGGCGCCACCGGCGCTCCCACGTTGAACTTTGCCTCCAATGTCCTCAACACCGCGCCATTCGAACGCGTGGGTTCGCTGTCCGGTGGCAGCAATGCCGCGACCATCCTGCTCACGGGAGGTACTTCAAACACGGTGATGGCCTTCGGCGGCAACAATGCGACGACCAGTTTCACCGGCAGCATCATCGGCGGTGTGGCGTCTGGATTGTTAAAGGAGGGGAACGGCATCTTCACCTGGATCAACAATAATGACGCCGCCTTCAACGGCACTGTGATGGTGGACTCCGGCGGCATGATCGTGGGAGGCTCGGCGGGCCTGGGCAACGGGCGCTTTGTTGGCGAGGGGCTTGGCAGCAACATTGTCATGTCGAACAAGAACGGGGTCAGTCTCACTCTGGCTTCGGGCGGCAATGAGGTGGTGGGATTCCTGACTGGTGGCGGTTTCGGCACCACGAGGCTGTTCCCGAACGGCTCCACTGGCGCCCTGCTCGGCAACTACCTCAACCAGGCGGGGGGCGAACTGATTCTCGCGAACACCAACCTCATTCTGGACAACAACACAGCCAACCAAGTCTATTCGTATGGCGGCATCATTTCAGGCACGGGCAATCTCACCAAGGTGGGCAACAACACCATGGAAGTTTTGGGGGTCAGCACTTACGCGGGATCGACCACCATTGAAGCCTTCGCGGTGAACAACACGCACAGCGCCATCAGGCTTGGCGCGTATGGCATCCATTCGGGTGTCGGGGTGAACGCCTCCGCCGGTTTCGGCTCTCTGTCCTCCACGACTCACCTGATGCTGTCCGCCGGCAACGTCGGATCAGGGCGGGATGTCACCTTTGACCTCAATGGCGGCTCCCAGACGCTCGGCACTGTGAACTCGGCGAACGTGGCCGGGATTAAAACGGTGCGGCTTCAGGGCGGCGAACTCACCATCCACACGACGGCAGGCAACTCGGGCTTTTACAACGGTATTTTCTCAGGGCGCGGCACGATCAATGTCACCTCGACCACGGGGGCCAGCGGGTGGGAGCTGCGCGCCACCGATCTGGCCAACAATGACGCGATACAGCGCGGCGCCCTCAATGTGCTGGGCGGTCGTGTCTCCCTCAACGACAGTCGCGGTGCGCTGGGGGATGCGGTGCATGTCAGCGTCGGAGCTGCGGGCACGCTTTCCGTATTGGACAATGAAACGGTGGGGTCCCTGAGCGGCGCGGGAAATGTGGAGATCACCTCCGGACGAACACTCGTCCTTGCCTCCGGGCCGGCGGGGTCGGTTTTTGATCATGCCTGGTCCGGCAACATTTCAGGCTTCGGGGCTTTGACACTGGCCACTGGCGGCAGCCTCATGGTCAACAGCAACCAGAGTTATCTGGGCGCCACGCGGGTCTCCAGCGGCGCGGCTCTTTATTTGGACTATGAAAGTGGCGCCACCAATCTCATCCCTGGAACGCTCAACTTGAATGGCGGCAGTTTGTACTTGAGCGGCGGAGCGGCCCCGGAGGTCATCAGCAGCGGCACCACGATCTCCGCCGGGGCCTCCCTCATTGCCACGCAGACGGGAGAGGCGGATGCGCTTCTGAATTTGGGGAATCTCATCCGCAACTCGACTGCGGGTGGCGTGCTGAACATTCGCGGCGGTTCCGCCACGACCACTTCCACTGGCCAGGTCGGTCTTGGCGGCATTCTCGGTGGCTATGCCACGCATCGTTCCGTGGTTGCGGGGACTCCGGCGTTTAGCTGGGCTGTGCCGGGGGCGGGTGGGGCGGCGATCAGCGGCCTGGCGGATGGCAGTTACAGTTCCTCATTTGGCGCGGGCTTGAACACGGATGTGACCTCGTTGTTCACCGACGTGAAAGTCTCGGGCGCCACGGGGTCGCTAAGGTTTAACACCTTTGGCGCTCAGACACTTACGATAGGCGGGGCGTCTGACGCGCAGCAGACCATCGTTGAATCAGGAGGCATCATGGTCACTCCGGCGGTGGGCGCTTTCGATATCACCATCACGGATCAAAACCGCGGCAACGAGGAGTTGTTTGGGGGTGGGGCTTTTGGTGTGGAGCGGGAGTTGATCGTCCACCAGCACAACACGCGCGGAACCCTCACGATCAATGCCACCATCGGCGACAACGGCGGGCCGAGCCGACTGACCAAGACCGGCCAGGGCACGCTGATTCTCACCAAATTGAACACTTACAGCGGCCAGACGGCAATTTACGGCGGCGTGCTGCAATTGAATACCGGTGGCATTCTCGGAGGTGCCAGCCAGCCGCTCATCAATCATGGTTATCTGGTGATCAACCGCTCCTCCATCACCCTGCCGCAAATCATCGAAGGCACTGGCATCCTGCGTCAGGCTGGCGCGGGAATAACGACGCTGAACAGTGACAACACCTACACCGGCCCGACCCAGGTGCTGGCCGGCACGCTGGCGATCAGCAATGCTGGCAACGCGCTGGGCAGCACGGCGGGCCTAACCAGTGTCAGCAGCGGCGCCACTCTGAGCTTTTCAAACGTCGTGGTTCCGGAGACCATCGTGCTCAAAGGCGGCTCAACGCTGCGGACCAGCCCAAGCGCTGGCAGTTCCACCTTGAACGGCTCGTTGATTCTCGGCGGCAACAGCACGATCACCCTCGGCGGCTCATCCTCTCCTCTGCGCTTGAACGGCAGGGTTTTTGCCATGCAGGGCAGCCAGTTGACCGTCAATGGAACGGGCAGGCTGCTGCTTGGCAATGCTGCAAATCACTTTAATGGCATCAGCCTTGGCGCGGGAACGCAGCTTCTTCTTGGAGCGGAGCCATTGCTCGACAACAACCCTCTCACCATCGCCCCCGCCGTGGCCGGCGCCGCGGGCAGGGCGCCGATTGTCAACAATGGCACCGTGATCACCAACACGAACAATGGGCACATGGTGCTGGGAAATGCCATCAGCGGTTCGGGTAATTTCATCCAGGTGCGCAACACACTTTATCTGACAGCGGACAACACTTACACGGGCACCACTTTGGCGGGCGGTAATTTTGGATTCATCGGCGGCGGCGGCCTGGTTGGCGTGGCGAATGTGAACGCCGAAATGCGTGTCGGCACGGACACCTACACCGGCTCCGTGGGCACCGGGGCGGTGACGCTCCAGTCCTCCTCAGGCGGCAACACCAACATGCGTTACCATCTGGCCCGCAATGTTATCCTGGCCAACACCTTCAACATCAACCCCTTCAATGACGGCTCCAACGCGCGCAACTCCACCTTGCTGCGCCAGGGCACCGGCACCACAATTTTTTCTGGAATCATCAACGCGGGTTCCCACACGGCAGGCACGCAGGCGCAGCGCGCCGTGCTCCAGACCGAGGGCGGCGGTCGAATGATCATCCGGGGCGAGTTGAACAACGGTCCCAACAACCGGATCAACATCATCAACAACGGCTTCTTCGCCTTCGAGGGGACGAACAATTATGAACTTTGGGGCGTGATCTCCGGCAATAACGCGCTCGTCTTCAACACCACCGGCACTGTGACCGTGCAGCCCGCGCGTGACCAGACAAACGCCCTGGTTCAGTCAATGACCAGCAATTCCACCCTTTATCTCAGTCGCGGCACACTGGTCATCAACAGCGATTTCGATGACTCCATCAACAACGACATGGACATGTATGTGCAGCGCGGAGCCACGCTTCAGATGAACTTCAACGAGACCATCGGCGCATTGCTGGGGCAGAAAGGCTCTCTGACTGTGCTCGGGAACGGTGTCACTTTGAGAGTGGACGACAACATCACGCGCGGCAACTTTGGTTCCATCACCGGCGGTGGTGCCATGCATTTTGACGCGGTCGGCGGTGGCGCGTGGCATGGCATGTTCGGCATGAGCGATTATGCTGGGGATGTGACCATCGGTTCGGGCACCCAGATCACCACGCTGCGCGTCAACAGCGTGGCAGACAGGTTTCTCCCCAGCGCGCTGGGGGCGGGTGAGGCGGTGAATTTTGGCCTCGCTGGAAGCTCGCTGGAAACCCGCCTGGAGTACACCGGAACCGGGCACAGCACCGACAGGGACATCAATCTGACCGGCGCGGCTGGCACCATCCGCATCGCGGGCAACGGTCGCGGCGGGCTCGTCCTGAACGGCAACATCACCATCATGGCCGACGGCAACAAAACCCTCATGCTGCACGGGCAAAACACGCAAAATGTCATCAACGGAACACTCCAGCGCAATGGCCGCACACTTTCCCTGACGGTCAATCCCAATACCGGAGACAACGATCTTTATGGCACGGGAAAATGGACGCTGACCAACGACGCGAGTGATTTCAACGGCAACGTCATCGTGAATGTCGGCGCTCTGGAGCTTGCCGGAGATCTTGGCAACGGTTCCGGGGCTTTCAGCGTGCTCGGCAACCTGAGCGTCGCCCGCACGATAGACCTTGCCACCACCAACTTCAACGGACGCCGATTCGCTTTCACAGGAGGAGGTGACAATCTCGGAGCCGCAGGAGCGCCGGGATCGAATGGCACGATCATTTTCAATGATCCCAACGCGGGCACGGCCACTTTGGGCAACAACATCACCTTCACCAGCAGCTACAGCAGCACGGCAGGACCGGGCAACCCGGAAATCATGAACAACGGTGCCAAGGTCATCGTCATCAACGGCAACCTTACTTCCGGCGCCACCGGCAACCGCAGTTGGATTCTCGATGGCTCCAACACCGGAACCAACACGATTGCCGGCAGCATTTCCAACGGCACCGGCAACACCGTCTCCGTCATCAAGGAAGGCACGGGCACCTGGCGTCTGGCCGGTGCGAACACCTTCACTGGCGCTGTCACCATCACGCGCGGGACTTTGGAAATCACCGGCGGCAGCACGATCGGCGACGCCGCCGTTGTGAACCTCAACAACGCGGGTTCGGACGGGTCTTCCGCAGGCGGGGCTGCGCTGCGTGTTTTGAGTTCGGAAACCATTGGCGGGCTGGCCGGTGGTGTTGGCACCTCCGTGCAAATCAGCTCTGGCCAAGTGCTAACAGTGGCCCTGGCCAACCAGACTTTCAATGGAGTGATCAGCGGCGACGGGGGGCTGACGCGAACCAATGGCGACGCCACAGCGCGTGTCCAGACTCTGAGCAACCTCAATACTTACACCGGGCCCACGACGGTGACATCGCTTGCAGGCACCCCTGTCGCCAACCGCATTGATGTGTTGTTCCTGGCAGATGGAGGCCAGGCAAGCGGCATCGGAGCCTCGTCCAACGCTGCTTCCAATCTGGTGCTTAACACCCTGGGGATTACTGCAAACAGCAACGGCGGACTTCGTTGGATCGGCACCACAAACCAGACCACCGACCGTCTTCTCACCCTTGGCGCAGGTGTGGGAGCGGGGGGCATCTGGGCGGATGGGCAGTCTTTTGGAGACTTTGCTCCTTCGATCAAGTTCACCAACTCCGGGGCGATCGCGTTTCTAGCTCCCAATACCACTCAGACGCTCACTCTGCGCGGCTCGCGCATTGCTGAAAATGAGTTCAGCCCGCAGATCACCAACAACGGATCCGGTGCCACAACTCTGAACAAGATCGAAGCCAGCACTTGGATCATCAATGGGCCCAACACGTACACAGGCGGAACTACTATCGGCGCGGGCACGCTGGGTGTCACACATAACAATGCGCTCGGAACCGGAACTGTGACTATTACCGGAGGTGCCGGTTCTGGTCTGCAACTGCGTGGCGGGGTGACCATTCCAAACAATATCATCACCAGCACGAGCAACGGTTCGTTGGCAGGACTGGGCGGCAGCAACTCGATCCAGGGCACGGTGGCCATTTCCGGTACCAACTGGCGCGTGGCTGCAACTGAGGGGGCGAGTTTGAATCTGGCAAACGCCCTCACAGGCGCAGTCACCCGGGTGGTCAAATTCGACCGTGGTTCCGTGATCATGAGCGGCAACAACACCTATACCGGCATTACTGGAGTGGCGGGCGGCGAACTCATCCTCAACTACGACACAGGGAATGGCGGTACCAATTCCAGCAAGCTGGCCAATGCCAGCGCGCTTGAACTGGGCTATTCCGGTTCCAGTACCACGGTCGCTTTTTCCACCGGACTTGGCATCAGTCCGAACATCGGGGCTCAAACTCACACAGTTGCCCATGGCGGAGGAACTGTCATTTTGCGCGGAGGCAGCCATACCGAAGTGGTCTCCGCAACCACGCTCAACAACGGAGCCAACCGGATCATACGAGAAAGCGGGACTTCGATCCTCCAACTTGGTGCGATCACTCGCACGGCCAACAACAGTTTGAACGCTTACGGCACACTTGATTTGGGAAGCGCGGGCATTGCGACTACTTCGACGACAAACACGGCGAACATCCTGGCCATCGGCACAACTGCGGCCATCACTGTCGATGGCATGAACTGGGCCACGGGTGGCGGTTCCATGAATGCTTTCGCGGCATACAGTACAAACACGTTTGCCAATGGCCAGCACACCAATCTCACAAACGCTGTGACCAGTCTTACAGCGACCACCACCACGACCAATACCGTCCGCTTCGACACAAACGCCTCAGGGACTGTGTCTTTGAATCTTGGTGCGAGCAGCGCGCTGGCCATGGTGGCGGGGGGGATTCTTGTCACCAGTAAGATGATTGACAATGTGGTGATTTCCGGCGGCACTCTTCGCCGTTCTGCAACGACCGCCAACCTTGACTTGGTTTTTCACCACCATGGAACGGGTCTTTTGACGGTGAATTCTGTGATTGCCAACAATAGCGGTGTTTTGGCGCTGACGAAAACAGGTCCTGGAACCATGATCCTGGGTGGTGCGAATACTAACACGGGTCGTGTGAATCTGCAGCAGGGAGTGCTGCAAGTAGGCGATGGCACAGCAGCGACTGCGAATGCCCGCCTGGGCAATCTCACTGCTGTCGGCACCGCTGGCAATCCTTTGAGCCTTTCTGATGAAGCTATTTTGAGGTTCAATGTGGCAAATCCAGGCATGGTTTACACACTTGGTGCGCTTGGTGGTGGTGGCTTGATCCATCTGGCTCCGACAAACACTTCAACTGTCATGCTTGTCTCCAGCAACACAAACTGGATTGGTGACCTTCAGGTCGATGGGGGTGTCTTGCGAGTCAGCACCGATGCCAATGCGCTGGGTAATTTGCGTGGCCTCGCCACGATAGGTGGTGGTGGCGTGCTCGAGTTCTTTGGTGTCTCGCAGACATACACTAAACGGCTCATTCTTGAGGAAGGGGCTTTGATCCGGGCTGTGCCAAATGGCACAACCAACACCGGGTCCACACTCTCTGGAGTCCTGACACTGAACAACACGAGTGCTTCAGGGGCGAATTTCCAGGTTACCGCGAACTCCACCCTGACGCTCAGCAACATGATCCGCTCATCGAACGGCTTCACCAAGACGGGCAATGGCATCCTCACACTCAGCGGCAACCAATTTCAAGACATCCTGCCCGGCGCGCCCGTGGGAATCACGACTCCCAATGTCAACGCCGCGCTTCTCGGCCAGGTTGTTGTGTCGGAAGGGCAACTCTGGGTGGGTAACATTCGAGCCCTCGGCGGCACGGGACCGGGCAACGAGACCAGGGTGCTCAACGGCGCCACACTTGATCTGCGCGGACAGGCGCTGAATTTCGTGGATTCGCCGGACGCCTTCCGGGAGGTCATCCATGTCAGCGGAACCGGAGTCAACGGCACCGGCGCGCTGCGCAGTTCGACAGGGCTGGGCGTCTTCTCCCATCTCGTCATGGACGCGGACGCCCTGATCAGCGGCGGCGGCTTCCTCAACGCATCCAGGCTGGTGCTCGGCAGTTACGACACCAACACCAACACCGGCTCAGTGCTGGAAGGCAACTTCACCCGCAACCGTCCCACCATTGACGGCAACGACCGGGTTTTGACGGTGCGCAGCAGCGCCCCCACCAACGACGCGAATGGCGCGGGTGTCACTCTTCGCGACCCGAATTTCACAAGCCCGCTCCAGGAACTGGTGATTAACGAGGGCATCCTGCGCATTGAGAAGGAATTCGGCCCGGTGTCCGACTTTGCGGGCGTCACCGCGGCGAACATCACCAATGGCATCACCATAGCCTACTCGGGGCCTTCACTGGCGGACAAGACAAACGCATCTCTTGGTGTCGGTCCCATTCTCAGCTCGCGTCTCAATCTCTGGAACAACTGGGATGTCCACCACACGGTGAACATCATGATGGATGGTGCCACAGCCGCGCTGAACGGCGGTCACAACTACATTGACACGGGCGCGGGCACCATTCCGAACTCCCGCACCTACCTGGACGGCACCATCACACTGACCGGCCCGGCCAGTCGCAACGTCTTCCATGTGGATGCTTCCTCGAACAACAACACGATCGTCGAGCAGTCAAACATGACCGGCGCCATCCAGGCCAAGCTGATCGTCGGCGGGCAGATCGTCGGAGCCGGCGGTCTCACCAAGACGGGTTTCCGCGAGCTCCGCCTCACCAACAACAACACGTTCACCGGGGATGTGAACGTGCTCAGGTTTGGCACGACCGCAGTCCGCTGGCAGGACAACACGGTGAGTGTGAATGGAGTGGATTACCAGACTTTCGGTGATGCCGAGGGCTGGGGCGAGTGGGGGCTGACCCTGGCTGGAGCCAATGCCAGATTGTCAGGCACTGGAAACGTGAACTTGCAGCGCCGCGGCATGATCACCCTCGACAACTCCAATGTTTTGGACGCCACATCGGGCGTCGCGGGAGGCAACCACAACGACCGGATCAACAACGCCGCCAGCATCAATTTCGAGAACGGCTGGCTTCGCATCATGGGTGGATCCTCGGACAACACCGAGGCGCTGGCCACCGCCGGAGGCGCCCGGCTCAACGTCCTTTCGGGCAGCAACTTCCTGGATCTGATGCCCACCGTGGACGGCACGAGCATGACGCTGACCATCGGCGAGATAGCGCGCGCGCCGGGCTCCGTGCTCACATTCCGCAATCTGGACTCCACCTCCACCTTCGGGACGCTGTCAGGCGCCGACACAGTGCGGGTGCAGCTTCTCAACATCGGCTCTCTGGCCCAGGTCGGGGCTGGCACCGGCATGACGAGCAAAAAAATCATCCCCGGTCTCCTGGGCGGCATCATTCCGCACACTCTCGGCGAGGACATTCGCGAACTGGGTTTCAACAACGCCAACGCTTCGGATTACCTGACCCAGGCGCGCAACCAGCAGTTCCTGGCCGGATCCCATTTCATGACCTTTGACGGCGGCATCCTGCGCCCGCTCACGGACTCGGAGTATTTCACCCCCGCAGCGGACGGCCTGATTGACTCGCTCAATGGTTCCGCCGGCCAGAACATCAATTTGACGGAGACCTTCACCCGAGTGCGGGAGAATGTGACGATCAACTCCCTGCGTTTCGGTCCTGCGGCGGACAACAACCGGGAGGGACGCAACATCAATGACGGCACGACCCTCACCAACTACACGTCCGCTCACAACATCCAGCTCTATGTGGACGGCACGCTGAAAATTGACTCGGGCATGATCAGCAGCGCCTATTTCACCACGGGCAACTCATCAAGTCTGGCCACATTCATCATTGGCGGCACGCTCAATTTCGGCAACCGCGAGGCCGTCATCAACAACCAGAACGCCATGGTGAGGTTTACGGACGGCATTGTGGTGACCGGCAATCTTGAAGTCCGCTCCGCCATCGCCGGCAATGCCGGACTTCTCAAAACCGGCCTGGCCCAGGTGGTGCTGGATGGCGCCAACACCTACCGGGGGCTGACGAGCATCTCCAATGGAACGCTCTTTTTGCGCAACGGCAAAAGCGCGCTTGGCATGGGCGGCCCCGGCAACGGAGTGGTGATCGAGGGCCTCGGCGGCTTGAACAGCGGCAACGGCATCCAGGTCGGCTCGCCCTCGGCTTTCGAGGACATTTTGGTCAAACCGGTGGCTGGTGACATCCAGGTGATGCGCACGGAAAATGATGCCACCCGCTGGTATTCGAACGTCACCATAGACAACGTGGACATGGCTGGAATGGTGGTGCATCTGCCGCGAATTGCAGCCGCCAACTCGGCCACGAGCATGATCAATGGCAACATTTTCGGGGGCAATACAACCATCAGCCACAACATTGACGCCACACTTTCGCGCATCGTGCAGATGGATGCCGGCAACAACATCATGCTTTTCCGCGGCCAGATTGGCGACAAGGCGGACATCAACGGCAATCCCATCCCTATTTCCGATCCGATTTCCACGCTGCCTTCGCTGGCGGGTACGCGCACCAATCAGAACGAAGTCCTCAGGGTGACCCTGGCTGGTTCGGTGGAGTCCAATTTCACGTTTGAACGGCAGTACAACGCTGCGGGCCGCATCCAACTCAGCAATGGCAACTTGCTCGTGACCTATGACCCGGCGGCTGCAGGCAATGACGGCGGGGGATTCTGGACGAACACGGCTTTGAGCCGCATCCCGAACGGCGACTCCACGTCGTCCGCGTTTGCGGTCAACGGCGGCACCACCAGTCACGGGTTCACTCTCGTGGGTGGTGTGGTGGCACTCACTGTTCCCGGGCAGAATTTCAATATGACTTCCTGGAGCACCTCCGGCACTACGGCGAAGTGGGTGGGTGGTTTCAATGACAGTGGCACTGTCACCTACGGCACGCCAGGAAACACAGGCATTCTCACGACCACGGGTGTGGCCACCCGCCTTTACTCGATGAGCGGCGGAACGGTCACTTTCGACATGAGCCTTGCTGGCAACGTTGGCACCGCGCCAAACAACATGGGAGTCATCAAGGTCGGGCGCGGAAACGTGGTGCTGCGCAACACCAATCAGACAGCCGCCGCCACCTCCAATCCGCAGTTGAGCGGCGGCACCCTGACGCTGGATTACTCCGGCAACAATGTGGCGTTGGTGGGCCAGCAAAATGCCATCCTTGCCGGCGGCACGCTGCTGGCGCAGTCGAACTTGTCCACATTCAGCGTCGCGAATCTGGCCGTGACCAACGCGGCCAACAGCGTTCTTCAACTGCAACTTGGAGCCACCGAGGTCATCGCCGAGGGGCGTGGTGGGCAGCACATGCAGATCAGCCTGGGCAACATGCAGGGTGCCGGCACGCTCACCCGCGCACTGGGGGCAACGATGAACCTGGTCGAGTGGGCCAAGGGAACAGGCACCGGGGGAATCGCTCTCAACTTCAATTCGGCCAACACCTTGCTTTCATTGGACGCCTCCATCCCCTGGGCCACCTACAGCACCACTCCGCGAACCGCGGTGGATTTCGCGACGGTTTCACTGACTGATCCAGTGGCCATTACTGCAAACAGGACCAGCGGGAACGTCAATTTGTCGAACATTAGTCCGGCGGGGGCTTTGCAGGTGGGCATGGTGATTACTGGAACTGGATATGTTGCCGGTACCATCGTCATCGCTGTGCCGACTCCGACCACTGCCGTGCTTTCAATAGCACCGAATGCTACGGCCACAGCGGCCGCAGCCACGGCCAGATTCAACGATGTGCAGCAGTTCAACAGGCCCGGCGGACATTTTGTGAACGCGGTTGGAAGCTGGACGGCCGGCATGGATGTGTCCGAGAACGGCGCGGGATTCACCGGAGCGTTAGGCGGCAATGAGACGATCAAAACTCTGCGCTTTGACACAGCGGCCAACAGCCAGGTGACACTCAATCCAGGTGTGGCGCTTTCCTTCTCAGGCGGCGGCACTTTGCCTGGCGCTATTCTGGTTAGCAGCAACACGGGTGCCGCTAACAAGACCATCACAGGCGGCACATTGAGCACATCTGGCAGCACGGAACTGATTTTTCATCAATACGGCCAGGGAGTGCTGGATGTGCAGTCCACCATCACCGGGACGATCAATACCGTGATCAACGGACCTTTGACAACCGATCCTGGGCAAGTCGGCACAACAGGGGCCGTGCGCTTCTCGGCCAATAACACTTATGATGGACGCACGATCATCACCGGTGGTGTGCTGGAGATTGGAAGCGTCTCAGCCCTTGGGGTCAATCCCACAGACGTCAGTAACGATCGTCTGACACTCAATGGCGGCACGTTGCGGTGGACTGGAACCACAGCCTCGCTGCAAAACCGCGGCATCCGTCTGGAGGGCAACGGAGGTGTCATTGATGTGGCGAATCCCGACGGCAATCTGGTGGTGGGCAGGGCCTTGCTGGGCGCGCAGGCCACACTCACCTCGCAGGAGGCATTGCGCGGAGATTTGATCAAGACTGGCGTCGGAGCCTTGACGTTCCTAGGCAATCAAAGCCTTTCCGGGCTTATGGACATCCAGCAGGGCACCGTGATCACCATGGTGGACACGGGTGATGATGGTGCCACAGCCGCCCGCACTGCGACGGTATTTGGCACGAACCGCTCCTTCGCGGACGGCACCATTCTAAGGAACGGGGCGAATGTGCAGGTCATCATGGGCAACGCCAACAACGGCCAGGAGTGGAACATTGACGAGTATTTCACCTTCGAGGGCGGCAACACGTTCACCTACGGCGGTCTGCTGGATGTGAACGCGAACCTGGCCCTCTCCGGCGTCCTGGACGACCAGTTCAACATCGGCAACAGGCGTCCGCTGAACCTCAACGGATGGCTCAAGGTGGATGGGACCACCACGTTCACGGTCACGAACAACGGCGTGCTCCGTCTTGGCAACAGCGCCGGCTACATCACCGGATCGGGTGACATTGTCAAAGACGGCCCAGGCCAGCTTCATTTCCGCACCAACACACCGGACTGGAAGGGCGGCCTGGTCATCCGCGAGGGCAGCGTCTATGCCGCGAACCAGGCCGACGTGTTGGGCTCCGGGCACCTCACGGGTAAAACCATCATTCTCGGCGATGCCGACCGGCAGTTCACAGCGGAACTGCTTGTGCAGAATCCGGACAGTGTCAGCGGCAGCTGGATGTTCGACATCTACCATGACATTGAGGTGGTTTACAATCCGGCGCAGACCAAGCGCCTGGGCATTGACAACATTTCCAATGGCAATCTCGTCACTTTCCACGGGGATGTCACGATGAACGACAACCTCATCCTGCTGGTGCGTGATGTTGCAATCGCGGCCGGCGGCGAGCAGGCCTATGTGAACTACAACGGCAGCTTCAAGGACGGAGCGGTCACCAGCGGCAACCTGCTCATACAATCCAACGACAGCGACGCCACCGCCAACAACCTGACCAGCGGCCGAACCTATGGTTATGCCATTCTCGGAGGCGACAACTCCGCCTGGACCGGCGATGTCACCATCAGTTCAAACCTGGTCAATAATCAGGACAACACCTCCATTCTTCGTCTGGCCCATTCCAAGGCGCTGACCGAGGCCAATGAGGTGGTCATGAATTTCAACTCCATCCTCCAGGCTGGCGGCCAGAGCGTGACCATCGGCTCACTCAATGCCCAGGGCGGAAATGGCGCCTTCCATGGTGATGCGGGCACCATGTCCGGCAATGTCAACAGCAGTTCGGAAATCATCGAGAACGCCGCCTCCACCGCCGGAACGCTGCGGATTTTCCAGTCCACACCTGCCGGCTACGAATCTTCCTGGGATGCATTCTTCAGGGACGGCACTCTCAACAGCGAGTTCCTCGCTCCGGGGGCGAACATTCTCCGGCCCAGCGCCGCGCTGAGCATCGTCAAAGCCGGTGACGGCTGGGCCACACTCTCCCTTCACAACGACTACAGTGGTTCAACCGTTGTCGAAGGCGGCATCCTCCAAGTCGGCAGGAATGGCATTGGCAGCACTGGGCGCACCGGTGCCCTGGGTACAACAGTGATGTCCGGCGGGGTGATTGCCGGATCAGGAGTCGTCCAGGGCGGCATGACTCTGCTGGCGGGGGCCACCCTCAGCCCGGGCGACCTTGCGGGCAGGGAGTTGGGCACGCTGAGTGTGGATGGGAACGCCATTTTCTCAACGGGTTCCCAGACGCTCATGCAAATTCGCCTGCCCTCCTACAACAACCCTGGCGCGATGAGCGCCACCGACCCGCTTTATTCCACCTGGCGCAATGGCGTGACTACGGACAGTTTCTCCAACGCGCTGGCCGATTTGGTGACACCCGTCCAGCATGACATGCTGCATGCCACTGGCACCATCAACTGGGGGGTGGGCACCCAGGTGACTCTCATCAACGATGGTTACACGCCGAAGGCGGGGGACATCTTCCGCTTGTTCAGCGGCAGCGGTTATGCGGGTGCCATCAATGTCGGCCCCTCCCTGCGGACCGGCGGCGAAACCGGCACGGACCTGACGCTTTTCGAGCTTGGCGGCAACTTCCTCTGGGATGTCAGCCTATTCAACAGCCAGGGCATCCTCATGGTGGTCGAAGCGGATGGCGCGCCGATGATCATCCAGGCTCCTTTAATTACTGCGGGTCCATCGCGCAATCCGGCCGCTGGTGTCTTCGATCCTGGCGACCCTGTGGAGTTGAGTGTGTCGGCCACCGGTGCGGGCACGCTGCAATATCAATGGTATCTGAATGGCGCGGTAGTGCCGGGAGCCAACCAGCCGGTTTATCAATTCCAGGTGAACTTCAATACCAAGGGAGTTTACTCCGTTTCCGTGACCAATGACGGCGGCACCACAGTGGCGCCGACAACAGTGCTGATCGAAGTGGATGCCGTTCCGTTTATTGCCGTGCATCCGTCTCCGGTGACAGTCAATCCCGGACAGAACGCCAGCTTCACCGTGCTCGCCTCCGGCCAGGCGCCCTTTGAGTACCAATGGCTTCTGAATGGCGTGGAAATCGAGAATGCTACCTCGCAGACTCTTCTCTTGGAGTCAGTCGCCGAGTTTGACGAAGGCGTTTACTCCGTGGTGGTCAAGAACGCGGCGGGAGAAGTGACGAGTAACGGCGCCGCGCTCACGGTGAATGATCCAATTACGCAGGCCATTGCCTCCAGGTCCCCCTTCCCGCGCGCCTATGTGGGCGAGACCATCACCTTCAGCGTGTCTCATGACGGCACACCACGCGACACCGGTTCTCCGTTCTCGTATGTCTGGAGAAAAGGCGGCACGCCGATTTCCGGTGGAACGGGGGAGACCCTGGTCCTGCCGAATGCCAATGCCATGCTGGAGGGTGACTATGACGTGGTCGTCAGCAACGATGTGAACTCGTTCACCAGCACACCGGTGACCCTGACCCTTCTTGCACCCGCGCCGGTGGTCGAAGTCCAGCCAACCGTGACTCAAACGCTCCTTTCCGGGGAGCCGCTGATGCTCGCAGTTCAGGCTGGCGGGCGTCCGCCCCTTACTTACACTTGGAAACTGGGGGCAACCACGGTGGCTTCCGGCCCCTCGAACACGCTTCTCATTCCTCAGACAGCCGTGTCGCAAGGCGGCATTTATGTTTGCGAGGTTTCAAACTCCACCACCACCAAGGCCACCAGTGATCCCGCCGAGGTGGTGGTGGTGGACAGCAGCACACGCCTGACACCGGTCGCCATCGGCGGCGCGGCGGTGCTCACGGCTGTCGTGGGGGCGGGACCGGCCACCGCGCTGGAGTATGAGTGGTTCAAAAACGGCGAGGTGATGCTTGAGGAAGATTTTCCTGCCGTAACCGGCATTCGAGAGCGAGTGCTGACCATCCCTGAAGTCACGCTTGATGACGACGCCTTCTATTCCTGCCAGGTTAAGGGGCCGGCTGAAAATTCTGTCCTTGGTTGCACGCATGATGTGCGCGTTTTCACAGGCGCGCCCGAGTTGCCGCTCTTTACCTTCCCGGATGCGACCATCCACGCGGAGTACTTCTTTGAGGTTCCGTTCAATCGTGCCGACCGCACGAAGACGCCCAGCTCTGTGATTGCCATCGGGCTACCGCCCGGCATGGTCATGGACACTCTCACCGGGACCATCACGGGCCGTCCGAACAAGTTTAAAAAAGGCGGCTATGCGGTCAAAATCGTCGTCTCGAACTCCTTTGGTTCGGTTGAGCAGACTGCCATCCTTAATGTGAACGACCTGAGCGGAACACTGGCCGGAGTCTGGACTGGTGTCATGGAGCGGAATGCGGTGCTTAATACGGGACTCGGAGGTCGCCTGGACTTCACCGTCACAACCCTGGCTGCTTACAGCGGCAAGCTGACCCTCGGCGGCGTTACTTATTCCTTCAAAGGCATACTGGATGTCGGCCCGGTGACCTCCAAAATCACCGCGACCATTCCTCTCAAGGGCAAACCGGTGCCGCCGCCTTTGGTTTTGACCCTCACGCTTCAAGGCAACGAGGTCCTTGAGGGCATGGTCACCAATGGAACCGACGAGTGCGAGCTTCTGTCTGGATGGCGTGGCATTTGGGGAAAGAAAGCCCCCTTGGTGCCCGCCACGGAATATGCCGGCTACCACACCTTTGGAGCGGCCCTGCCCGCCGGCAGTCCCCTGCTGGGCAGCACGGATGTTCCGCAGGGGTCGGGTTATGGCTCCTTCACGATTGCCGTGGATGGCAAGCTCAAGATCGCGGGCAGAATGCCGGATGGCGAGGCCATCAGTCTCTCCACATTCCTCGGACCGGATGGCGGCATCGGCATCTTCCAGGTCATGTATAAAGCCATCAAACCTGGCGGTTCCCTGCTTGGATCCCTGGAACTGACCACTGGTGGAAATGCGGACCCGGCGGACAACACCCTCATGAGCGACGACCTGACCTGGGTCCGACCGGCCAGCGCCAAGGCGACGGATCGCACCTATCGAAATGGATTCGGCATCGCGACGTCTCCGGTCGCCGAGCCAGTGCCGCTGGCTGCGGTGGGAGGCTTCTACAAAGTTCCTGATGCCAAGGCGAACATGGTCGTGCTGGACATGCCGATGGCACCAGACACAAATACGATGAACGCGGAAATCTTGTTCTCTGATGCCGGCGACCTGGAAAACCCGGCCTTCACACGGTGGGACCCGAACCAGCAGGCCAGTGTCGGCAAAAACAGCAAAGTCACCACCCGCAAGAAGCAACCCCTGGCAGTGCCGCCTGTGAATCCTGCTGGCACCACTGTCGCCGCTGCTGCCAAGACCGGCATTTTGACGGGGGGCTTCACGCTGGAGGATCGCACACCTGTGGGATATGTGCCCGTGAGCACCGTGAAGCGCGCCGTCAAATACCAGGGCATCATCATCAACGACGGAGGCAAGTGGGTCGGAGTGGGCTACTTCCTGCTTCCACAACTCCCACAGGTGGGACCGCCCTTCACCACCACGAAGAATTCGCCGATCCTTTCCGGATTGATGCTCTTTGAGGAATTGTGACCGGCCTCTGGTCCGGGCAGGCTTGCGCGGTGGAAAGCCGCGCAAGTTCTCCGCTCTTGAGAGTTGTCAGACCGGGCAGGCTCGGTTATCTGCTTCGCCGAGCGGGTGGTCCGCCGGTCTACCAATCATTGCAAATGCTGTCGCTTCCTGTTGTCAAGGTGGGATCCGTGCTGGTGGATGGCACGGAGCCGTTGTTCATTCTGGGACCGTGCGTCATTGAGAGCGAGGAGTTTATCTGGCCGGTTGCCGAGCGGTTGTCGGCACTGGCCTCGAGCCTGCGTCTGCGCTGGGTGTTCAAGGCCTCGTATGACAAAGCCAACCGCAGTTCAGGCGCCTCATTTCGCGGCATGGACGCGCGTGCAGGCTGTCAGTTGCTTGCCCGAATAGGCGGGAAACTGGGCGTGCCTGTGACGACGGATGTGCATTCTCCTGGAGAGGCGGCCATTGCGGCGGAGCATGTGGATTTGCTGCAAATCCCAGCTTTTTTGTCGAGGCAGACGGATTTGATCACGGCGGCGGGCGGGACGGGGCGCGCGGTGAATGTCAAAAAGGGCCAGTTCATGGCTCCCTGGGATGTCAGAAACATCGCAGACAAGCTCGCTGCCGCGGGGTGTGAAAATTTTTTGTTCACCGAACGCGGCACCACGTTCGGTTATCAAAACCTCGTGGCCGACATGAGATCACCCTACTGGATTCGCGAGCTTGGCTTCCGAGTCATTTTTGATGCCACTCATTCTGTGCAGAGACCCGGCGGCCTTGGCAACGCCACGGGGGGGGATGGCAAGCTGGCGCCCGTGCTTGCAAGAGCGGCGGTCGCGGCCGGATGCGATGGTGTTTTCATGGAAACGCACCCGGATCCGGAGAAAGCCCTCTCGGACGGTCCCAACCAGGTTCCTCTCGACGAACTGGCCCCGGTTCTGCGCACTTTGACGCTGATTCATGAAATTGTGAAGCAGGGAGGTGCTCCATGAGGCTTGCGGGTGCTTGCATCGGCGCCGGATACTTTCTCGCCGTCTTCTGCGCGGGCAGTCAGGAGGCGGAGAGCAGCATGAGCGCCTTCGGCAAATGGATCCCGCAGGGATTTGTGAACCGGAACGTGGTCATCCCCTCTTTCAATGATGGAAAACTCGGATCCCGGCTCACGGCCGCGACCCTGGTCCGCCTGGATGACGACCGGCTGGAGGCGGGCAGGACGGTCATCGAAATTTATGGGGACACGCCGCCACAGGACACGCGCGTGGAAATGCCCGGAGCCATTTTTCACATGACCGCCAATGTCCTGCGCAGCGGGGAGCGCAGTCGTGTCATTCGTTCGGATTTCGAGGCGGAGGGCGACTCCATGGTGTTTGACGCGACCACCTCAATCGGAGCGATGAAGGGCCGCGTCAAAACATTCATCTTTGACACGGGACCGCAAACGGGCCAATCGAAGCAATCACAACCCGGCGCTGACTGAGATGAAAAACCTTCACCACCTTCTGCTGACCGCCATGCTCATGGCGGTGGACGCGCACGGGCAGGACGCGCCGGCGGTGAAAAAGGAGTTGCGGGACGCGGCGCAAAAACTTCAGCAGGCCAGGGAGGATGGCGCGCTTGAGAAGGCCGGCGATGCCGCCAGGCAAATGTCGGAACAAATACCCGCAGGGGTAGCGGAAGCCGCAAAATCAGCCCTGGAATCGTCCGAACTGAAAAAACAGGCCGTGGACGCCGCCAACTCGCTTCTGCCCGAGGCGCGAAAAAGGATGGATTCCGGCTCATCAGGCGAATCGGTGGGTGAAAAGGGGGGGCCGGCGAAACAACAGCCCTCCGGCCCCCAGCCCCAAACTTTGCTTCCTCTGGATCAAGCGGCGTCCAAACCCCGTGTGCCCACCGTGGTCATAGAAGCGGACAGCTCGGTGTTCGACTTGAAACAGGCGGTGTTTGTTTACACAGGCCGTGTCCGCGCCCGACATCCCCAGTTCTATATTGAATGCGACGAATTGGTTGTCGAAATGGAGAACGAGGAGGACAAGGAGAAAGACAAATCCGACACGCAGGAAGAAAAAGCCGGCAGTCAGAAAAAAAAGCCAGGGCCGGATGACGGCGCCACCCAGGAGAAAAAGACCGGGAATGCGGGTGTCAAAAAAGCCACTGCCACCGGCTCCACCGTGACCATCGAAAAACTCACTGAGGAGGGCGAGACGCAGATCGGCAAGTGCCGGAAGGCTGTTTATGAAGCCGGCACTGGAGAGATCATCATGAGCAACTACCCCCAGGTCCAGCGTGGCAACATTCTGCACCTTGCCACCCAGCCGGACACTTTGATGATCTTTGACCCGAATGGCAAACTGCGCACCACAGGACGGCCCCGCACCATCATTTTGAATGACGAGGACAAGAGCACGGACACGCGGGAGGGCGGCAACTCCGGGCGTTGAGGAGGCTGGAGGCATGACGGCTGGCAAATCCAACACAAGCAGGGGCATCCGCGAAATTCCAGAACAGGAAAGCGGGACTGGGATGCTGCTGCACACGGAGGATCTGAAGAAGGTTTATGACGGACGTGCCGTCGTGAACGGGGTCAACATCGAGGTCAATGCGGGCGAGATCGTGGGTCTGCTGGGGCCGAATGGGGCTGGCAAAACCACCACATTTTACATGATCGTCGGTCTTGTCAGGCCCAACGGAGGCAGAGTCGTCTTCGACGGCAGCGACGCCACACAACTGCCCATGTATAAACGGGCGCGTCTTGGCATGGGCTATCTTCCCCAGGAGGAGTCCATTTTCCGCCGGCTCACTGTTCGCGAAAACATCATCGCGGTCATGGAGACGCAGAATTTCAGCCGCCAGGAGCGGGAGGACCAGTGCCAGCAGCTCATGGAGAAATTCGGCATTGACCATGTCGCGGACAACCTGGCACTCACTCTTTCAGGTGGAGAAAAACGGCGTTTGACCATCGCGCGCAGTCTTGTCACTGAGCCGAAGCTGCTCATGCTCGACGAGCCTTTCAGCGGTGTGGACCCCATCGCCGTGAGCGAAATCCAGGACATCATCCGCATGCTGCGTCAGGCTGGTCTCGCCATCCTCATCACCGACCACAATGTTCGAGAGACCCTTAACATTGTGGATCGCGCCTACCTCATCTACGAGGGGCAGGTCAGACGGCATGGCTCCAAGGATTTTCTTGTCAACGACCCCGAGGCGCGCAGGCTTTATCTTGGCGAGGGCTTCACCATGTGACAGATTTCAACCACCAACCCCCAATACATCAGGAGGACACATACCATGCAAAAACACAACGTGAACCTGCCGGTCATCGTAACCGGACGCCATGTCGAGATCACCGAAGCCATTCGTGACTACGCCCACAAAAAAATCGAGGGTCTTCATCTCGACTACCCGCGCATCATTGAGGCAAAGGTGATCCTTGACATCGAACACCACCGCCAGATTGCCGAGATCATCCTTTTCTGCGCCAACCACATTGTCATCGAGGTGAAAAGCACCACGGAGGACATCTACGCCTCGATTGATGAATCCATCGCGAAGATCGCCCGGCGCATGCGCAAGTTCAAAACCCGCCTGCTCAAGAGCCACCGCCCGCGCAAGGAGGGCAGCATCCGTCATCTCGAACAGCACGTCTTCCATGCGGACGATCTCCATTCCGAGGAGGAGCACGTCGAGGCCGCCTACATCCACAACGAGCATTACAAGGTGCGCCCTCTTTATCCGGATGAGGCCATCATGGATCTCGAGATCAGCGACCGTCCCTTCGTTGTCTTCCACAATCAAAAGACACACCGCCTGGCCATCATGTTCCGCCGCAAGGACGGCGAATACGGCCTCATCGAACCCCGCGACGAAGCGGCCTGATTCTCTGTCGAAGAAAGAAAACGGCGGCTTCCTTGCCGGGAGCCGCCGTGTTTTTGACGAATGCACTCACTGCCTCACTTCGATGATGTGCTTGTCAGGCGCGGCATCAAAGGCCGCTTTGCTGGCCGCGTCCGCAAAGGCCACCTGGCGGCTGTAGGTCACTTTCTTCGAAGCGTCCGCCTTCTTTTTGCTGAGGGGGCACTGCACGCCGTTGGCAGTGACAATGTTCCGCAGATAGGCCTTGGGTGTGGCATTGAACTGGGAAACACAGCGGTCGCAGCACACTGCCACGGTCTTGCTGTAGTTGCTGGTGATCGAGGGATTGGCCGGTTTTCCAGAAACCGGACAGATGGTGTTCAGAGGTTCCGCTGCGGACAAGGATGAGAACGCTGCGAGTGCGAGAATGGCGAGTATGGATTTCATGACGATGTTTTTTCTTTGTCGGAGTTCGACGTGTCACTGATTTATCCATTCGGCATGAATTTGGCAATCCAAAGTTCTTTCGGGTAATTCGTTCATTTTGCCCGACGCATCCGGCGTGAGACCGCCTCCTTATCACGCCAGAATATCCTTCGCCACCTCGCCGTGTACGTCGGTGAGGCGGAAGTTGCGGCCGGAGTAGCGGTAGGTGAGGCGTTCGTGGTTGATGCCCATGAGATGGAGGACCGTCGCGTGCAGGTCATGCGTGGTGATGATGCCGGTTTCGGCGGTGTCGCCCATGGCGTTGGTGCTGCCGTAGGCGAAGCCGCCTTTCACGCCGCCGCCGGCCATCCACATGGTGTAGCCGCGGCCGTTGTGTCCGCGGCCGTTGTAGGGTTCGTTGTCGTAGCTCGATCCGCGGCCGAATTCGCCGCCCCAGAGGATGAGGGTGTCCTTGAGCATGTCGCGCTGCTTCAGGTCGGCGATGAGGCCGGCGATGGGTTTGTCGATGGATGTGGCCTGGCGGGTGATGCCTTCGCGGAGCTGCTGATGATGATCCCAGCCGGTGCTGGTGAGCTGGATGAAGCGCACGCCTTTTTCGGCGAGCCGTCGCGCCATGAGGCATTGCGTGCCGAAGCGCTCCGTGTCGGCGTTGTCGAGGCCGTACAGCTCGCGGATGTGCGCGGGCTCTTGGTCGAGATCGAGCACATCAGGCACGCTGGTCTGCATTTTGTAGGCCAGCTCGTAACTCTGGATCACGCCTTCGAGGTCGGGATTGCCCGGATCGCCTGCGAGGAGCCTGCGGTTGGCTTTTTGGATGAATTCGATCTGCTTGCGCTGCTGCGCGTCGCTGAGGCGGCCGTTCGAGAGATCGGGAACGCCGCCGCCGGTGGTGCTGAGTCGCGTGCCTTGAAAGCTCGCGGGCAAAAAGGCTGAGCCGTAGTTCATCGCGCCGCCGGTGTCGGCCACGGGATTGATGGTGACAAAGCCTGGCAGGTCCTCCGCCTCGGTGCCGAGGCCGTAAACGATCCACGCTCCCATCGAAGGCCGCACAAACGTTTCGCTGCCGATATGCAGCGCCACGGTGGCCATCTGATGCGCGTTCGTGCGTGTCTGCATGCCGTTGAGGATGCAGAGGTCATCCGCGTGCTTTGAAAGCTCCGGAAACGCGTCGGAGATCATGAGGCCGCTCTTGCCACGCAGTTTGAAGTCGAACGCGGTGCCCATGTATTTCGCCACCTTTTGCTCGTGGGCCTTCACGAGCTCCGGTTTGTAATCAAACGTGTCCAGATGGCTCGGCCCGCCCTGCATGAACATGAAGATCACGCGTTTCGCCTTCGCCGCGAAATGCGGAGCCTTCGGAGCCAGTGGATTGATCGTCTTCGGCGGTGCCGCCGCATTCGCCCACTGCTGATGCAGCGCATTAAACGCCAGCCAGCCGAAGCCAGCGCTGGTGGATTGGAGGATGGAACGACGAGTGGTCATGAAACTGGCAAGGTTGAGGTTGGGGCCGAAGACTGGGTTCGTGATCCTTCAAAGCCCAAAGGGCTTTCGTCATGCAGCCCAGGGTTGGAACAACCCTGGGTCAGCGATAGACCCCACGACATATCACAACGAACCCCAACGGGGTTCCGTCCATCGAAGGCTCTATCGCGAACGGAGGCCGATGGAACTGGCGGCGGTTGACGCAACCCCGTTGGGGTTGATGCACCTGAGGTGAACGTGACGCGTTGGACCCAGGGTAGCGCTTCGCGCAACCCTGGGCTGCATGACAGAAGCCCGTTGGGCTTCAAACCCTGATCAAATGCGAACGCGTTCATGGTTTCAAAACACATATCGAAACTCCGCCGTGCCGAGAAGCGCCTGCACGAGGGTTTGGTCGTCCAAATCGCGGGCGTCGGTGATTTCTTCGGAGGTGGGATCGCGGCCCAAAATGAGCTTGTAGATGGCTTGGGTGTCTTTGCCGGCCTTCTCGGCGATTTGGGCGGAGAGTTGTTCGACGATGGGGTTGTTCATGAAGAACAGGGCCTGCGGAGCGACGGTGGTGACGTCGCGCTGGCCTTTGATTTGGGTGGGGCCGGGGAAGTCGAAGGTGCTGAAGAGTTCAGGGATGTTGTCCCGCACGACGGGGAGATAGATCGTGCGATACGGCTCCTCGATGCCGAGCAGGCCGCGCGTGACACCGTGACGACCTTTGCCGCCGGTTCCCGCGACTTGGATGCCTTCGGGGCGGTCGAAGGTAAGCTGAGCGGCGAGTTGCAGGAGCGTGTCGCGCAGCGGCTCGAGTTCGAGGCGCTTCGGGTTTTGTCGCCAGCGGAGTTTGTTGCCCGCATCGGGATGCTCGGGATTGCCGGTGGTGGCGAGTCGGTAGGTGCGGCTCAGCATCATCTCGCGGATCATTTTCTTCACGCTCCAGCCGTTCGTGACGAAACGGATGGCGAGATGATCGAGCAGATCGGGATGCGTGGGATCGGCGCCGGTGATGCCGAAGTCATCGGGTGTGCGTACGAGGCCTTCGCCGAAAAGATGCTGCCAGAGGCGGTTCACCATGACGCGTGAGGTGAGCGGATGCGTGGGCTGCGTGAGCCATTGGGCGAATTCGAGGCGGCCGGAGCTTTGCGCGGGCACTTTCGGCATCGGTGGCAAGGCGGGGAGCTTCAATTCGCCGCGATTCGGCGCGGTGTCGCGATCGTGCGGGTCGCCGCCGATGGCGATCTCGCAGTCTTTGATTTCGCCGTCGATGACGCCCATGCAGAAGTGCGGATCGTGGTCGTAGCGAATGGTTTGCTTCGGATTGCCGAGCTCGCGGATGTCATCCATCGAGTGAATGCCGGCGGGCAGTTTTTGCGGCGGGCCGACAGCTTCATCGAGCTCGGTGGGCAGATCGACGAGCGCCTCGGGGCTGACGTAACCACCGGCGACGCCGTCGTTGCGGTTCGGCGTGCCGCTGAGCGTGCGGCTGCTGTAAAAGATGCCCGCGAGCGCATAGTAGTCCTTCTGGCTCACCGGCTCCGTTTTGTGATCGTGGCAGCGCGCGCAGGCGATGGTGATGCCGAGGAAGGCGCGTGAGACGACGTCGATCTGGTCATCGACCTGATCGAGGATGTGCTGCTCATAGTCGCCCTCCTGAAGATTCATGCTGCCGAGCGCGAGCATGCCGGTGCCGACGATCTGATCACGACTCTGCAAAACGGTCTTCGCAGGAATCAAATCACCCGCGATCTGCTCGGCGACGAAGCGGTTGTAGGGCTTGTCTGTGTTGAGCGAATCAATCACCCAGTCGCGATACCGCGCGGCATACAGAAACGGCGCATTCCACACGCGACCGACGCTGTCCGCATAACGCACGACATCCAGCCAATGCCGCGCCCAGCGCTCGCCGAAGCGTTCGGATTGGAGGAAGGCGTCCACGACCTTCGCGAAGGCGGCGTCATCAGATGATGGATCACGCAGAAAGGCATCGACCTCACTTTGAGAGGGAGGGAGACCGCGCAGGTCGAAGGACGCACGCCGGATGAGCGTGGCACGCGGCGCATCGCCGATGGGGCGGAGGTTTTCCTTTTCGAGACGAGCGAGGATGAAGCGGTCGAGGTCGTCCTTCGGCCATGCGGTGTCCTTCGTGGCCGGAATTGCCGGACGCTGAAGCCGCTGGTAGGACCACGGCGTGGGGTTGTCGTACTTCTCGGCTGCGTGCCCAGAGACTCCAAACAGGAGCACTGTAGAGATGAGTATGGCGCAGAGAGGTGAAGATAAGAAATTCATGCGCAAGGATTACACTTGTGACCCACATGGATTACAGGTGTAATCCAAATAGGCAAGGGGCATTTCAAAAGAACTTCACGGACCGGGAGAACTCGATTACGGGATGGCCAGGACCTCCAAAAAAATGGGCGGACCATGCATACCCAACCATTGAGGCCCGCGAAGATATCAAGTTTTTCGACACCGATTGCGGCGGCGTGGTGAATAATATCGCCTGCCTGCGGATGATCGAAACCACCCGCGCGCGGCTGGCTCCGGAGGCTTCCATTCATTCGTCCACATTTCCGCAGAATCCGTGGGTGACGAGGACTTTGCCGGAATTTGTCTTGCCGCGCGCTAAGAATCCGACTATCAAGTTCGTTGTGGTCAGCGGCGGACTATTCCGCCCGGAGGCAGCGATGAAGACATCCGCTTCCACCCATGATTTTCCAGACGCATGACATACGCAGCATCACATTCCCATCTCCCGCATGAACGGGTTGAGGAATGGCTGTCCATGCACCACCAGGTTCACACGGCTTGATATGTCAGCCATTCACCGCGCAGCCTGCCAGCTTTTTCAAAGAGAGATTCGTCTTTGAATCAAAACCACCCGGAGGTTCCCCATAAGCAATCCATTCCAGAACATCAATAGCAGCCAGTTCAAACCGGCTCAAGGCGGGCAGTCACATCAATCCGGTCAGGGGCAAGTCAGGCCGGCGGGATCGGCTGGAAGTCCTCCCCGTCCGTCCCAGCGGACTGCTTCCGCTGGCGGCGCGCCCGCTTTCCGCGGCAATATGGGGGCGGGTTTCGGGCCGCCGCGCGGCAACCGCAACAACAACCGCTACGCGGACCAGACGCGCGTCAACGAGCGCATCCGTGCGCCGAAGGTGCGGGTGGTGGACGGGGCGACGAACCAGCAATACGGTGTGCTGCCCACGGGGCAGGCGCTGCGCATGGCGCGCGAGCGCGGTCTCGACCTCGTCGAGGTGGCTGCCAATCTTGAAGTTCCAGTCTGCAAAATCATTGACTACGGCAAGTGGAAATACATCCAGGAGAAGCACAAGAAGGAGTCCCACAAGCACCACAAGGGCGGCAAGGTGAAGGAACTCAAGTTCCGAATCGGCATTGATCCCCATGACTACCAGATCAAGATCATCCATGCGGAGGACTTCCTGGCCGAGGGGCACAAAGTGCGCATTCAACTCCAGTTCAGGGGCCGGCAGATGGCGCACCAGGAGCTGGGCCACGAGCTTGCCGCCAAGATCAAGACCGACCTTCAGACCATGGGGCACGCAGACCAGGAGCCCAAGCAGGCCGGGCGCAACATCAACATGCAGATCAGCCCTCTGCCCGAGCGCCAGCGCGTGCGCAAATTCAAGACCCACCTCAAAGGCGTCACGGAGCATGCGGACATCAAGCATCAGGAAGGGCATGATCCGCGCGAGGACCGCCATGACGAGGAGGACCATCATGAGGACGATCATCATGAGGATGGTCAGAAGCAGGCTTGACCGCGGTTTGCGGACATGGATGGCGGTTTTCACAGTTTGGGCGATGCTGGCGGCATGATGAAGCACGCCCAAGCCCAGGCCGCCGCGCGCAGCGCCATGCGCTGGTCATTGTCGGCCAGCTTCCTCATGCTGGCGCTGAAGCTCGGCGCCTGGGCCTTGACCGGCTCGGCGGCCATACTGGGGGATGCGGCGGAGTCTGTGGTGCATCTGGCGGCTGTCTTTTTTGCCAGTTTCAGCCTGGCTCTATCCCAGAGGCCGCCTGACGCCAATCATCCATATGGCCACAGCAAAGTGGCCTTCATTTCAGCCGGAGTGGAGGGGGCGCTCATTCTGGCGGCGGCTGTGTTCATCGCCTTCGAGTCGGTACGCCGCTGGGTGTCTGGGCTGGGGGTGGTGAACCTGGACCAGGGCATGGTGCTCACCGGCGTTGCCATCCTGGTGAATCTGGCGCTTGGGCTTTTCCTCATGCGCGCTGGCCGCCGGCTTGACGTGTTCATCCTCCGCGCCAACGGACGTCATGTGCTGACGGACGCATGGACCAGTCTTGGCGCGCTCGCGGGTCTTGCCATGACCGTGCTGACAGGCAGTCTGTGGTGGGATCCTCTTTTCGGTCTCTTGATCGCCGCCAACATCCTTTTCTCCGGCTGGGGCCTTGTGCGGGAAAGTGTCACCGGTCTCATGGACGAGGCGGATCCCGCCGTCGCCCGCCAACTGGAGCAGGCGCTCGCGCATGAGACATCCGCGCGCGGCGTCAGTTTTCACGCGCTGCGCCACCGCAACTCCGGCCACCTCCATCATGTGGACGTGCATTTGCTTTTTCCGGACGGCATTCTGCTCCGCGACGCGCACCGCCGCGCCACCGAGATCGAGCGTGCCGTCATCGCCGCCATGCCGGTGAAAATGCAGATCATCACCCACCTCGAAACCTGCGGCGACCACGACAAGGTCCATGCGGGGGATCCTGATGCTTGAAATGCCATGCCCGCCCTGGATGCAGCCGTTCTTCAAGATGCCTGTGAGCGGGATAGCCTGCCCTGGCGTGTCTCAGTGACCGCCGAGACCGGGTCCACCAGCGATGACCTCCGCGCAGTCGCGCTGCGCGGTGAGCCGCCGGGCGCTGTGCTGTTTGCGGAAAGCCAGACTGCCGGGCGCGGGCGGCGTGAAAACCGCTGGATCACGCCGCCAGGGCGCGACCTCATGCTCTCCCTGCTTCTGCGGCCCGCTGCGCCTCCGGTGCTTTGGCCGCGCGTGACAACACTGGCGGCGCTGGCTGTTTGCCAGGCCATCGAGCGCGTGCTGCCACTACGTCCTGTCATCAAGTGGCCGAACGACATTTTTCTTGGAAGGCGCAAGGTTTCAGGACTGCTTGCCGAGACACTGAACGGTCCTGAAGGTCTCATGCTCGTGCTTGGCATCGGGCTGAATGTGAACACGCGCGTTTTCCCGCCGGGAATCGCCTCCGAGGCCACCTCGCTTGCCTTGGAGCTTGGCGATGAAGTCAGGATGGACCTGGACCGGCATGAGCTGGCTTTGGCCCTGCTAAGCGCTTTGCACAGTCACCTGGGGCGGCTTGACTCTGGATTCAGCGTTGCGCTGAGGGAGGCGCGTTCACGCAGTTTGCTGCTTGGCAGGCAAATTCGCGCCTGGCAGCACGGGCGTGAAGTGGTCGGGCGAGCGCTAGATCTCGATGAGGAGGGAAGGCTCAAGCTGGAGCTTCCCGATGGCAGTCTGAGCCTGCTGGACAGTGCGGAAAATGTCCGCCAAGTCTATTGAGTTCAATTGGCCTTGGGTGCCGGCGGGGCGTCGGTGGGTTTGGCGGCGGGTTTCGGTGTCGGCGGCGCGTCAGCGGGTTTCGGAGTCGGGGGAGTATTGGCGGGCTTTGACGCAGGGGGAGTGGCGGCGGGTTTGGGTTCCTCCTTT
>ERZ761607.278-NODE-278-length-101062-cov-8.143545_pt1 | contig 101062 bp, 91 predicted proteins | sample MGYA00511164_ERZ761607 | MGnify/ENA primary metagenome ERZ761607 (study PRJEB28899, sample SAMN02445080) | bioreactor sludge metagenome | biome: EBPR sludge | place: Australia: Brisbane, Thorneside Wastewater Treatment Plant | collected 2011-06-22 ...
GACTAGCGCGCCAGCCGATGGCTCGGGAACGCCCGTAGCGCGAGTTGTCACGCCGCCGACTATCCCGCCGATCGTCTGTCCGTCGCCCGCAAGCAGATCGACCGTGGGACTCGCGCCGAGCAGGTTTACGCTCTCAATAAACGCAGCCGACCGCGCGCTGGCCATGGAGTTTGCCGTGCCCGATGCCGAGAACGACTGGCCATCGACCGCCATCCCCGCAGCACCCAATGCCGAAAGGGAGACGCCGAAGTATTCAAACTGAGACGAAAGTTCCCCGCCGATGAGATTCTGATCGATATCGAGAATCGTGTCGGCGAGGCTCATTTGCTGCCACGACCCATCATACGCCCACAGTGACAGCGCAGCCTCAGGCAGGCCGAGGTGTTCTACCATCTGTTCATCATAGCGGACGAGCAGGCGAGTTGAATCGGATTCCAGGCCCGTGCGGTCAAACTTCCACAGGCCAACAAACACGGCGTCTGCGGGCGCGCCGAGCGCGGTTGTAGCCGAGGGATCGTCGGGCGACAGAAGGGTGAGGCTTGCGGTACCTGCAGCCTTTACGCCGCTGAAGCCGAGCCGGACGCTGTTCACTAAGTCGGGCACGCGATCATTGGCGCTTTCACCCCAGTTAAAATCGCCATCGGAGGGCACATGAATCGCCGGGAGCCGAAGCTGGCCGTTGCGCCGGGCATACAGGCCGTGTGCGCCATCGGCTTCATTTTCGATGGTGTTGGTCACGCTCGCCACGCTGGACAGATCGAGCACGCGCGAACGGCCATATCCGTCGGCGATCAATCGACCATTGTTGATCAGTGGGCCGCGGAGGTCGATATCGCCCCAGCCGATCACTTCGCCCTGAGCACTTGGCACGGCGCGGATCACCAGCGGCGTACGCGATTGGGGTGAGCCTTCGCTAAAATTGGCGCTTTCGCGGGCGTTGCCAAGTTGAAACACCCCATCGCCATTTAGCCCGACCACGATCGCGCTCTTGGTCACGTCGGCAGCGGCGACGGTGAATGCGCCGGCTGTGGAGTTATTGTATTGAAGCTGGCCCGATCGCGCGCCGGTCAGCGCACCACTTGCGTTGGTTGCTGGCGCGTCGTTAGATGCGAATGCGTCGAGGCCAGCATCAACCACGCGATCAAAAATCACCTTGCCTTCAATAGCCAGCAGGCGAGAGTTGGAATTGTCGGAAGTGCCGATGACGATTTTGTTGGTAACCGTTTCGCCGCCGGCTAGGGTGTAGTGACCATCGCCGCCGAGACCGACGAAGACCTTGTCGGCCTCGAGCCTGCCTCCGGTGTGGCGAACTGTCCCCCGGCTGCCGGGGTTGACCGCGACACGCACGCCGCCGGTGTCGCCCGAGCCGATGATTCTCGCCTCGCCACCCGACTGAGCATACTCGCCGATGCCGGATACGCCGATGTTAAGTTCGCGCGCCGTGAGTCTGCCGGATTGCAGGCGATACAGGCCCTGGCTGGGTTGATCCAGTGCAAGCGAAACCGTGTCGGCGGTGTTCAGGCCGCCTTCCTGCGTGAAGGTCGCTGTGCCACTGACGCCGACGAGCTGCTTCTGAGCAAAAAGCTCGCCTCCGGCAAGATCGTAACTGCCGCGCGAGCCTTCGGCGGCGGCGAGGGTGAGGCGCTGCGCCTCCACCCGGCCACCGGTCTGAACAAACTCGGCGTCGCCCGCATCGGCGATGGCGAGATGGCGGGTGCGTAGTTCGCCGGAACTGACGCGGAATGTGCGAATTGCCTGGTTTTGGCTGTCGAGCAGGATGGCGCTGCGATCAAGCCGCCCGCCGTCCAGAGTGAAACTGCCCCTTGCGGCGTTAAACCGCGCATCAAGTGCCTGCGTACTCGATAGCGCCGGTCCGGCGGTGGCGAACGACTGCGGCGGCAAAGCTGCGTGCGCCGGCTTGCCGACGTTGTTGGCAACCGCATGGGTAGACCACGCAACCGGTGCGGCAAACGAAACGGACAAGGGCCGCGCGACGGCGGGGGCGAAATCGGTTGAGGGATAGAGTGCGAAAACCGGCGCGGCCTGCTGCAACAGCCGGGTCGATCGCCCGCCAAGCTCGCCGGCCGATGCGAAAATCTGTTCCGGGCCTTCCGGCAAGTTTGCGTGGGCGGCGTCAATTCCCAGCCGGTCGGCCGCGCGAACGCTGGCGAGCGATTGGGCCGGGGGCTTTGCGCGGAGAATCTGGTCGAGCTTGTTGACCGACGAATCACCAACGCGAATCGGCGAGCGCAGCCGCTCGATGAACGGCGAGAGCCAGCGCTTGGCATCGAGGAAGTTGCGAAACTCAAACCCGCCGTGACTGATCGTGCGCACCAACTGCCCCGCGCCCGCCACCGCAGCAGCACCGATGGCGACGGCGGCGGTGACGGCTTTAATCTTTGCCAGGATCGACGCGCGATGTGCGGCGTTCATTGCGCCAATCACATTGGTGGCCACATCGGCAGCCACCAGCGCGTGGCCGAACGAATAAGCCGCAGCCGCCGAGGTTGCTTTGCCGGCCAGGGTGTGCTGAATATACATCGGCACCAGCGCCCCCAACGCCGCTGTGAGCATGGTTCCACCGACGACGACGCCCTTTTTCTGCAGGTTATCCCCGAGCATTTTGCGCGCCCGGTGAAGTCGCACGCCAAGTGTGTTGGCCTTGATGCCAAGTTCCTTGCTCATTTCCTCGGGTTTCAACCCGCCGAAATAATGCAGGATCAGCGGCATGCGATATTTTGCAGGCAGCCGGTCGATTTCATCGCGCAGGATTCCGCGAAGCTCGTCCATGCCGAGGTCGCGAGGGCCGTTGTTGGCTTCCCATCGGCTCACATTCAGATCATGGTGCTTCACTTCGCGTGCCGCGCGGCGTTTCTTGCTGCGCTTCATGTCAAGCGACAACCGCTGGGCGACGCGTTGAAGCCACGGGCCAAGATATTGAATCTTTTGAGCGGTTTTAGACCGGACCGCGAGAGTGAGAAAGACGGCCTGTGTGGCGTCTTCGGCTTCGTGGGAATCTCGCGAGACTTGGTAGCACACGTTAAAAACCATTCCCGCGTAGCGGCGGACGATTTCTTCAAACGGGGCCTGATCGCCAGTGGCCTCAAAAAGTTCAAGAAGCTCATTGACGCTCTTGGTCGAAAGCACCGACTCCAGTGCAGCCGGCGCGAACCCCAGCCTTGACGCTTTGCCATTGGCAAAGCCGTTGCCACTCCGTTGAGACCCGCTCCCATTCAAACGCAAATCCAACTCCCCGGTCGTTGTAAAGACGCCATGTGCTCCTGCGGCATTACAGCGACGGTTAGAAATCCCGGATCACTAAAATTCTGCTGTCAAACTCCAGCTATTCTCGCCAATTTATTTCGCGCTTCCAATAGACCAAGCCTGGCGAATGCAGATTCGCAGTCTCCAAACGCGCGGATTACAGGATTGTACACGGCGGCAACCCCTGGGGTTCAGAACAACGTCGCAAATTCGGCAAAATCAGGAAGAAATTCTCGAAATGTGAAGATAGGCAATTCGGCGAACTGCAGGCCCCGGCGGTGTCGGCGGACCTGACCCGAATTGCGGGACCGCAACGTGCGATCGCCGCGCCCAAACTGCTTTCAGAACCCCTGAACGTTTGAAGCGGCCCGTGTTACGACGTAACATCGACCGGACAAGATTATGATTGCTGCAAACACCCCAGAACGCACGGTAACGATCCGCATTCAGCGCCAGGACGGGCCTGACAAACCCAGCCGATGGGAGGAGTTCGCCGTCCCGCATCGGGCGAACATGAACATCATCTCGTGCCTGCAATACATCGCCGCCAACCCCATTACCACCGAAGGCAAGGAAACGACCCCGCCGGTCTGGGATAGCGGGTGCTTGGAAGAGGTGTGCGGGGCCTGCACGATGGTTATCAACGGCAAGGTGCGACAGAGTTGTTCGGCGCTGGTGGATAAAGTCAGCCCGAACGGAGCTCCCATCGAACTGACGCCGATGACCAAGTTTCCGCTCATTCGCGACCTATGGGTCGATCGCAGCCGCTTTTTTAACGACCTGAAGAAGGCCAAAGCGTGGGTTCCGATCGACGGTACCTACGATCTTGGGCCCGGCCCGGCGATCAGCCAGGCTACGCAAGAACAGATGTACCCGCTAACTCGTTGCATGACGTGTGGGTGCTGCCTCGAAGCCTGCCCTCAATACTCTCTCACCAACAACTTCGCCGGTGCCGCGGTCATTAGCCAGGTGCGGTTGTTTAATGAGCACCCGATCGGCAAGGCCCTGAAAGACGAACGGCTCAAGGTGATGATGGGCCCCGGCGGGGTGAGTGAATGCGGGAAGGCCGGCAACTGCGTGGAAGTCTGCCCGAAAGATATTCCGCTGCTTGAAAGCATCGCCGTTGTTCAAAGACAGGCGACTGTTCATGCGGTCAAGAGCTTTTTCGTCAAATGAGCCTCGGTCAGGCAGTGCCGCTCAGTTTACCCGAACATTCAGGGTCGCCGGCCGGTCAATCTTAAACGGCAGCTCCACGAGCAGATTGCCCTGCCGCGTGCGGGCAAACGTTTCGACGAGGCGGCCCTCTAGCGTGACAAGCACGCTGCCATCGGGGAGGCCGGAAATCTCGATGATTGGCCGAGTGAGCGGAAGCGATTGCGGCGTCAGCAGCACGTCCACCCGAGGGGCGCTGGCGATGATCTGATATGCCCCGCGCGATTCATTGTAGCCATCATTGTTCGCATCGCCCGGCGAACGCCGATCGACCCGGCCCATCGCCTCGGGTACCGCAATCTCCGCTGGCGACTCGTGCGCGCCGGCTCCTTCGCTCTTTGCGCGCGGGGAAAGGGCGCGAAACTGGCCATCCCAATAGCTGCGTCCATCATGGTAGATCGTCAGTTCGCCGACTTCGCCGTTGGAGCTAAACCGCGCGCGCAGCGGGCCTGCCTCGTCCACTACAAAGCCGCCCGGCCGCGCGAGGACCGTATCGAGCGCCACCCGAAATTTTCCCGGGGAGTTGACCACCACTCCATACCCCCGGCGGTGAATCGACCACGGTTCATCCGTTGTGCTCTGGCCGACATAAAAGTGGTCGTTGTCGGTGAGCAGGACGTCGTCGAGCCAGACATCCGATCTGCCATCAATTGCAATCCGCAGTAGCGCCGGCGATGCGGCGGCGGGGAGCGAGGAGATATCCAGCCACAAGGACACCCACTCGCGCGGCCGAAGCAACATTGATTGCGAGTGCGAGGTGCCGTCGGCAAGTTCGAGCGTGAGGGTTGCCGAACAGGCCTTGTCCGCCCGTAGTGAACCGCCAAGCAGTGTCCAGTTGGCAGGGAACGCCCGTCCGACGAGCAGCGACGACAGTTTCACTTCAATCTCCGGCGTGCCCGCTCCGATGCGCAACGATGCCTGCCCCGTCTGCGCCACCGCGGGATCGATCTGCACCTTGCCGCGGGGGACACGGATGAACGCGTCGTCGGCGGACAGCTCAAAATTCAGCAGCACGCTGTACCGCTGGCCTTTCAAAGTCGGATCGACTTTTGCCACCTGCATCGATGGAAGCCTGCTCGCTGTCTCAAAATCGGCGCGCGGCGATTTCGAGCCGGGGGTGCGAGTACAGCCACCCAGCGCAATGACCAGCGATAACGCGATTAGCGGTGCAGACAGACCGAGATTGAAACCCTTTTGCCGCATGCGAAGTGTCCGAGCCCGACGCATGGCAGCATAAGCGCCCCCGATACGGATTCAATCGACAAAAGGTTATCGGCGTTCCGAATCGCGCGGCTTGAGATTGACGGAGATGTCGAGCGACTGTTGATCGCGCAAGACTCTTAGCACCGTGGGGCCGCGCTTCTCGGTCATGCTTGCCGCGAAGCTCGGCGGGTCGCCGACGGCTTCGCCGCCGAGCGTCAGAATCAGGTCGCCCTCGCGCAGCCCGGCAGCGTCGGCAGCGGAGTTGTGAAGCACCTTCATCACCATCACCGCAGGCCTTGTACCGAGCGCGGGGTTCTCCCTGCGGGCCGGGTCGGCCGGGAAGACTTCCCGCAGAAACACACCGAGCACCGGCCGCGACGTTGCACCCTGCGTGATGATCTGTGTCACCACGGGTTCACACCGCGCGGCATCAAGGAACTGCCCCTGTCGCAGGAACCCGGCAACCTCCCCGCGAACATTGATGACGATCCCGCTGTCCTGCTGCGATCCGGTCCACACCGTGAGCCGGCCCGCCTCGCCGGTGATGTTCAGGAACATCGTCAGTGCCCCATCGGCCGGGCGGCGGCCATTCATGGGCATGGCTCTTTCGCTGCTGGGCCGTTCGAGCTTGAGCACAGTGAGCGCAGTCTGGCGATCAGAGCCGACAAAAGTCGCCCCGCACACCGTCCCATCGCCGCAGGCGACGGTCAGGGGCTGATCGCCGATGGCTTCGCGTTCAATGTAGTAGGGAAGCAGGACGTGTCCGATCGAATCAACAACAACACCGATCGAGCGCGGGCTGACATCGATCACGGCGCGGTCTTCGCCGGTTTCGGTCACCATCTCAAATGCACCATCGCCACGCGGGACGAGCCGAAATGATCGTTCCGCGGGCTGGGTGGCCGGCTGGCGGGGGGTGATGGTTGCGTCGATGTAGCGCTGGCTTGCCGTCTTTTCGAGATCGGCGGTGAGCTTGGTGTTGGCGGATTGGTCGAGGGAGAGATCCCATCGCTTGAGCGTGAAATCCTGGCCCATCAGGTTGAGTGCCCACTTCGGCGGGGGAAGATAAACGCGCACCAGCCCCACGCGGGTCTGCGCGTAGAGTGCTTCAGTTTCCGCGCTCAACTGTTCAAGCAGTGGCGACGCGGAGATCGTCGCGGCGGGGGCGTCTGCGGGAGCATCTGCGCGGGCAACGGACTGTACAGCGCAGATGACAGCGCAGGTGATGGCGCAGGCAGAGATTGTGAGGCAGATTGGCGTGCGCCGCATTAGAAGTCGTCTCCGATGAGTCGCACCCCGTTGGTTTGCACCTGCCGGTGTCTCTGCTGCCATTTCGCCACATCGTTGGTGAACTCGCGGGCTTCCTGCAAGGTGGAAAACCGGCGGGTCGTGACTACATTTCCAAACTGGTCACTGAGCGCGACATCATACCCGGCCGGGACGACCTGCCCGCCGACGGGCATCACACCCGCCATCCCCGCTGCGAGTGTGCGTTCGGGGATAAAACCAGTCGGCTGGTCGAGCATGCCCGGGTTCAAGGCTACGGGTTGAGACTGGGAAACGGGCGATACACCATTGATGGTAGTCCCGCGCAGGCCGTAGCCGGCAATCAATCCCACCGCCAGCACCGCGGCGACGCGCGAAAGCCCGCCGGCCCATTGGCTGACCCGCCCGAAGAGCGAAATCCCCGCCGCCGGTGTCGTCGTTTGCGACAGGGCGCGCGATTGCTGATGGAGCGCACCACGCACATACCACTGCAACTGCTGCGATTCGGTTTCGGTCGCTTCGAGCGACGCAAACGCCTCGGCACGAAGCGAACGATATTCGCGCATCCGGGCAAGCTCGGCCGACATCCCGTCGTCGGTCTGCAGGCGAGCTTCAAGGCCGATCGCTTCGGCGTCGGTCAGATCGTTGTCGAGGTAACGATCGAGCAATTCAGTATCACGGTCAGAAAAATTCATTGGCGTCCTCGTTCTCCACTCACACAATCCAGACTCGATCTACCCAAACGGGTGCATTTTCATCAGCAATATCAAGCAATAACATCTGCGGCTACATTCCGCGCGCCGCGCCCAGGTTGTTCTTTTCAACATACTCCCGCAACATCGACTCAATCTGCCTGCGGGCGCGGAAAATCCACGTCTTCACCTGCGGCACCGATGCATCCAGGCTCGATGCGATGTCGGCATACGACATATTCTCATACTCACACAACACCAACGCGGCACGGAAGTGGTCGGGGAGTTTACCGATCGCTTCACGCACCCGCGAGACTGTTTCGTTCTCAATCATATTTGCCAGCGGTGTTTCTGTGCGGTCGGGCTGTTCATCGCCCACCACCTGCATACGCTTATGCCGCAGCAGCCGCAATGACTCATTGACCACCGCGCGTTTTAGCAAACCGCCCGGTTCACGCCAGTCATATCGTGCCCGGTGCTGCCAAAGGTTGGTCACCGCTTGCTGCACCACATCTTCAGGCGACGCACGGGTGCCGACGATTGCCCGCGCAATGGCCAGCAACCGGCGCGATTGATTCGCGACGGCGCGTTCGAACAGATCAAGCGTCGGATCGGTGCCGTCGGCCATCATGCCTTCTTCTGTCATAACGCGCCACCCGTCGGCGAGTTGCACTGTTTACACCCCGCCGCCGCAGTTGGCGCGACCGATAAAATCAGGAAAACCGGTATCCAATGCGACGAATCGCGGGTTTCTGGATAATATCCCAGGTTAGGACGATTTTCCGGGAGTGTTTTAATGCCAGCTTCCATGCTAACCGTATTCGCGAGTTTCGTCGCGCTATTTGCTACCTCGTTCACGCTTGCAGCATCGCCCCAGGTGGACGATCGTGCACAGCGGATGATTGATCGGGGCATCGATTATCTCAAGTCGCAGCAAAAGCCCGACGGCGGATGGCAAGGCGACCGCGACCCGCCGGCCATCACGGCGATCGCGCTCAAAGCGATTGTGCAGGACGATAAGTACGACAGCCGCACCGATTTTGTCGCGCGCGGCTACCAAAAGCTGCTCGGCTACCAGTTGGAAGACGGGGGCATCTACAAAGATCTGCTTGCCAACTACAACACCGCCATCGCGGTCAGCGCCCTCGCTGCGGCGAATGATGACGCTTTTCGGCCTCAACTGGAGAAAGCCGTGGCTTATCTCCGTGGGTTGCAGTGGACCCCCGACACCCGGCCGGAGTATGCGGGTAGTCCGGATGAAAAAGTCCGCGAGAACAACACCGGTAAGCAGGTGGTGACCGATGAATCCGACCCATTTTTCGGCGGTTGGGGTTACGGCGGGCGGTCGCGCGGGTCGGGACGGCCCGACTTATCCAACGTCTCGCTCGCACTCGATGCGCTGCACGATGCAGGCCTGCAACCGACTGACCCCGCTTTTCAGAACGCCATCAAGTTCGTCACGCGCGTCCAAAACAACAGCGAAACCAACCCCGCGGCATGGGCGGGCAACGACGGCGGATTTATCTATGGGCCTGCCGACACACGCACGGGCGAATCGATGGCCGGCGAATACACCGATGCCACTGGCCGCCGACTCCTGCGCAGCTATGGCTCGATGACCTACGCCGGGCTGAAAAGTTTTATTTATGCCGGCCTGACGAAAGATGATCCCCGAGTCCGCGCCGCCGCCGAGTGGATCGCGCGAAACTGGACTCTTGACGAAAATCCCGGCATGAAGCTCAACAAGCCTGAGATGGCAACGGAAGGCCTTTACTATTACTACCACACGCTCGCCCGCGCCCTGAATGCCTACGACACACCCACCCTCATCACCGCCGACGGAACGAGCCACGATTGGCGGGTCGAACTAGTGGCAAAACTGGAATCGCTGCAGAAAGAAGACGGCAGTTGGGCTGGCGACAAGCGTTGGATGGAAGCCAATCCGGTGCTGGTCACGTCATACGTGCTTTCGGCCCTGCATGAAGTGCGCGAAGATCTCCGGGAGCACCCGGCCGAGATCGGGCGCTGAGAAGGGCAGACACGCCAGCAACGTGCCGCTGGGGTGGGACGCCTTGCGGCGCACCGCCGCGCTTGCCACCATCGCGGGCGTTGCAGCGGTCGGTGTAGTCAATGGAAAGCGGAGAGGGAGGGATTCGAACCCTCGCTACGGGTATGACCCCGTAGACCGGTTTAGCAAACCAGCGCATTCAGCCGCTCTGCCACCTCTCCGGTAGGGCCGATATCCTAGCAAAATCGATTTTTGATTGCCAGAGTGCTCGTCTCGCGACGATCCCGGCTGAAATTGTCCGATAAGAACGCCCGCTCGACGGGGGAGGGTGGGGTTCATTTCTCAATCCGCGGGGGCTGGTAAATCTGCTTGCTTCTCCTCCCGATGAATTGGAAGAGTTAGACAACGCCTTGCAAGTGGGCGGGGCTACTTTTCTCGGCTCACTTGGCAGGCTGGCAAAGCGAAAGGTTGCATATGAACAGGAAAATGTCGTCCGGCCTATTCCCGGCTCGAGCGCGCTCGGGCGCGACGATGATCTACATGATCGTGACGCTCTTGGCGCTATTTGCCATTATCTCGCTCGGCGTCGACTGGGGCAGAGTGCAGGTGGCCCAGGCGCAGCTCCAGACCACGGCCGACGCTGCCGCTCGATATGCCATCGTTGGACTGAAAAACGACAACGGCTCCGGCTCGGCGGCCAAGGCCAACGCCGCTTCAGTGGTGACTCAAAACAAGATCGATGGCGTTTCCGGTCAGATTGACACCGCACAGGATGTGCAGATCGGTATCTGGAATAAGGATACAAAGTCCTTTGCCACTACCAACAACCTCGATGCGGCAAACGCCGTCCGGGTGACTTTGCACCGCAGCACGGCTCGAAACAATCCAATCCCACTGACTTTCGCGCCGCTCATCGGGCGAAACAACGCAAGTATCCGCGCCAGCAGCACCGCCGTCATGGATTTCAGCCTCTTCGGCAACGCTGCCAACAGCGGCGCGGGCCACGGCACGTTCAAATACTTCGTCCCGGCAACCAGCAACCCCTGGCTTAGCGGGATGCCCTCCGGGTCGGTTGCCAATGCCGGCAACCCCGCCGGCAACCCCGACTACGCAGGCAGTGAGTTTGTCGATGACGGAAGCGGTAAATCCCGCAACAAGGGTTCGAGTGGCAGTGGCAGCGCCGGCGGCAGCGGGGCGTCGGGCGGCAACTGGTCGACTTGGGGCGACTACTCGGCCAAAAAAGGCTCGCCCATCAAGGCAGGCAACATTCCTGTCCTCCCCGGTTCGACCATGACCTTCGACGGCGTCAACGGCGGGGCCAACAACAGCAATTCGACCACGCTCTACGACGGCGACGGCAACACCGGATGGGTCATCGACAACTTTGGCAAGAGCGAAAACGGCATGTCGAACATCAAGGCGCCGATCAACAGCGTGATCGCGGTGTTCCTCACCGACACCCGGCCCGACCAGAACAACAGCAGCAAGAATCCCCCGGTGCTCGACTTTTCCTCGGCGTCCAGCCGCAACTTTACCTCACTCGAACCACAGATTCAGCAGGTATTCTTCATCGGCAATGGCCGCCGCGATAACGGCGAAGTGCAGCGCTTCAAGGTTCCCGCCGGCGCGACCCGGCTGTTCATCGGCACCATGGACGGCTGGGAATGGAACAACAACGTCGGCGGGTTTGAAGTGACGGCCCACCTCAGCGGAAACATCGTTACCGTGCAGTAAACGCACCACCCGAACGAACCGCACAGGCGGAATAAGTCGGACATAATCCGCAGTAGACGAGGCCCGCACGCGATGAAACAGATCATGCGTGCGGGCTTTTTCCTTCCGGAACCTTGTTTTAGGGGTACTATCCGGGGGCGAGTATCCTGTCATGGGAAAGGTGGCAATTGAATCTCTCGAACCCCGCCGACTCATGTGCGAGACCCACGCGCTCGAGCTGGCGCGCAATCCCACCGCTGCCAGTTTTGCGGTCTATGCGGCGAATGCGCAGCGCGAAACGCCCATGCGCCAAGTCGTCGCCGACCCCATCGGACCGACGCAGTTGCCCCAGCTTGCCTGGACCACTCGTGCCGCAACGCCGCAAAAGCGCGAGGAAGGCGCGTCCGCCGTCCTGAATGGCAAGCTCTACGTCTTCGGCGGCTACTACGATCACACATTTAACGGAACCGGACGAACCGACGCATACGATCCCGCAACCAACACCTGGCAGCAGCGCGCCAGCATTCCAGAAGCCATCACCCACGCGCAGGCACTGGTCATCAACGGCGAGGCGTGGCTGTTCGGCGGATATGTCGGCCCGACCCTCGGCCCGGCCACCAAGAAGATTCACATCTACAACCCCAACTCAAACACCTGGCGGCGGGGGCCGGACATGCCCATGTCGCGCGGTGCCGGCGCGGCCGCGCTGGTCGGAAACACCGTTTACGTCTTCGGCGGGCGCGACCTCGACCGCGCCTACGACATGCATCAGGTCTACGCCCTCAACCTCGCCACCAACACATGGTCAACCAAGGCCAATCTGCCCAACCCGCGCAACCACATCAGCGGGGTCGCCGTCGATGGAAAGGTCTACGCCGTCGGCGGGCAGTGGAACGAGGCCAGCTTGGCCATCAACCAAAGCGATGTTCACCGCTACGATCCCTCCACCAACATCTGGACCAGGGTCGCATCGTTGCCGCAGGCCATGTCGCACAATCACTCCGCCACCTTCGCACACAACGGCAGCATCGTCATCGCCGGCGGTGAAACCAGCCATAACGTCTCCACTGCAAAGGTCTTTGCCTACGCGCCATCGCGCAACCAATGGACACCCATCGGCGACCTTCCCGCCGCCCGCCGGGCCGGACATGCCGGGATCATCAATGGCCGGCTCATTTTCACCGGCGGTTCAATCGTCGGCAGCCAGAAAACCGATGTCTGGATGAGCAGCGATCTCGACGCCTCGCTCTCCGCCGGGACACTTTCGGCGTTTTAGCTGCAACTGATCGCCTGCGACATGCGAATAAAGCGGATAACCCCACCGTCCGGTGTCACCCGCGTCGGTAGTGCGACAAATAACCACGCGCGGTTCGCGGGGCATTGGCGTTAGAATGCGTCGCTTCGAAGCCGATGGACGGTTGAAGGGAAGTGTTCATGTCTCGATTCATCCCGGAGATGCTCGAACCGCGCACGCTGATGTGCGACGTTCACCAACTGGAACTCGCCCGCGTGCCGACCGCGGCGAACTTTGCGCTGTTTGCCGCCGATGCCGCCGCCGCTGAAGTCATCGCCCCGCTGGAGGTGGCCGCACCCACAACCTCGGCCACCCCGATTACGTGGTCGGTCAGGAAGTCGATGCCGCAGAAGCGCGAAGAAGGCGCGTCGGCGGTGCTCAACGGCAAGCTCTACGTTTTTGGCGGTTTCTACGACTATACCTTCAACGGCACCGGCCGAACCGATGCCTACGACCCGGCCACCAATACCTGGCAGCAGCGCGCCACCATCCCCGAAGCCATCACCCACGCCCCGGCGCTGGTCATCAACGGCGAAGCGTGGCTGTTCGGCGGCTATGTCGGGAAAGATCCCGGTCCGGCCACCAGAAAGGTTTATATCTACAACCCCACCTCCAACCAATGGCGGCGCGGACCCGATATGCCCGCGGCGCGGGGTGCGGGGGCGGCGGCGCAAGTGGGCAACACGGTCTACTTCTTCGGCGGGCGCAACTTGTCGCGCACCTACGACGTTCCCGAAACCTACGCCCTCAATCTCTCCACAAAAACATGGTCGATCAAAGCCAGCCTCCCCAACCCGCGGAACCACATCTCCGCCGCCGTCGTTAATGGGCAGGTGTACGCCGTCGGCGGGCAGTGGAAAGAGGCCAGCCTGGCCGTCAACCAAAGCGACGTGCACCGATACAACCCCTCAAGCAACACCTGGACAAAGGTTGCCTCGCTCCCGCAGAAGATGAGCCATAACTTCGCATCAACCTTCACGTTTAACAACCGCATCGTCGTCGCCGGCGGCGAGGTGAGCCACAACGTCTCCACAGCCAAGGTGTTCACCTACAACCCCTCCAGCAATAGCTGGAAACAGGTGGGCAACCTCCCGGCCGCCCGCAGGGCAGGGCAGGCAGGCATCATCAACGGCAAGCTGTATTTCGCCGGTGGCTCAATCGTGGGAAGCCAGAAAACCGACGTCTGGATGAGCAACTCGCTCAGCGCAGTCGTCGTCTAGCACAACGCTTGATACACCGCCTGATACACCGCCTGATAAGCCGCCCCATGCACGCTCGGAAACGTGGCCGCACGAGACGCCAATGCCTGCACCGCCGCGCAGCGACCCGCAGTCAGGAATGCATCGCGTCCGCGGCACATTCGAGCTTACGAGGTTTCATCACCGATCGCTCGGACTTTGCGGCAGGTCAAAGGCACCCGCGGTTTCACACGAACACCTCAATCCCGTCCACAACATCCTTCACCGCCGCCGAGTTGTCTCGGCGGGCGCGGTCGACGGCGTTTGTTGACGTGGCGTTGGGGCCGTAGGTGGCGTGGAGGATGGCTTCGGGTGTGTTGTTGGCAGCACGGCTGGATTTGTTGTCGATGTCGAGGATGAAATCGCGCCCGCCGCCGCCGTCGATTACCTCGTTGCCCGGTCCGCCGACGAGCAAATCGCCGCCCGGCCCGCCGAGGAGGGTGTCGTCGCCCGGGCCGCCGAAGAGTTGGTCGCGCCCGTCGCCGCCGTCGAGGTGGTCGTTGCCTTCGCCGCCGAAAAGTGTGTCGTTGCCGTCTCCGCCGGAGAGCAAATCGTGGCCATCCACCCCGTCGAGGTAATCGTTGCCCTCGCCGCCGATGAGGGTGTCGTTCATGTTGAACGATGGAAACTGCTCACCGATCAGCACGTCGTTCCCGTCACCGCCGTCCAGAATGTCGGGACCGACTCCGCCGAGCAGCGTGTCGTCACCGGATTCGCCCAACAGTGTGCCGAAATCTGTTCCAAATGCGTCGATCAGGTCGTCGCCTTCGCCGCCTTTGAGCAGGTGGCGTGCGTTGCCGCCGCCGCCGAGTGTTCGAATGGTGTCGTTTCCATCACCCCCTAGAATGGTAACACCCTCAAATGCCGCAGAAGTTAGCACGTTGTCTAGCTCATTGCCCAAAAGGGTGTAGTTTCCGGCTCCAGTCGGTCCGTGCAGTTCCTCAACACCGGCATAGGCGCGGAATACCTCCTCGCCGGTGCCATTGAAGTTTTCGGCGCTGGCGTCGTGAATGTCGTAACCTTCGCCGAGGTCGACGAACACGTCGCTCTGCGCCGGGATGAAGGTCCGGTCGTCGATGTAATCGTCGCCTGCCCCGCCTAGGATTGAGTCAACGCGGCCTTGAATCACGAAGCGATCATCGCCCTCGCCCCCGATCAATGCGATGGCAGGGCCGGGGCCAAGCGAAGACGTTTGTAGATCGGCAAACTGGTCGTTACCCCCGCGACCTTCCACGGTGATAACGCTTCCTGGATAATCTTGAGCGTCGCCGATGACTTGATCATCTCCACTAGTCAGTATTGCTTTCACACTTGTCGGAACTCTCTGGAAAACATCGAATGCAGATCCACCATCGAAATTTGAGGCGGCCCAGTACCATTGTCGAACATCATTGAAAAGATCAGAATTGAAGTTAAACCACTCAAACTCTGAATACCGGTAATCGACGATCAGTTCATCGGTCTGCGAATCCAGCCAGTTAAAGCCATCGCCACCAGCCAAACTATCTGCGGAAAAACCGCCGGTTAGAACATCGTTCCCGGTGCCCCCGTCAATCTCGGCTCGCACAAATGTATTGTTGGTAACTACATCGTTACCGTCGCCGGAAATGACGGAAATCTGCTGCACCCTTACAAGAGGGAATTCAAAATGCTGGCCGTTCAAGTCCACTGTCAAATGCTCACCGCTTGAATCGATAACGATGACATCGGCTTTCGAAGATCCGAAAACTTCAAGGTCGCCCAAAGGTGATAAGACCGCAGAGGTAGACAGCAATTGTCTACGTTCCAGAAGTTCTGCGCAGTTTAGTCCCTGATTCATTGTGGAACCTGCTTTCAATTAGGCTTGGGTGAAGATAAAGGGTCAGGAATATTCGATCTGTTCACTCGGTTATTCACAACGACCTTTCATGGCTCGACCTCTTCGGCACTGCCCCGGCGGGAGGGTGTTTAGTCTGCTGAACCGGGCCGTCGGGCGGCGGCGGGGTGCGGTTTTGAGTCAGCAGGACTAAACGTAGACATTTGAAACCCCACGGGCCTGCGGCCCCTTTTTCCCACCCGATCACCCTCGCTTAAACCTCGCGCCTTTCTTCCGGGGTGGATCGTCTCATGGATTGGGGGGTTGTCAATGAAAAGAGCGGGGGGGCAGTGGGCAGTGGGCAGGACGGAGTCATGAAGATGGGAACCGAGGCGGCGCTGAGGCTGTGCCCCGGCGTGCGGTGGGGTGGGGGACTCTTCTGGAGTGTGGGGCGGGGCACAGAATGGGGGGTAGCCTGTTAGGGTGTGGTTGTTACTTAGTTTGGTTGTAAGTTGTTTTGGGATAATGGGTTATGTGGCGTGTTGCAAATTGTTCCGCGCGGAACAATTGCGTTGTTGCTGGTTGCTGGTTGTTGGTAACCGGTTGTGGGTTGCTCGCGCTCACGGGGCCGCCGGCTTACCCTCCCCCCAACCCCCTCCCGGAGTACCAGGAGGGGGAGATGGAACATTGTTCCGCGCGGAACAATGTGCCATCTCCTCTGCGCACTGCCCGCTGCCGACTGCGCACTGCGGGGTGATTGTGTTGGGCGGGGCGGGCGGGGTTACTTCATCATTTCGACGGCCTGCTGGTAGACTTCTACGCAGCTTCGGGCGGCGTCGGCCCAGCTCATTCTTCTTATCTCGAAGCTGCCGTGCTGGCGCAGGGTTTGCGAGAGTGGAGGGTGGCGGAGGACGGCGATGATCTTGTTGGCCATCTCATCGACATCCCAGAAATCGACCTTGAGTGCGTTCTGGATGACTTCGCTCACGCCGGACTGTTTGCTGATGATGACCGGGACATCGTGGCTCATCGCTTCGAGCGGGGCAATGCCGAACGGCTCGCTGACGCTGGGCATGACATAGAGGTCGGCCATTTTGAAAACGCGATCGACATCGGCGCCGCGGAGGAAGCCGGTGAAGAGGACCTTGTGCCCGATGCCCATTGCGGCGGCGAGTTCGATGGTCTTGCGGATGAGGTCGCCGGAGCCGGCCATGACGAACTTGACGTTGTCCATCACCTCCAGCACTTTCTTGGCGGCGGCGAGGAAATATTCCGGGCCTTTCTGCATGGTGATTCGGCCCAGGAAAAGCACGATCTTTTCGTCTTTATGGATGTTGTACCGTTCGTCGTAGCCGAGGCCGTTGCCGTTGGTTTCGATGGCGTTATAGACGACCTCGACCTTGGCCGGGTCGATTCCGTAATGACGGGTGATGATGCTCTTGGTCAGCGCGCTGACGGCGATAACCTTGATGGCGGCGTGCATGCCCCTTCGTTCGATGTCGTAGATGCGTTGATCCAGCCCTGCCCCGGCGCGGTCAAACTCGGTCGAGTGAACGTGAACGACGAGCGGCTTGCCACTTAGCCCGGCGACGGCGAGACCTGCGGGGTAGGTCATCCAGTCATGCGCATGAATGACATCGAACTGCTCGCGGCGGGCCATGTCGGCGGCCATGTTGGCGTATCGGGCGACTTCCTCAAAGAGGTTGCCGGCGTAGTGGGCGTTGGTTTGAAGCGGGTTGTGTGCCGACTGGGTGCTGTGATGCGCGTGCTGCCGGGCGGTGTCGGTGCCGTGCTCGGAAGATGGCGCGACCGTTCCCCCTGCGGCGGATTCGCGTTCTCGGCGCGCCTGCTCGACGTCGTAGTTGGCGGGGGTGTTATATGGGCTGATCTGGGCATCGATCGGACGGAAGCTGACGTTCTCAAACTCGTCAAGTCGAAACTCGTTGACAGGCTGCGCCGCGCCCCCGCCGGGTTGCGGGCTGACCAGGCGCACGTGGGTGCTGAACGGGTTGCTGACGGGACGTGGAATGACAAAAACAATGTCGGTGCCAATGCCGCTCATTGCCTTGGTCAGCCCGTAGCACGCCGTTCCAAGCCCACCGCTGATGAACGGTGGAAACTCCCAGCCTAGCATAAAAACGCGCATATCCTTTTCCGCACTTTCAGTCGGGGCAGCAGTTGGAATGTCTCGCAGGCCGGTTGATCGGCCTCGCCATCGCCCGGTTCACAGGCACCGGGATTGCAAAGCCCGTACCGCGACGGCTTGTTACGTCGTCGGAATCCGTGGCCCGGCGATAAGGCAACTAAATGCTTAAATTGCAGTTACTTGCAGCTTATCGAATCGGGCCGATCCGTTGCCCTGCCGACACCGTCCTCGGTCGCAGTTTGCACAATTTATCAGCAACAACAGCCAACATCTGCCCGAAGGACTATTAAAGTGAACCTAGCTTGCCGCGTCAATACGCGCGGACCCGGTTCTCCATTTTTCGCCGGATTGTCGCACCCGGGGGCCCCAAACCGGGCCGATCCGCCGGGAATCTGGCCCGTGGGGGGCAGGCGGGCCAATTTGATTGAATGATCGGCGATGGGTTAGAGTTCTACCGATGGAAGGCATTCGCGTGCACACATTATGCCCGGCTCGAATGTCACGCCGGGACAGAGTGTTGGCTGCGGGGGTTTCGGTGGGGTGCCTTGCGGTGCTCATTGTTGCAGCCTGGCTGACACCCGCGGCGGGGGGAATGGGGTCGCATCACCAACTTGGTCTGCGGCCATGCGGGTTTCTCGAACGCACCGGGCTGCCGTGTGGCACCTGCGGAATGACCACCAGCTTTTCACACTTCGCAGACGGCAATCTTCTCGCGAGCGTCTATGTTCAGCCGTTTGGGGCGGTGGCGGCGGTGTCGGTCGCGATGGCCTTCTGGGCGGCGGGATATTGCGCAACGACGGGCCGTCCGGCGTATCGACTCTTGCACCGTCTGCACACCGGCTGGATCGCGGGCATCATTCTCACGCTCTGGATCTTCGCATGGGGCTGGAAAATGTGGCTGGTAATCTCCGGCCGAGATGGTTGGGGTGCCTGATCGATGTTGTGCCAGATGCGCTCGATAAGGTTGTTTTACATGAATGGACTTGTGCGAATGAAACGATTGATCTGTGTGATGATTGGCATGTGTTTGAGCATCGGGCTGGCTGTTTCGCTCACCGGCTGCACCTATGTTGGTGCCGCCGCAGCGCTCATGCCCCCGCCGACTGTTCAGCCGCAATACACGCGTTTTGCCGGGCAGTCGATTGCCGTCATCGTTTGGGCTGATCGTGGTGTTCGCACCGATTGGCCGACGATTCAACTCGACCTTAGCAACGCATTGACCAACAAGCTCAAAGCCGAAACCGGCAAGAAGAAGGTGCTCGAAGGCGCTACATTTCCGCTCAGCTCACAATCAATCGCCCGGTTTCAGGAAGATCATCCCGAGACCGAGTTTGCACCCATCGAAAGCACCGCGGTCAAGCTGGGTGTTTCGCGGTTGATCTATATCGAGATTGATGAGCTTGGCACGCGTTCCGACACGTCCAACGAACTCTTTCGCGGTACAGCGAAGGGGGGTGTAAAGGTGATTGAGGTTGAGAACGGCGTGGCGAGCGTCGCCTATGAAGAGCGCGATATCGCCGTCGCGTTTCCCACGCGCGGGCCTAAGGAAGGGGAACTCAGGGGTAACGACTACAAGATGTACATCGGCGTGATTGATACGATGGCATATCGCATACAGAATCGTTTTGTGCCGTATGAAGACGACAGCGATTATGGTCGCAGTCGATGACGCACCGGGGTGCCCGTTCAGGCGAGCCATTCAAGAAAGGCAAGAGTCGAGTATGCGCTACGGCAGTCTGTCCATGCATCGGGGGCTTTTCAAGTTCGTGCTTCTGGCCACGGCGCTGTTGCCAGCCGGGTGTAATGTCGTTGGCGTGGTGGCTTACAAGGTGGCTGGCCCGCCGAAGGTACCAGCGAAGTACGTTCCTCCGAAAGAGCCAATGGTTGTGCTTGTCGAGCGTTACAACGCGCCCAGCGCCTCGGTGACCGATTGCGAAACACTGGCGATCGAGATTTTCCGTGAGTTGAGCAAGCGGGAAGTGGGCCAGCAGATCGATCCTGTCACAATCCTCAATCTTCGCGACAAGGATCCTGCCGCATTTAAGAAGATGACGATTTCGCAGATCGGTGCCGCCGTCACGGCGAAGCAGGTGATTTATGTCAACCTGCTGTCATCCAGCATGGAGAGTGCGGGCGACGGCGCGCTGTTTCGTGGGATGATCACCGGGCGCGTGAAGGTGATCGATGTGGCAACCGGCGCCACCGCCTGGCCGCAGGATGCCGCGGACGGTTATCCAATCGCCGGAGAGGTCAAGCCTAACCTGACCAACTCCGGTACCACCCCTGAAGCGGCGCGGGTGGCACTGATCCGCCAGATGGCGTTTAGCACGTCGCGACTGTTTTACAAATGGACGCCGGAGGATGAGATTCCGGATGACTAAGATTGAGTTGAAACACGACGACGCCACGACACGACAGTCACGCGCAGCCGACTCGCGGAGCACGAACCCGAGCCGCGTTCTCAGTTTACAAGTCGGCGAATCCCCTCCTTCAACAAGACGACATTGAAGTTTATGAGGAACCCCAGCCGCTTCTGAGTGAGTCGCAGATAGGTTAAAAGTCGTGCCTCGTGGATCGGTAGCAACTTTTCAATCGCCTTCAGTTCGAACACGACAGAACTCTCAACAACGAAGTCGAGCCGCGATCCTGATTCGATTGTGATTTTGTCGTACTGAATCGGGACGATGAGTTGCCGTGGATACTTCAGACCTGCGCGATCCAACTCTTACGCAAAGCACGTCTCGTAAACAGATTCCAATAGCCCGCATCGTAGCTTGCGGTGAACTTTGAATGCGCATTCAATGGCTCTGGCGGCTATCGCCTCAACATCAGCCGGAATCGGAAGCAAGGCCATTGGGAACTGCCTTTCGTCGTGTCGTTGTGTCGTCGTGTTTCAACCGATGAACTACTCGACGCGCGCATCCACCCATTCGCAAAGCGTGTGATAGAGCAGAAGGTGCATTTCCTGAACGCGGTGGGTGAGGGTGTGGGGGACGTGTAGCTCGATGTCGCACGCCCCCTTGAGCTTGCCGCCGTCTTTTCCGAGGAAGACGCAGGTGGTCATGCCGATCTTCCTTGCGGCGGCGACGGCGGCGATGACGTTCTGACTGTTGCCGCTTGTCGTAAAGCAGACAAGCACATCCCCGGGGTTGCCCAGCGCCTCGACCTGCCGCGAAAAAACGCGTTCCCAGCCGTAGTCGTTTGCGGCGCAGGTGAGCGCGCTTCCGTCGGCGAGCGCGATCGCGGCCAGGCCCTTTCGCTCTTTGCAAAAGCGCACGCAAAGTTCTTCGGCGAGATGAATTGCGTCGGCGCAGCTCCCGCCGTTGCCGCAGGTGAGTACTTTCCCGCGTGCCTGCCAGCATCGCATCATCGCTTCACCGAGTGCCTGCAGTTGCGGGGCAAGCGCGCGCACGCGCACAAGGAGATCGGTCGCGTCGTCGATCGCGCTATTGAGTAGCTTTTGCATGCCGATGATCTTACGCGTTCCTCTGCGGTTTCTCTCCGCCATAGATATCGAGGTAGAAATAGAGCAGTTCCTTGCCGTGCAGTTCGCGGGTTCGGCTGTGCCTGAAGTGAAATTTCTCAAACAGCCGGATGGCCGGTTCACGATCCATGAAGGTGTCGAGCGTGATCTTGAGATAGTTGTGGTCGTTGCAAAACTTCAGCGCGACTTCCATGAGCTTGCTGCCGATGCCCTTGCGCCGATGGTGCGGGCTGACGCGCAGCCGCCGAATCTCTCCCACGCCTTCATCGTGTTGTTGCACGCCGATGGTCCCGACGATCTCGCCGGTCGATGTGGTGGCAACCCAGAAATGGTTGCCGTCGGTCATGTAGGCACCCTGGATGTCGTCAATATCCAGCCCGGTGTCGTTATCGGCGAGCTTCCCGCCGATCAGGCCTTCGACATAAAGTGACTGACACGCCTGCTGGTCTTCCGGGCGGAAACCTCGGATCGAGATCATGTCGTCTTGAACGGTGGCATTCACAAGCGGTGATTTTAGCATGCTCGCAAAACACTGAAAGTGTCGTGATTTTTTTCACACGGTAATCTCGAGGAATTGCAATTGATTTGTCTGGAGATTGAGCACCGCCACAGTTTTGGGGCTGGCCCGGAAGAGCGCGCCGGGGTTGATCACCCGGATGCGTCCGTGTCGTTCGTCGAGCGTCTGGTGGGTGTGGCCGAAGAATAGGTAGTCTGCGGTATTGTCGAGCAAGATCGACCGCAGCAGTCGGCTATCGTCGCCGTGAGTGACGACGATCGCCTTGCCAGCGAGTGTGATGCGGGCCGCGGGGTGGTGTACATTCACGCCCACCGAGGCTGCGTAATCAGCCAGCCGGCTTCGGTCAAAGTCGTTGTTTCCCCAGACAATTGCGTTTGGCAGTCCGGCGAGTTGGTCAATGACACTTTCGTCGCCGACATCCCCACAGTGAATGAAAAACTCCGCACCGGCTGCCTGCAGTGCTGTGATGCCGGCGCGCATCGCATCGGCGCGATGATGCGTATCGGAGAGGATTCCCAGGATCATGATGGCCTTCGTTCCCCAGCCGCCGCCGGGGTGAGAGTTGCGATTCGCTCGAACTGAGGATATTTCCCTCCGCGGTGAAAGAACGCAAGGGTGATTTAGTCTCAGCCCAGGGTGGCACGGTCGGCCTGGTGGCCGGCGTGAACGACTGGTTCAGTCGTTATTATCATGAGTTGTCAATACTTTCTCCGGCAAAGTTGCCCGACGGGCCGGTGATTCTGGCCTGTAATCACACGGCAGGGGTTGATCCACTGCTCATTCAGGCTGCGGTACCACGTTTGGTGGTATGGATGATGGCGCGCGAGTACTACGAGTTGCGGTTATTCCGCGCGCTCTTCAAAGCGCTGGAGGCGATCCCCGTTGATCGTGACGGCCGCGATATGGCGGCGACGCGCGCGGCGCTGCGTACGCTGAAAGATGGCCGCGTGCTTGGCATCTTTCCTGAGGGCCGGATTGCGCCGACGACCGAGATTCTAGAATTTCAAACCGGCATCGCGCTGATGGCAATGAAAACCAATGCCGCGGTTGTGCCGGCGTATCTCGACGGGACGCAACGCAATCGTGAAACGCTCCAGTCCGTCCTGCGGAAATGTCAGGCCACGATCGCCTTTGGAAATGCAATCCATTTCACAAAGGAGCAGTGTGCCGAACAGGATGTGGTCGCCGCAACAGAGCAGATTCGCGCCGAGATCTTACGTCTGCAAAGGCTTTGCCAGCCAAGAGTTACACGATGATCACCGGCCCAGTTCCAGTCAGGGAACATCCGCAAATCTAAATTGAGTTTCAGGGCAACGAACCGTCGCGGTCGGGGCGGCGTAGTATCTCTTGCTGCACGGGGCTATCGCGGAATGACCAAAAATACTTGGTCGCAGGGCAGATTTTCGACAAATAACGTGGAGATTTTCCGGCGTGCTTGTCGAATTCTTTATTGTCAGCCGCAGTATACCAGTAAGTGAAGATAGGGTTGACTGGGGGGAAAGATTTGGTAAGGTAAGATAGGTAAAGTTAAAAGCAAAGCGCTACCGGCGCATTTTCTCCCCTCCGGAAGACACCGTCCGTAACAGGCGGTGTCTTCTTTTTTTCGTAATCAATCTGACCCCGTAATCGCGTTGGGTAGAACTCCTCGAGCATCAAGAATAGGGAGCACTTCGGATTTCAGCGGACCCAAGCAATTCTGTGAGACATATACAATCTATCCTGGCGGCCACTGAAAAGGTCTGCCTGCTAACACATGCAGATGCAGATGAAACACGCTCTGCTGCGCGCCCGGACCGCAGTTGAAGACTGTGCGGTAATCCGTGTACCCGAGCTTGCTCATGACGCCCTTGGCAAGCAGAAACATCGCGCCGACGAGTTCGGCATCGTCTTCGTCGAGGTCGTTCAATGTGGCGATCGGCTTCTTGGGCACCACCAGCAAATGCACCGGCGCCTGCGGCTGAATATCCTTGATGACGATGTACCAGTCGTCTTCAAAGACAATCTCCGCAGGGATCTCTCGATTCACGATCTTTGTAAAAATGCTGTCTTGCATGCACCGGGAAGAACAACTTGTTTGCAACTCCGCATGGAGTCGTTGGTGCGATTAAGATACAACGTCATCCGGTAAGGCTCAATACTCATGCTCAACTTCCTTGCAGAAACCTTTCGCCTCGGCATTAAAAACCTGAGGTTACATAAGCTTCGCAGCCTGTTGACGGCGATGGGCATCATCTTTGGCGTGGCGGCGGTGATTATCATGGTGGCGATTGGCGAGGGAACGAAGGTCGCCGCGCTGGAGCAGATTCGCCAATTGGGGGCGAACAACATCCTCGTTCGCTCGATTAAGCCGCCGGAAAGCTCAGACACATCGGCGCGCACCACGCGCGTGCTCGAATACGGGCTGAAGCGGGTTGATTTGCAGCGAATCCGGGGCATTCCGGGGTTGTCTCACATCGTTCCGATCAAAGATACCGAACAGCGCATTACAGTTGGCGAATACCGCGCGCCCGCAGCGAGCGCCATTGGCACCACGCCCGAGATTTTTCAGATCATCAATCTCCGTCTGGCCCGCGGTGAACTTTTCACCACCTTGCAGGCCGAACGCGGTGAAGCGGTTTGTGTGATCGGGTCGAAGGTGGCCGAGCAGTTGTTTCCGTTCAAAGATCCGTTGGGGCAGTCGATTCAGGTCGGCTCGTCGGGCCGGCAGATCGCCGTGCTGACAGTGGTGGGGGTGCTCGAACCGACCGGACTGCGCGTCGGCTCCGAAGGGGCATCGATGATGACCCGCGACCCCGATCAACAGGTCTACTTTCCATTCGACCTGGCGCAGCGGACATACGGCGACTCTATCACTAGACAGATTTCCGGCTCGATGGAACGCAAGCAGATCGAATTGAGCGAAATCTGGCTGCGCGCCGAACGAATCGAAGACGTCGAGCGCATCGCCAGCATTGCGACCAACATTCTTTCCATCAATCGCCGGCAGGGGCTGACCGATGTCGATGTCAAGGCGCCCATCGAAATCCTCCGCAATGCCGAGCGGCTGAACCGGATGTTTAACTTCATCATGGTGGGCATCGCATCATTCAGCCTCGTGGTCGGCGGGATCGGGATCATGAATATCATGCTGGCGACCGTTACCGAGCGCACGCGCGAGATCGGGGTGCGCAGGGCGCTGGGCGCCAAGCGGAAGCACATCACGCTGCAGTTTCTGATCGAGACGACAGTCATCAGCCTCAGCGGAGGATTGATCGGCATCGCGCTGGGCGCGACGATCGCCAAGACCCTGCCGATGCTGGTAAGCGCCGTCGGCGGGGGGAGTTATCCCACAAGCATCGCAAGCTGGAGCGTCATCGGTAGCTTTGTAGTCAGCGGGGCCATTGGCATTGGATTTGGCCTCTACCCGGCAATGAAGGCCGCCCGCATGGACCCGATCGAGGCCCTGCGCAGCGACTAAGCACACCCGTTGTTCACCCCCGCGAGCGTCACAGGCTCGGCACCGTTTCCGAGCCTCGCTGCGATCGATTGACCCGGTTACGCGTGAAGTGGCTGCTGCCTGCTGCGGGGTGCAGCTTTGCTGCCACAGCGAAAGGTTGAAGCAAATCAATGGGGGTGAAGCACATTGGGGGTGAAGCGCATTGGGGTTAAGCGCATGGAGGCACCCTTGATGACAACACCCGGCTGGCATGTCCATGCTCCGATCGACGGTGGCGCGGATTGTGGGCCGGGCTCTCCGGGAAACTGCGGCCCACCCCGCAGAGAGTCCCCCGGCGCTGCGGAAAACAGCGACCGCGCCCGCAGCGCGCACCCACCCCGTCGCGCAGACGCCTTCGGTCAGCCGGAGAAACGCCCCCGCAGCCGGGCGTCGCTCTGCGAACGCCGTGACCACCCCCGCCCCGCTGTGCGTCACGGCCTCGCTTCGATCCGCGCGATGAGGGCCTTGGTTTTCTCGATGTCTTGAACAATCTGCGGCACCATCCCATGCCGCGTGCCGACGTCTTCGAGCAGCCGCAGCCCCTCCCGCGCATCCGCCAGCCCCGCCGGTTTGTCGCCGAGTACTGCCTGCGTAAACCCCGTCCGCTGCAACGACAACGAGATATCTCGCAGCGCCTCCGGCGATTCGCCGAAGCGTTCGACGATCCGCCGGGCGATGCCGAGGGATTCGCCATAGTGCTTCTGTGCGTCAGCGAGGTTGCCGCGCTGCACGGCGAGGTCGCCCAAGCCCCAATACCCGCGCAACTGCCAGCCTTCGTCGTCAGCGGAGAGCTTGAGTAGGCGCTCGAACCGGCGCTGCGCCTCATTCGAATCACGCAGGGCGAGGCTGATCTCGCCGAGTTGGAAGTAGGCGTCCTTGTCGTCGGGGGCGAGTGCGAGAATCGCTTCGTACCGCTCCCTGGCCTGCGCGAAATCGTTGCTGGCAAACGCAGTGGAGGCGCGGGCGCGGAGGTCTTCGATCGATGCCTGAGGCATCGCAGGCTCTTGGGCACGAGCTGGCATGACCAGAAGGTCGAGAGAGCCGCCCTGCACTGCCGCCGAGAGGACCAGCGCAGCGGCGCAGACGAACGGGCGGCGGGAGCGTGAAAGCTCGGCCATGCGATACTCCAGTCTCGCGACCGAGGTGCCGAAAAAAACGATGAAGGCCGCCCGCCGCGGACGCCCCGGCAGATCGATGCGTGTAACTTAACCGCCCGGCGGGGTTGGCTCAAACTAAGCTGATTCAATGACGCCGCTGTCACTTCTTACGCGGCTTTTTCGGCTTTTTTGGGATCGGCTTGAATGCGAACTTCAGTCGTCGGTTGGCTTGATCCAGATCGAACTTCGCGGGGTCGAAATCTTTATCGAACCAATCGAGCGCTTCTTGATGCGACTCGTGATTTTCATCAGCGAGCGCACTCAGCCAGTAGTAGTAGCCGCCGATGCCGCCCATGTCGTCAGATGGCGCGGCGCTTTCGCCAGCGAGGCAGACGGGCACGAACGCCTGATCGCCGCCGGGGGTGCGTTTTTCGACTTTGACGATGTGTTCCCACGAATCGCCGAAGTCGTATTCGTAAATGATCTGCTTGCACTCATCGGTGAACACGCGTCCGACCATCGCCTCGTCGGCGCGGCCATCACCCTCTTCGCCGCCGTCAAAGAACGGATCGGGCGGGAGGAGGTGGTAACGCATCGCGTCGACCCTCGCGCGGCGCGTGAGCTTCCCGCCGGGCGGCACGAGGAAATGGTACAGGTGAGAATCATTCCAGGCGAATACCGATTGGATGACATAATGCAGGTCGTGAAGGGTAAGCCCGCTGTGCACCTCCACTCTTCGCCAGATCGAAGGTTTGCTGTCGGCGAGAGTGATCTTGAGGATGAGTTGTTCCGGGATATACCAGCCGAGTTGCTTAGCTATGCGTGCAGCTTACCATTGCGGCAGCGCGACGCGAGGTGAGAGAGTGTTCTGAAGTATCAGCAGCGATGGGGAGGTCGCGCGCACGGATGCCGGGCGGATCATCAGGCAAGATCAGCAAGTAGGGTTCGGGCGAGGCGGAGATCGCAGCTTCGATAGGCGAGTGTAAGCGGCGTGACTGAGATGGGTGAGTACCGGGTGGGTGCCCATCGACGCAAACGATAGATGGCGGCGGGGCGGTAGGGGCGGAGCGTGTGGGCAAGCGGTGCGCGCGGCGAATCTGGTATGACCCGGCGGCATGTGGTAGCATACAATTCGCAGCGATGGGGCCGTTCAGAAGCCGCCGCCCCTGCCGAAGAGTGCCCTTGGTTTGCAGACCGTGCGGGTCGGTTAGAACAGCGGCTACTGAGTCACTGTGAAATGAGAGATTTGCCACGCGGGCGTAATTCAGTGGTAGAATGCCAGCTTCCCAAGCTGGACGTCGTGGGTTCGAATCCCATCGCCCGCTTTCCGCTTCGGCTTCCGCGCAACGAATGCCGTGCCTACGGCGAGGCCGTTCGATTGACGGCTCTTTCCGTCGTGCCTCAAAAAAGTCCGGCGCAGCGAGCGAACTCGAAACCGCCCGCGAAACCTCCCGCCGCGTGGCTGATGTAGCCATGGGACTCTCCTTTCGTAAGGACGGATATAGGGTGACAAGGAGCTGACGGATGAACCGATCACGCAACCGATTCAGCCGAAGAAAGAATCCTCTAGGCCCAGCTAACCACGTCATCTGCCATCGCGCAAGTTGCACATTTCTGCTCGTTTTCGATGTCAGGGTGTCCATTCGGCTGTAATAACGGTTGGTACACATGCCGAAAGCATGCTATGATTCAGTCATGGCACGAGAAGCAACATTGAGCGTATCGCTCACCAACCAGTTGAAGTCGTACGTTCTCGACAAAGTCGAGAGCGGGCAGTTTGAGTCCGCCAGCGAAGTGATTCGTCAGGGACTTCGCACCATGCAGGAGCAGGAACAGCGTGAAAAGCTGTTCTGGGCAGACCTGCGGAAGAAGGTGAAGGAGGCTCGCACGGCAATCGCTGAAGGCGACGTTGTCGATGGCCCTGAGTTCATGCGTTCCACGATTGTTTCACTGAAAGCGAAGGCGAAGCAGCCGACCGCAAAGAAGAAACGATCATGAGCTACATTCTCACCGGGCCGGCGACCAAAGACATCGAAGAAATTCTCGACTACATCGCCGCTCAAAGCGTACAGACCGCTGTTCTCGTAGCAGGACGATTTGAAAAGGCATTCACTCGCATCGCCGAGATGCCTGGCATCGGCCACACGCGGGACGAACTCAAAGACCCAAACGCGAAGGTCTACAGCGTTTCGGGATACCTCGTCATCTATGACCCAACACTTTCCCCCGCTCACATTCTGCGGATTGTTCGCGGCGCTCGCGACTTGGGCAGGATTACACCTCGCCCGTAATTCCTACGAACGCTACCGTTCGAGCCAGCGCACGATTTTCTTTTCAATCTCGGTTCGACGAACGCTCTGGAGCGTCAACTGCATTCGATGCACGTTGCCGTTTGGATGATGCTGCACCGCGGGGCATCAGGTCGCGAAGTGCAATCACATCTGGGCCTCGGCAACCTGGCGTTGGTTGATCGTTACTCGAAGAGTTTCGCGGTCGAGAACGGCGGCACTATCAAACGCGGCCCGGAGATGGCTCCGTATGTTGTCTCGGATGCCAGCAGGGATGCGCCGGTTTTTCGCACGTCCAAACCGAATCCTAACTTACCCGAAAACTTGCCCTTGAACTTACCTCTGAAGGGCACATTTCGTGATACTTCGCCGGACTCCGATGGACAAACCGGCGCACACGAAGCGAACGGGCACGCCAGCCAAAAGTTGTTAAAAAAGGCCGAAAAAGCGGGGGTTTTGACGAAAAACGCCGGATCGGATATCGTGCTTCGCTCCACTGGAGAGGTGGCAGAGTGGTTGAATGCGCCGGTTTCGAAAACCGATGCACCCCTTCTCCAAACGCCGCTGAATCAAATACTTACAGTTTTGATGTTTCGAGCTTGGCCCACAGCTTGCCAAGTGGTGTGGAAGAGGTCATTTCCTCGTGGGAGATCCTGCCGCCCGAAGTCCGCACGGCCATTCTGTTGATTGTTCGCTCGGCTCGCCGAGAGGAGCAACCATGATGACGCGTGCTGAAGCGTGCTCGACTCTTGGCATCTCGACCGACTACACGCTTGAACAACTCAAACAGGCCCACCGCAAGGCCGTTCGAACTTGGCATCCGGACATGTCGGGTGATCCGAGAACACATACCAACTTCGTTGCCGTGCAGTCCGCTTATGAGTTTCTGAAGTGCTGCGGTGCGTCTCGATCGAAATCCCGCGAGGAACCGAAACCGCCGCCTCCACCGCCGCCTCCGCCCAAACCGGCTCGGATCGTCATCAAAACTGTCAAACGCAGAAACGGCCAATGTCCGATCTTCAGTTTTGAGTACTTCACATATCCGGTCGGCAGCGAGCCGCAGTTGTTTCGACGATGGGAGACGTTGAAGCTCAAAGCGATGGCCTAATCGGGACAACCGGCTCATAGGTCTGATGACCATGGCACCGTTATTCACAATGTCGGACTCATGGACTCCTGATCACCTCTACGGCGACGCCAGCTTGAGCCAGCAAATCGTATATCTTTCGAATTGACGTACGCTGCTGTACTCCCACATTTCCCTTCCTGTCCGGTCTCGTCTTGCTAAACGTAAACCAGACACGTTCCTTTGCCCTCGACAGAGCTACGAAGAATCCGCAAGTCTCTTCCAAAGGCTCTTTCGCGAACCCCCATAGCGCACTGTCTTCAAGGCCAATGAAAACGACACTGTGATACTCAAGACCTTTGCTCTTGTGCATCGTCATGATGGGAATTGATCCCAGTCCTTCCAGATCGTTCAGTGCTGTCAGCAAATCCTGTGTTGCCAAGCGGCCTTCGAGTTGGTCGGCTATTGCCTTCACCGTTTCCTGAAAGAATTGCCCTTGCGTGTACTGCGGGAATGCAGATCGCAATGCATCTTCGCCGTAGAACTTGATGATCTCGTCAACAACACCGCTGATCGTTTCCGATGTGGGCGGCTTCACTTCGAACGTCAAGTGCAACAACGATGTGAACTTATCAAGCAGGTCGGTAGCAATGATTTCCTGCTTGTCGGTCAACACGCCTTTGAGTGTGCACAAGTACTCCACGGCCGTGTGCCAGCTTGAAGAATGCTTTCCACCACCGGCCAGCCTTAGCGTCGCGATTACGAGTTCCGTCAGCGGCTCGGCCAGAAGGTCTTGGAGTTCGTTCTCAACGCGAGCCGGCAGTCCGACTCTCGCGAGTTCCGTCCGCAGCAACTCGCCGTAGGTCGCAGGAAGCTGACGGCAAAGAATGCAGACATCTCTCGGCTGAAGTTTCTGAGCCTCGATCCAGCCCTTCACACTCGCCGCCACGTACTTGGCTTCATCAACATGACTCGCGAAACTAAATGCTTTACATTCCCCGCCGCTTGCATCCGGTCGTGCCATCGCTGGCGGCGTCGTGTTATCGATTGCTGCGGCAAAGAACCCCTGTATCCGAACCAATTCAGGAGCCGACCGAAAGTTCATCCGAAGACACTGTCGATCCGCAGCGAATGCCGTCTGATACTTCTCGAAAATCCCCTCAAGGGCTCCAGCCCACTTGTTCACCCGCTGCTTATTGTCGCCAACGGCTGTGACTACAGATGTTGATCCGCAGAACGCGGTGAGCAGCAGATCGTAATGAACGCTGCTCGTGTCCTGAAACTCGTCTAGGAACACAAACGAGTATGCAGTCCGAAGAGCCTCTGTCAGTGCCGCATTTGTCCGGAGGATTAGCTCAGCCAATCTCGCAATCATCTGAAAATTGAGTTCACTACTCTTTCCACGCCGGAGGAAGTATTTCCACAAGTCATGAGCAGCCACATGCAGGCTTGAGGCTGACCGCGGAACACACTGTTCGGTCAGTCTCGCCGTGAAGACGCTATAGAGCTCGCGATCGTCGATGTACTGCCGCTGCGAAGTGCTCAGTGACGTGTCCGTCGTTGAGAGTTCATCACGCAGCACCCGGCCAAGCGTCGACTGGTTGATCTTGAAGTTGATTTCATACGCTGGCTTCGGGCGCCATCCATCAGGAGTTGCCGCGAGAAACCGATCAAGCAGTCCTTTTGCAAAAGCGTCGAAGGTCATGGAGTCGAAGCGAGCTGCCAACTCATCTCCGCACCGCAAGCGAACGCGATCTGCCAAGTTTCGAGCGGCATCGCGTTTGAAGCTAATGGCGAGTATCTGCCTTGGACTGGGGCACCTTCCAGTCTGAAGAAGGAAGCACGAACGTTGTGCGAGTAACTCAGTCTTGCCGGCACCTGGGCCTGCAATCACCAGCGTGTTCACTTGTGACCTGACAACAACATCTGCAGCGTCTTCAAGCGAAGGAATGCCTTGCGGCAGCCAATCAATTGGGCATTGATCAACCGGCATCGTCTTCACCTTTGGGTGGCAGATCGAGAAGATCCCGCAGTTTGTTGATCAACAACCGTAGAACCATCGGCACCTCGTCCCTAAGCCGCTCGGGCGGTATCTCTGAAGTCGCCAGCATGTGCGTTACTGGCTTGCTACGACTCAGAAACAAATGCCGATACCAAAAGAACTGCTTTTTCTGACCCGCTGTGTATCCCGTGGGATCACCACGCTCGCCGAGAACCTGCTTGATCGCGGCCGCTTCAGCCTTGCCGTACCGGGCTACCCCTTTTGGGATTCTCGGAGCACCATCTGTTGCTTGGTGATATTCATTCGGGAACTTGGTGAGCATCGCGAAATCCAGATCGAGCGGACGTGAGAAGAACACGTTGAATTTGCGAAGGGCTCTGGCCCAACCATCGAAGTCCTTCAGCTCTGTCACCCTTCGTTCAGGGAGTTCTGCGAAAGATTTATCGTCGAGCTCATCGTCGCTGTTCGCAGCGAATAGCAGATCTCTTGGAACCCCTTTTGCTATGAGCTGATCCATCACATACTTGATTCGTCCCCACCCGCCTCCGGCACGCCCCACATCCAGGTCAAGTAGCGTGACATGTGGAATCATCAGGCCAGCCAGAAGCTTCCACATGTGATTGACGTGCCTTCCGCCGAGGGGAACGAATGACACGAAGCTCGGATCAATTTCGAGACCCAATGCTCTTGCGACCTTTGGAATGACGATGTCTTCGCTGTCACCCTCGCCTAACACGACAACCTTCGCAAAATAAAGTTCGGGATGTGCCTGCACCGCTTCGCGAATGAACTTCTGAGCCTCATCGGCGGCGTCCGGCAAAATGATTGGGGTGATCGACGTAGTTCCGGTAGATGGCTCAAGTCGCAGATACAGTACTTCTTCCGGAGCGACGCGGCCCATGATAGATGCCGAATGGCTGGTAAGGAGAACTTGCCCACGATCTGAGTCAGCAACCTTGCGAAGCAATCTCATGATTCTGGCAAGGTAGTGTGGAGACAGATGATTCTCAGGTTCTTCGATAGCCAAGATTGTTAAGTTTGCGGAACCGAATCGATCTTTGTCGATCCCTTTCGCTATTCCATTTGCGAGACCGGCTTCGACATCAAAGAGCGAACCCACGATTGCGAGATAGAACAACGACTTCATGCCGTCACTGAGTCGGGAGAGGTCGTAGTAGCTGTCTGGGGGTGCCGGTGAGAAGGTTGCTTCAACTCGCTTTAGAATTTCTGATAGACGGCCGGGCGTTGGCCTCAGTGTTACCTGCTGATAGACGGGTGCCGAATAGAGTTGCTGCCAGTTGTCAGTCAGTGCCTTGTGGATGGTTTTCACACCCGCTTCGCCGCCAAACGCTGCATTCACCTCTGCTGCTTCCGATTCAAGTCGCTCCTTCACCTTCGATGCCGTCCAGTCAATGGCAGCCAGCATGCGGTGCAAGACCGAACCCGACACCTGACGTAGTTGCCTTAATGGATCCCGTGCGGCCGGGACATAAAGGACTTGTACTCGAGAGCGATCGGCGGCACGAAACGTGTGCTTATGCCTATCTTCAAAGGTCTCGTCAGCGGTGGCAATCCAGAACGTTTCATCCTGAATCTCGCCGTCGGCAAGTCCTTCCACAGACTTCCACTCGGCTGAAAGCCGTATCCGGCAGAACGGAGCCTGCTTCGGCCTCTCAATGGTCATGTGCTTGAAGACTGCCGCGACCGCATCGCCTCCTTTCCCGCCTTTCAGTTCCGGGAACTCAAGTCTGGCTTCGATCCAGAGGTTTGCACTCTTCAACTCGTCGAGTGTCTTTCCAGGTGGCACATGGAAGTCCTCTCGCTCGATTCTCCGTTCATCGCTTACGACGCTGAACATCCGGGCTAGAGCCTGCAGGACGGCTGATTTGCCGCAACCATTGGTGCCGACGAATGCACTCAAATCTGCCAGAGAGATCGTCACTGGCGATTCGCCAAAACATCTAAAATTGCAGATGGTCAATGATGTTATCTGCATCGCAGACACCTCCGTTCTCATGATCGCAAGGCGAGTGTCACAGGCAGGCTCGCTTCTAATCGTCATTTGACTATTCGCGAGGCTGGAATGGGGGCTCACGAATCAAGTCTTTGACACGATCCGTGCCGCAAACGAGTCGTACGTGTCAGCGACGCTGAAATCCACATCGTTTCCGAGTGCCTTGAAGTGCTGCCGTCCGCAGTCGATCTTTGCTTGCTCCTTGGGACGCAAATCATCTGGGAACAGTGTCCCCTTCGTCTCGACGACGAAGTAGAGGCGTTGCGTGCCATCCAGTTCGACAAGCACCGCCCAGTCCGGGTTGTACGTCCCGAGCGGTGTACCGATCTTGAACCAGCTTGGCAGCTTGGCATAGACCTTCACGGCTTCGTTCTTGTCCAGCTTTTCTGCGAATGACTTCTCGACGCCGCTGGAGTCGTACACCACGTGCTCATGCACAGAGTTGTTCACAGCCAGCATGCTCGTCAGATAGCCGCGTAGCTCTTCGCTCTCAAATAGTTCTTGTGCGTAATAGCTGTCATCGCCGATACGCTGATACTTGATGCCATCGACCAACGCGAGGCGTTTCGCCTTCAGGATCGCGTCAGCACAGAGGTCGATGAACTCTTGCGGATTGCGTTTGAAGTCGCTGAGTCGTCCGCACTCCGTCAGAATCTGAACGATGCTCGCTCGCGTCAGCTTCGTCTTGTCCTGAAGATCAGTAATCAGGTCGGGCAACTCAACATCACGCTCTTCGATAACGACTGGTTCAGAGACAGATGTTTCCTCCGCAGAGACACCCGATTTGCCGATTTCGATGTCGGCCTTTCGCCAGGTCAATCGGGTTTTGCTGATCGGCGGGCCGTTCTCGATCGCTTTTGCTGCCGACTTCACCAACGCGACGTTGTCGAAATGCACGCGATACGTCGTCTTGTATTTGATCTTGTCCCAGAGAGCATTGAAGTCGGGGCTGAGGAACTTCTCTTTGCGAAGCTTCACAACAACCGCTTTGTCTGCGTCCTTGATGTCGAGTCTTCCCGCGACCTTGCGGAGCACATCAGTGATTGCCTGCCTCTGTGCCTCAAACGACTCTGGCAGCTTGATCGAGCCCTCTTTGATCGCGACACGCAGGCTGTCCTGCACCTTTCCCTTGTGGTCGATGTAGCCCGTGTTTTTCAGGTGCTGCCAGATGTCAGCCGAGTTTTCCACGCCGAGCGGAACGACTTTCCCATCGGCACCCGTCACCGCAATCGCCGCGAATTGATGCGATTCTACGATCCCGAACCGGATGCCGGTGTCTTCCTCGATTTCCTTCTGCAGGTTGTCGGCGAACTGCTCGTAGCTTTCGGACGCGATCACCGTCAGCGTGTTGATTTCGAACCCGCGAAGCCGATCACCTTGCTGATTCACGCAGAGTCTCAATCCACGACCGATCGTCTGCCGTCGTTCACGTTCGGTGCCGATGTCGCGTAGTGCACAAATCTGAAAGATGTTCGGATTATCCCAGCCCTCACGCAGTGCGGAGTGCGAGAAGATGAACTTCAACTTGGAGTCGAAGCTCAGCAGCTTCTCCTTGTCCTTCATGATCAAGTTGTAGGTGTCATCGTCCGCTTTGGTTGAGCCGCTGGTGTCCTTGAACTGTTCGACGGTTTCCTTGCCGACTTTTTTTCGATCCACCGAGAAGTAGCCGTTGTGAACGTCGCTGGCTGCTGTTGTCAGATCGATGCCCTTGAACAGCGTCGCGTAATCCGGGTGCTTTGCCAGTCGGCGATACTCCTCCTCGAACATCACGGCATACTTGCCCTTGATCGGCTCGCCGTCGTCGGAATAACTGCGGTAGAACGCGACCGAATCGATGAAGAACAGGCTCAACACCTTGATGCCCTGCGGAGCAAGGCGAAGTTCCTTGTCGAGGTGCTCTTTGATGGCACGGCGGATCATCTGCCGCTTCAATTCATCCTGATCAACAGCCCCGACACTTTCGCCTGGCTTCAAGTACCTCTCGCCACCGGGGAAGCGAAGCTCGACGTGCTCTTTCCCCTTACCTGCCCTGATCTCGCCAATGCGAAATCCGGCATAGATCGCTCGCTTCGTGGTCTCTTCCAGGTCATCGCCATCCTGAACGGGCAATTCTTTCCGCTTGATGCCCGTTGGTTCCTGAACATCCAGTTCTACACGTGCTGAAATCACGTTCCGTTTGTTCGATGTGGAGATGACGCGGACGTACGCCTTGTTATGACCGCCATCGATGCCCGCCGACGCGACTTCGATTTGCTTGACGAGCTTCCGCTCGTACGCATCGACGGCGTCCAACCGGTACACCATGTGATGCTTTTCGACGTGCGTTGCCGAGTACCGCAGCGTGCAGACCGGACTCATCGCACCGAGAGCTTCCTTGCCGCGACCTTCAAGGCCACCATCGACGCTCTGCGGTTCATCCACAATGATCACGGGACGCGTCGAGCGGATCAGATCGATCGGCTTCTCGCCGCCCGTTTTCTCGCTGTCTTTGTAGAGGTTGTTCACATCTTTCTTGTTGATGGCACCGACAGTCACCACCATGATCTGGACGTTCGGGCTGGTCGCGAAGTTACGCACCTGTCCGAGCTTCGCCGAGTCGTACTGGAAAAACTCATACCCTTTGGAACCCGGATACAGGCTCTCAAAGTGATCGCGGGTGATCTCCAGCGTCTTGTTCGTGCCTTCCTTGATCGCGACCGAGGGAACCACGATGACGTACTTCGTAAACCCGTACCGCTTGTGCAACTCAAAGATCGTCCGCAGATAGACGTACGTCTTGCCGGTACCCGTCTCCATTTCGACCGTGAAGTCGCCCGACGCGAGCGTGGTTGTGGGCTTCAGCCCGTTGCGAAGCTGTACGTCATTCAGATTCTTGAGGACATCTTCGTCCAGCAGTGTCAGCCGATTGCCAATGCCGAGGTCGCTTTCCATGCCCGGCAGGAAGGCTCCGTCGACCGCCTGTTTGGTGACGGTGAACTCCGTACGGTTGATTTCTTGCCCGCGAAACAGGTCGCAGACAGACTCGATCGCCTGCAGCTGGTAGTCCAAATTGGCTTCAAAATGCAGTTTCATGTCGGTTTTTGCCCTGAAAACGCCACTGCTTCAGCTTTGTGCTTGGCTGGCCGATAATTTGAACATATACTGATAGCGGATCTGAACCTCGGGTTATCCGGGTAGTAGGATCCCCCAGGGCTCCCGCAAGGGGGCCCCATTTTTTTGGTGCTCACAGTCTCACCACGCCTCTCAAGTCTTTGTTCGATGCGTGTTTACACAGCACGGGATCAAGCCTGCTGAAGTACGCCTTCCCGCCAACCTGTCTCATGTAGTTGGACGGCTCGATGCTCTGCTTGAGCAGGAAGACCGCACAGTCTGCCACCTGAACGAAGTACGACTCACGCGAATCACGCATCACTGGGTGCTCAACGATCAACTTGATCGGCTCATCAACATGCACGAACGACCCTGATCGCTGTTTGATCTTCAGCGGATTCGTCACCTGCATCTTCGCCAGAAACTGCCGGAGCTTCTGACCGTCCGTGTTGTCTGGAAAGATCAAGCCGCGATCGTCGTTGTTCTTCGGCCCTGGAAAGTTTTTGCGTCGGATCGTGTTCTCGAATCGCTGAAAGAGCGAGTACCACGCCCAGCGAAACACTTCATCCTTCGTTTTCGCGTGTCCGTTTCGCTTGTCCACCACGACATTGATGATGCTGATGTTCTGCAGCTTCGCGATCGTGTCTGCGAAGTTTCTCACGATCGCCAAGCGTGTGTGCTTGGACAGACCCCGAAACGACGGGGGCAGTTTCGATGGACGCTTGCTGATCATGTCCCCGGCATGAAGTTCATCATCCTGATAGATGTTGTACTTCGCCCACAGCCATCGTCGAAAATCGACAAGTTCGGAGAGCACTTCCCTCCAGCACAATTCATGCACCACGACGCCCGAAAGACAGAACAGCGGAGTCTGTGAGCCATCCGCCGGCATGCCGCAGTCACCGCTTTCATCGACGTACATCAGGTACATATCATCTCACATTCGTCGTACTTCACATGGTGGAGCGTTTCCCGCAGCCGCTCGATCGCTCAACGTAGGTGCCATCGCAAATCACGCAGAATCAAGGCATACAAAGCCTGAGGAAGCCGAATCTCCGCAAAGCTAACTCCCGCACCGCTGACGCCAGATACCGAGTAGGCAGCACTGAACCCAAAGTGAAGCTCCGGCAATTCCGAGCCGTAACCCTTTGCTGGGGTCATTTCAACATCAAGATGCAGTTCTGCGTCGGCAGCCACAGCGGCAAAATACGGCAGGCTGTGACGATTCTCCCATCGAACGGAAGTAACGCCGCTGTACCGCCCAATCTGAGCTAATGGACGCACGGTTTTGCCCGCGTATCGCTCCGTCCCTCGCGAATCGGTAACTGGCAACAAATAGGTTGTGCTATGTGGTGCTGATGCAGCGGGCAGTGCTGCCAGCAAAGGCTGCAGATCACGCTGCAATATGTAAAAGTCTACTCGGTCAACGCGATCTCGGGTTCCGCCTGGTGCCTCAGGAACCCCATCGGTTAGCCGTTCGAGCCGCCATACGACATCCGGGCCTGTTGAGTCGATCACCCAAATCGGATGCCCACCTTCAAGGCGATGGCTGCGTATCGCGTAGTTGAAGCCACCTTGCTGATTGAGACACAGAACATACTCCAGATCGATTGCCAACCTGCTCATTGCTCACTTCCCTTCATCAACCCACTGCCTACCACTCACCTGTTACAAGCTGCGTATCCTTGCCTCATCGAAGCCGTGTTGCACGAGGATCGCCGCGAGGTTGCTTTTGGCTACGTCGTCCTCGAATCCGCTGTCGCGGAACACGAGCGTTGTCTCGCCGACGGGTGCGAGCTTCTTGTGCCAGTCGATAATCCGTTGTGCTAAGTCCTCAACATCATCGCGTTTGACCTTCTTCGCCAGGCACACGATTAGTGAGCCAGCACCGATGGCGTGAACATCCGTACCGCCGATCTTCTTCTTCTCGATTGGCACCGTCAGGTCGAGGCCGAGCTTCAGCAGCAGCTCGTACAGCACATCTTGCTCGGTTCGTTCGGGTTTCAAGTGTTCGATGTTCGCGTTTAGCGTACCTGTCAGGTCGTCTGGGTCTGCATCCCATGCACGGATGTTGCTTGAATCAAGCTTGAACACTCGATACCCGGTGTCGCCCTTGAACAATGGGTTCTCGCCAACAAGCTTCTTGCCGACACGCAGTAGTCTCTCTTTCGCGAGTTCCGCAATGTTTCTCGGCCGACCAAGTTGATCACAAAGTGCCGCCGCAGCCGCCTGAACCTCGTTGTCTGGATCAAGCGGCTCGGGCAATTGCACTAGGATGAAACGTCGTTGCTGGCCATCAACCGAGTTCTGAGCCATTACCGAGTGGCCCATGGTGGCCGAACCCGCAAAGAAATCGAGAATGAGGTCGCTGCCTGACGTCATCATTGCCACCAATTCCTGAAGGACGACTTCGTCTTTGGGGAAATCGAAGCAATCAGTGCCCATCAACTCGCGTAGTCGCTTGGTCGCTGCACGGCCATCTTGATAGAACACGCTGTACGGTGCAGTAAACTCGCGATCAGCCAGATACGACTTAATGCAAGGCACTGAGTTTTCGTCTTCACCGAAATGCACCCGATCATCTGCAATCCATGCTCTCATCTTCTCTGGATCGCTTGTCATCCACCCTCGCGATGGCACTTTCACTGGCTGCTTGGTTTTCGGATGAAGAACTTCGTACTTCGGACCCCCGCCCCCGGGCCATGATATGTTGTCGGGAAAGTAGACGCCTCGTTGATCAACATGGCAGTAGTGCTTGTGAGCCTTGGCGGGGTGGCTATCGGGTAGCTCGCGGAACCAAGCCTTCATCCCTTCGGTCATGGCCTTGTAGTCCGAACGCAGCTTTGCTTTCAGACGGTCGTACTCTTCATATATACCTTCAAGACCTCTCTTCCTTTGCCGCCACTCGATTTTCGCGGTTCGAAGATGACCTGCATCGCGTGCATAGCAAACGATGTATTCATGCGACACCGAAATGAGTCTGGAATCGTTCTTTCGTCCAGCCGCCCATACAAGGTCGGCTACAAAGTTCTCCTGGCCGAAAACATCATCCATCAGCAGGCGAAGCCTTGGATGCTCGCTCTCATCACACGAAACGAAAATCGCCCCATCAGCACGGAGAAAGTCTCGCGCCAGTTTCAGCCGGGGATACATCATACTAAGCCATGCTGAATGAAACCGACCCGAGCTGTCCGCGTTGCTGCTGACCTTGCGTCCATCAGAGTCAATGAGACCAGCCAACATCTGGTAATTCTTGATGTTGTCTGCAAAATCATCCGGATAGACAAAGTCGTTGCCGGTGTTGTATGGCGGATCGATATAGATCAACTTCACCTTGCCTGCATAGGACTTCTGAAGCAGCTTGAGGACTTCAAGATTGTCACCTTCGATCATCAGATTCTGTGTGGAGTCCCAATCAACGCTCTCCTTAGTTGCTGGACGGAGTGTTCCGATAGAGGGCATGAGTGCGAGTTGTCGAGCTTTCCGCTTGCCGGGCCAGTTCAGACCGTACTTCTCCTCGCGATCCTCGACCATCCCTCCAAGCACTTGTTTGAGAACATCGAAGTTGATCTTGCTCTCAGTGACGACTTCCGGGAACAGAGCCTTCAGTTGCTCGATGTTCCCCGCGATGAGGTCGGCACTTTTCGATGAGGCATCGTCTGGTGAAATCTTCTGCATGGAGTCAGTCCTCACGCCGTCGCGACGGCAGCTTTCGGTGTAACAAGCAGGTTCTTGAACTTAGTGCGGATCAACTTCCGCCGGGCTTCGATGAAGTCGTCGAACCGATCAAGCTCCCACAAGGCCGGATCATTCGGGATCAAATGCTGTTCGAGGTAAGCCGCATCCTTGGTCGCGAACCAATCGGCGGGCGGGATGTCGGTCTTGCCGCCGGCACCGTTCTCCTGTGCCGTGAGCAGCATGCAGTTTGCCAACTGGTTTCGCTCTGGCTCCTTGTACTTCATCAGGTTCTTCTTGCCCGTGTCGGGGTTGATCATCTTCACCTTGCGAAGCAGGCTCTGCGGGAAGATGTGATCGACCTGGGGCAGGTTGTTTTCGTACGCGGGCGTGTAGTTGAACGAGTACCACATGTTGAACAGCAGGTGGATCGTGTCCGAGCCGTACCCCATGTCCCACAGGTTGTCTTCCGTCAGTTCGAGCGTGCGATTCTCTGACCGGATGACGCCGAACACCTCGTTGATGTCGAAGCGTTTGATCTCCTTCAGCTTCTCAACGAGCGAGTCGATCACCTGATCCGGCGTGCCGCTGAACGCACCCGTTAATGACGCACGCAGCAGGTAGCTATCGACATCCTTGGCCTTCTTCCACTCGTCGGGATAGTGATACCGGACATAGATCAGCGGGATGAGCACGAGGTAGGACGGCAATGCCTTGTCGCAGCGGATGAACGTCTTGCCGCGAACAAAGTCGAGCACGTCCTTGATCGCGTCGGCGATGGAGTCCCACTTCTTTTCGATGTCGTCACGAACGCCGAGCTTGCGGAACTTGTCGACCTCGTATCGTGCCCCTTGGTCGAGCAGCGTGAGGCATGTCTTGAGAACGAAGTCGCGAGTGAACGCGAAGCCGTGCTTGTTCAGCTGATCGAGAAGCGTTGCGATCGCTTCGTCGGCTTCATCCCACGTTGAGGTGAGAAGCGAGAACAGCAGATCGGACTTGCCGAGTTTCGTGCCGCCCGAATTGGCACGAATGAAGACTTCGACGACATCGTCCTCGGTGTATAGATCTTCGTTCTCGATGCTGTCGAGTTCCTGATACGCGATGCCGTCGTCGCTGTGAAACGACTTGAAGACGAGTGCGACGTGCTTACTGATCTTCTGCTGCTCTGCGTCGGTCAGCGGTCGTCCGGCGTTCTTGATCAGGTGCTGGGCGAGCAGAAGCATGTCTTGCTTGCTGAAGACAAGCTCTTTGAACTTCACCCAGGGAAAGGTTGCTTTCGCGGCTTCGAGAAACGCGAACTTGTACTTCACATCGTCGGGGGCGGCGAGCTCGCCGCTCAAGATGTCGAGATACAATTCCCGGCCTTCGTAACTGCCTTTCAACCCGATGAAGAGGCTTTGCAGGCGTTGCTGGCCGTCGAGGACGAGGCACTTTTTCGTCTTGTCTTCGGGCACATAGAAGTCCGTCAGGCGATTGCGGTGCTCGGCCTTGAAGTTGTCGATGAACTTGCGACGCCGAATGCCGCTCTTGGTCTTCCAGATGAGTAGCGTGCTGATCGGGTACTCACGGAGGATGGAGTCGAACAACCGGCAGGTTTGCTCTTCACTCCAGACGAACGGCCGCTGGATGTTGGGCAGCCAGAAACCACCGTCTTCATCGGGGTTGTTGAGGAAGCTGACGATTTTGCGTAGCGAGTGCTTCGGTGTCTTCATTCATCGCTCCTCAAGCCAATCCCTGTGCGATCCGCTGGAGATCGCCTTCCATCCGTTTGATTTCCAGATTCAACGCCACGAGCCGGTTCACCTGGCTCTCCCGCTTGGCGGCAGCCCTTCGGTCGGCCAATTGTAACTCAAGGTCGTGGCAAGCAATCAGCCGCTGGCGACGTGCTTCACGCTGATCGGCCGCGTTCTCGACGCGAAACACGTTCGACAGCCGAGCACATTCGAGGGCGACGATCCGATCAACCAGCCCGGTGTAGACCGACAGGAAGTGCGAGGACGGCAGAGTCAAGAGCTTTAGGCTCTCAAGAAATGCCGCCTGCACTGGTGACGGTGAGGACAGGTCGATCCACTCGGTGAGTCCGATGTCTTCCGCGACGATCTGATTCTTCTGCGACTGGTGGAAACGCTTGTGGGCGACGCCCATCGCGAACTGCGATCCGAACACGAAGACGATCACCACAGGATATGGAATGGCCCGGTGAATGACTTCGTTTATCCGGGCGGTTCGCTTTTGTGTTTTGAGACCAACCTGAATGACTGCGACTTCGAGATACTCACGCTGATCATCGACAAACGGCACAACCGGGAACGTGCCGGGCTTGAGCGTGTACTGCCAGACGATCGTGTCGACATCGTCGGTAAGTGCCGACTTGTCGGCAGCGGTGAGGGCGGCGTGCTCGTGAAACAGCGTCTTGAAAACGCGTTTTCCGAGGTATGCAGCATCCGGGAAAGCGAACTTGTTGTAGAGCGTCTCGATCACCCCGCAGTGTCCCCCGTATCGACGATGACAAGATAGGCGACGACCTCGAAGTCGTCGATACCCTTAAACGTGTCTTTGCTGAGTACGGTTCCGCCACGCTGGAACAGTGATTCGACACCTTTTTCCTCCGCTTTGCCGGTGATCGCGGCAACTGCTTTGCCGAGAAGCGACTGATAATGGCTCATGTCGGAGCCATCCTTTGTGCGTGCATTGAACGTCGCGACCGCACTTTCATCGGGATGAGACCGCCCGAGCGACAGTTGCTTGAGCACATCGAGGATGCGTTTGGCCTGGACGAAGTTGAGGACGACGTCGCCGGAATCGGAGACGTAGACGAGATAGTACGGGGCGAGTGCGTAGGTGTTGTCGATCTTCACCTTGACGTTCTCGCTCTTGAGGCAGAACACGACGCCGGGGCGAAGGTCATCATTCTCGATCAAGTCGTCTGGACGAGCGACGGCGAACGCACCGAGCGGCATCCGCTCCAACACGGCGGCGTTGGATTTCAAGTACTCCGCCAGATCCATCCGGAAGTCATTGAGGGTGAGATCGGTGATCGAAATGCCGCCGGACAGTTCTTCGATATCCACCACTTCGTTCTGAAGCTGGTGCATCTGCTTGCGGCGGTACTCCAAGTCGTTCATCTGGCTGGCGTCGGAAAACTCGATGATGTTCTCCTCGCCGGTGGCAGAGATATCGAGCAGCACCATCCGCCCTGACACGCGGGCTTCGAGATTGATGTACTCATCGAGTTCCATGTTCGGCCAGAAGTTGACCAATTGGATCACCCCGTTGCGTGAGCCGAGGCGATCAATACGACCAAACCGCTGGATGATGCGGACGGGATTCCAGTGGATGTCGTAGTTCACGACGTGATCGCAATCCTGCAGGTTCTGACCTTCGGAGATGCAATCCGTCGCGATGAGGATGTCGACTTCCTGGACGAGTGACTCATCGATCTTCGAACGTTCCTTCGAGATGGGCGAAAACGACGTGATGATCGACGACAAATCTTTCCGCAGGCCCGGCATGGTCGTCTTGTTGCCGCCCGTGCGACCGGTGACGAGTGCGGAATGGACGCCCAGTTCCTTCTCTGCCCATTCAGCGACGTTTGCGTAGAGATACTCAGCCGTGTCCGCGAACGCTGTGAAGATGAGAATCTTCCGGTTGCCTGGATTGATCGGACTGTTGCACTTGCCCGCGATCACGGCCTTCAGGCGATGGAGTTTCTCATCGCGAGCGGCGTCAATTTCCCGTGCTTCGCGAAGCAGCTTGACCAGAAGCTTCTCGTCTTCTTGGAGTTCCTGCTTCCACTTCACGCGATCGACATCCTTGATCAGCACCTTCACCTTGTTGCCGATGAGATAAGGGTCAAAGCTATCGTCTTCGACCTCGATCGATTCGATGCTGAGTTCCTCCACTTCGGAGGAATCGTGGGACTCGATCCGCTCGATGATGCTGCGGACATCGCCGAGCAGGCGTTCGAGCGTAAGGCCGAACGAGTTGATCGAACTCTCCATCCGCTTGAAGAGGTTCACACGCATCAGGTGGATCAGGCTTTCTTCCCGATCGATCTGCTTGAACACAGATCCGCCCGCAACCTGCATGTCGTACTTGCGGCTGTACTCTTCGAGACGATCAGGCCGAACGTACTTGAGCGGTGCGTATGCAGAGAGATTCAGCCGGCGAATATCACGGTTGATATCAAGCAGCGGCGGGAACTGATCTTTGGTATCGATGTCCGCTTTGATGTTCAGCGGCTTGGCACGATCGGGGAACTTCCCGATTTCTGCGATGTCGTAGTACTTGGCGATGTGCTTTCGCGAGCGAGCGATGGTGAGCAGGTCGAGCAGCTTGAAGTAGTCGAAGTTCAAGGCATCCAGCAGGCCCGGAACAGTGCGATCAGCGGAATCAAGTCGCAGCCATTGGTTGAACTTTGTTTGCGCCTTCCTAAGCGTTGCCTCAATACTCGCAATGCCCTCTGTAAACAACGCATCATCAACGCCTTCGGTAATGAACGAGACCTGATTCTTCAGATCGTTCATCCGGCTATTCACCGGCGTTGCGGAAAGCATGAGGACTTTCGTCTTCACGCCAGACTTGATGATGTCCTTCATCAATCGCGAATACCGTGTGAGTCCATCTTTTCGTGGCGGATTGTTCCTGAAGTTGTGCGACTCGTCGATCACGACCAAGTCGTAGTTGCCCCAGTTCAGCGATTCGAGTGTGATCTCGCCGGACTTGCCCGACGTGCGAGTGAGGTCGGTGTGATTCAACACATCGAAATTGAAGCGATCGTTCGCGAAGAGGTTTCTCTTGTCGTTGACCGTGTAAAGCGTCCAGTTCTCACGGAGCTTCTTCGGGCAGAGCACAAGCACTCGGTCGTTCCGCAACTCGTAGTATTTGATGATGGCGAGTGCTTCGAACGTTTTGCCCAAGCCCACACTGTCCGCGATGATGCACCCGTTGTATCGCTCAATCTTGTCGATGGCACCGAGAACCCCATCTCGCTGGAACCGATAGAGCTTACTCCACACAAGCGTGTCTTTGATGCCCGTGCGAACCTTTATGATGTTGTCTTCCTCCAGATCGCCGAGGAACGAGCGGAAGATGCTATGAAGGGTCAAGAAGTAGATCAGTTCCGCAGACTTTCCTGCGAAGACTTCGTCAAGCTGCCGTAACAACTCTTTCTTTACGTTGCGGGTGGCGTCGGAGTTGCTCCAAATTGAGTCGAACCACGTCAGCAATCCGTCGCATTGTCGAGCGTCGGTGAAGAGCGTGTTCATCTCAAAGACTGTCGATGCCGAGAACCCGAGCCCGGTGGAAGTCAGTCCTGAGCTTCCATGGATTGCAACCGATGCGGCGTCAGGCCTTGAGACGTGATAGAGGTTCTGCGTGGGCGGATTGGCGACAGCTTTCACTTCAACCTTATCCTGGATCCACCTCGCACAAGCCTTAGCTACTGCACCTGCGGTGAGTTGGTTGCGAAGACGGCGATCCGCGACATCATGCCCCAGCAATCCTTGTACGGCGAAAGAAGTATCAGATTCATTCTTCGAGCAATCCGGGAGCAGAAGCCGAATAGACTGTAGTCGTCGCAACTCTGCCTCAAGCGACTGGAACGCATACACCGACAACACGCTCGACAAGATCGAGGCAGACGAGCCTTTGGCAAGATGTTCAGAAAGAACATCACCGACCTTGTTCGTTTTGTTGTCGAGTAGCATCGAGACCTTCCATTATTCCCTGAACACGCCGCATCCTATCCCGCAGTTGGCGGTAGGCTTTTTCTCCACGCCGTTGGAACGACTAAGTCAGCACCCTCGATTGCTTGTACGTCAGTGTGAGGGCTGTTTAGCACTGGCAAATCGAGCAAACGAAAGACGTCCAACGCACTGTCCGCCTTGGAGATCAGTTCTGCCGTGCGGTGTTTGGCAACCAATGACTCGGGTGCTTTGGATTCTCCAGAGTCACCACCCCGAACGTGCTCGAGCTCTCGAACATCGTCCCTGAAATCCAGTAGTAGCTGAATCGGATTGTCTGCCGACGAGTTCTGATTGAAACTGTCGACATCATTCTTGAGCTGTTTGCAGTCGCCGACAATCTGCTTGCGTCGCTGTGCAAATGCCCGCTCCATGAAAGGTCGGGGGGCTGTTCGCATATCATGCCACAGCGTCATCTGATCATCTGAGCCATCAGCGAACTTGAAGTTGAACTTTGCCGCATGCTTTGTCCTAACACGCCTTCCCTGGGGATCGGTGTGGTACTCTTCCCGCATTGCGTGCGACAGTTCACGAGCGCATATGTCGACGAGCGATGCAGCGTGTTTGGCCCAACGACCTGTGCGGATCGCCCACCGTGCGACAGCCTTTGACGGTGCCGGCCAGGGCTCGCCTGAATTCCGGTATTCTTCAACGATTCTCTGTAGTCGTTCGTTGTATGACTGCTTGGACTTAATTCTGATCATAGGAACTCCAAATCAAAAGGCTCCAGGCGTATGACCGAAGCCGTCAGCTAGGGCGGCTCCAAGAATCTGCTCGCGAATTGGAACAAGCATTTCGCGACTGTGCGACCACAGAATTTCCTTTCGGTGCTGCAACTGACCAATCACAATCCCGGGATGAACACCATTGACTTCGGCGAACTGAACAATTCGCTTCTTTGAATACAATGGACGCACACGCATGATGAATGAGTCAAGTTTCTCGCTCGGAATGAGATAGTTGGCGGCCTCGATATTCGTTCGCTCTTCCAACTCCGAAAGCGGTGTTGGTGGCTCATTCCCCTTGGAATCGCGGACAATGTCCGTATCTACAGGAGCCTCATCGCGATTCTTTACGTGCACCAATTCATGAATTACGGTGTGCCAGAACGCGTCCATCCGATCGAATCGAAGAGACACCGCAACAACGGGCGTTTCAGCATCGAGCCAGAACGCCGCACCGTCAATTCGGGTTTTCTGCAGATGTTCAACAACTACGAAGCGGACGCCAATCTCCGCGAGCATCGCAGGAACGTGACGTGTCGACTCCGGGTAGAGCGTGAGCTCTCTAAGACGCGGCAATAGCGACGTCAACCGCGACTCATCGTAACGCTTGGCCTGTATCGCCATGGCCATCCGACGTGCGCGAAACAACCACGCTACTTCCGCCGTTGAAGACACGCCGTACTGCGACGACTTGCGAGCCGCGTACTTCAATTCGATCTGCTGAATGTCTTCCAATGTAGATACACTGAAAAAGGTCTTTATCTGCGATTCTAAGACGTCAATGTTATCCGAAGGCGTAATCCAGTTGCGGCGAATCATTTCGGACACAGGGGCAAGAGAATATATCTGTGCCCGACGCGACACATCTTCGGTCGATGGCGTTTTCGCCTTCCACAGTTGATAGGCGGATTCAAGATTCAGCCACATTTCGGCTGATGTACCGAGTGCCGCACTTAACGCCTTCGCGGTATCTGGCGTGATTGATCGCTTACCCGAAATAATCTGATTGACGACTACCGCAGGTCGATTAAGAATCTTCGCGAAATCCACCTGCGTCCAGCCGCGAGACTCAATCTCGTCTCGAAGATATTCCCCAGGCGGGAAAGCTTCTGCCGGAACTCTGTTGCTCATGTCCTCACCCATACCATTCATCAGTGGTAATCCTCAATCGACACCACCACGACCACGTTCTTTGGCGAACTCGATTGAATCTCGACAATCAGTCGCCATTGGTCATTCAACCGCAGCGATCGCTGATGACTTCGACTGCCTTCCAGTTTCTTGAAACGAAGCGAGTTCATCTTGTAAAGATCTCGCTCATCCACTGCGTTCCGAACAATGTTCACCACCTTTCGAAAGGCGCGCACGACAGCCACACCGTGCCCTCCATCGAAGTCCGGATCAGTTTCAATGCGGTCGAGGTCTGCGTTCGCGAACCGGACTTCCATGCCGAACGACTCCAAATCTGCTGCGATGGTATCGAAATGCTCTGGAATGTCAATTAGCGAATATACGCTATCCGTATATTTGACAGCAAGACCGTTTATAAAGACAGCGAATGAAGGCACTTAGAGTCATGTTTATCCACATCGATATTCTCAGGGTTTGCTATAATCTGCTAGAGGCTGCTGATCGCTAACGGCCAGCGGCCAAACAAAATCGATGCCCAAATCATCCAAATCACGAGCACGGCTGTCAGTTGGCGTCAGCCTTGTGCCCGAGGTCGCGGAGTATCTTGACGAGATCGCAGCGAAGCTTAAAGCACCCAGAAGCTTCATCATCAACGCGATCATCAGCAAGTACGCCTCGACGACCGACAACCGCCACCTGATGCCGCTGGTCACGGATCAGTCGATTATCAACTTCTGATCACATCATGCCTCGCCTCTCTCTCCCGCCGGGCCCGACGTTTCGCGGGTTTGCGTCGCCGACCGCGAACGTCACATGGACTCCGAACCAGTTCTTTGATGTATGCATGCGGCACAATCCGCTGGTTGTGATCCGACTTGTCGGATTCATGATTCGCAAGACTCAAGGGTGGTGTGATCGTCACGGCAATCCGCAACAGGAGACGATTCGCGTCTCGCTTTCCGACCTGACACGCCATGCCGGCATCAGTCGTTCGATGATCGGAAAGGCCGTCGCGATGGCGATAGATGGCCACTTTCTCCGCCGTGTCACGGATGCTCGGGCAAGTGCGTCGGGTCAGTCATCCGTTTCAGCAGAGTTCGAGTTGTGTTGGGACGAGCGGTCGGACTATCAGAAAGATCCCGCAAAGTTCAGAGGGTTCTTTGCCGGGGACGGCAACCGAACTTTCATTCCGAACGCCTACTTTGACAACTTGCTGCCGTGCGAAACGCTTGGCGTGGTTCGCGTCGTGGGATCAATCATTCGCTTCTCGATCGGATTCGTGAGCAAGCACGGCTTGCGTCGTCAAGAAACCGCACTCTCCTACTCCGATATTCATCGCTACGCCAAGATCAGCAACCCGAACACGTTGTCAGCTTCATTGCGGCTCGCGGTGGCATCCAACTACATCGAACGTGTCGAGAGCGGAATCTTCGACCCGAACGCAGGACGTGCGAGTCGCCCGAGTGTCTATCGACTCAAATGGCTTAGTCAGGCGGCAGAAGCGATAACCAGTACGAAAACCGTAGCGGGCACAGTGTCGCGAAATCGCCGGTCAGAAATCCGTAGCGGCACCAGTTCGATTTCCGTAGCGGCAGACCAGATCGATAACCGTAGCGGTATACAAAGTAGTAATACAAAGAAAACTAACAAACAGGACGAGCAGTTTGCTGTGACCTTTGAAAGGTTGAAGAAGGAAGGGTTCGATCAGACCGCGGCCGAAGCGATCGCGGCACGCTGGTCGTTCGATTGCGTGGAGCGACAAATCAACTGGTTGCCGTTGCGTCATCCGTCGACAAACCGACTCGGCATGTTGCGAAAGGCAATTGAGCAGGACTGGGCAGCACCATCAACCCGCACGAAAAGGGTTGAACTACGCGAGAGCAGCTTGGATGGTCGATCCTCGGTACGCAGTTTCCGCGAACTGGCCTTCGAACGATTCGGCAAGTCGGGTAAACCCGACTCCGCGGCTCAACAGGTAACTCCCACAACGCCATGAAAACGATCGTCGTTTCAAATGCCAAGGGTGGTTGTGGAAAAAGCACGATCGCGATGAACCTGTCGACCTTTTTTGCACGCGAGGGAAAGCGAACCCTACTGATCGATATGGACAGCCAAAGTCAACTGACTCAATGGCTCGATGCAGGAAACGGATTCGATGTCGAAATGACCCTTTACCCCGCGTTGCAGGGAAGTGTCCCCATCGAGTCCGTCATCCAGCAGACGCAGTACGCCAATCTTCGATTCATCGCATCCACCTTGGAGCTCGAATCGCTGGGTCGCGAAATGACAGACCGGGTCGGTTACGAATCGACACTCGCGATGATGTTGCCTCAGCTGGCCTCGGACTTCGATTACATTGTCATTGATAGCCCAAACCAGCTAAGTCCGATTCAAGCCAACGCCATCGTACCCGCCGACCTCATTGTCGTTCCGATCGATGGAACAAAGGCGGTTCGCAGCTATGCACATCTGTTTAAGCTTCTCTATCGACTCAGGCCTGACCACGACAATCTCGTGATGCACGTGTTGTCCGATGTCTCCCGTCAGCCGATCGTTCGCGAGCGAACCATCGCGATGCTCAAGCTTTTTGGATTGCACAACGCTGACACGGAGATCCGAACGTGCCCCTTTCTCGCGACCGTAGATGAGAATGGGGCCAACATTTTTGAGTACGCCCCGCAGTCCAATGGAGCCAAAGACATCGCCGCCCTGGGGAGGGAAGTGTTCGCCCGACTCGACCCGCCCGAAATGCTGCTGCTCAATGCACCAAAGGGAAACAACACACTCATATCAAGTAACTCACCACATCATGAACAAACCAATTGAACGCCTGACGCCGATGGAACTGGCACGTCGGGCATCCTCTGACGCCGACCAGAAGAAGCGGGGAAGACTGATCGTCCCTCTGGCTGATCTTCGCGAAGACCCTCGAAACGAGCGTCGCACCTATGCCGGGCTGGATGAACTTACCGCGTCCATCAAGTCTGTCGGCCTGATCGAACCGATCACGGTGACGCCGATCGCTGCGGTGCCCGGAAAGTTCCAGATCATCACGGGACACCGGCGATACCGTGCGGCAGTTGCTGCCGGCCTGAAGCAGGTCGAGATCCTGATCCGAGAGCCGATGGATGAGCTGAATCGCCGAACACAATCCATCATCAGCAACGTACAGCGTGAGGATGTCAATCCGATCGAGATGGCCGAGGCGTTAAGGCTGATGCTCGACGAGCATCCAGAACTCGAAACACAGGCAGACCTTGCGAAAATGATTGGGAAGGACAAACGCTGGCTCAGCGGGATGCTGCAACTTCTGCGTCTTCCAGCCGACGTACGCCAAACGCTTCGATCGGCGAAAGAGACGATTTCGTACGATCCGATGATCCGAATCGCTCGCATCACTGAACCCACTGTTCAACGTGAAATGGTCGATCTGTTGCTGTCTGGTGCAAACCAAACCACGATTCGCCAGCGGATCGCGGAGCGGGCGTCTAAAGGAGAGTCCTCACCCGCCCTAAAACCGAAACGCAAGTTCGACACTGACGCAGGTGTGGTCATTATCGTGCAAAGTCTGTCTCGACGTTTGACGCGGGAACAGATTGTCGATGGCTTGGAACAGGCGTTGGATGCAGCCAACCAGTAGCCGTGACGATGCGATTGGCGTCGCTCAAAACGGCTCAACGTGGCCCTGAAATCGCCGCCATGTCGGGAAATAACTATTGTGCGACGTACAGAACGATATCTGTACCCCGTCACACCGGAATCGAAGCCCGATCCGACAACGCACTTCACGAAATGAGTGTCAAGGAAAAAACTTCCGGGCAAGTCATACCGCGCGGCCCCGCGCGGGCTTGATCGATGGCGTCAATCATCACGTTGTCAGAGGTGTCAGAAAAGCCGCGTTAGAATCCACCTGCCGCGTGGTTTGCGGCAGAAAGGAGTATGCAACGATGGCAAGCAAAGAACAAATCCGTGCATGGGAACGCGAAGGAGCAAGACGAGTCGCCAATGGCGATTCGCCATGCTCCACCACAGCTGCATTGTTCGGAAGTGGCGAGAAGCAAGCCGCACTTGAACGCGGCGGTGCTCACGCCGCAGAGCGTATTCATCAGCAACAGCTGAATGACATCGCTCAGAAAGCAGCCCGCGATCGGAAGTAGTGATCGCAAACGATACGAGAGTTCCGTCGCACCAATGACAACCGCCCCTCGTGAGGGGCGGTTGTTCTTTGGCAGTCGCTTACCCGCCCTGCAGGTGCGAGTGCGATGCCACCTGTTGGAGAGATGGGAATCAAACACCGCCAAGCTGTGCTGGCGGTGTCTTGTTTGGGCCTGATTTTAGTCGAACAGGCTGGACGTGGTGTTGACCGGTTGATCTTGTTCCACCGGCTGCGTAGTGCGGATTGAACCAAACCGATTTTCGGCGAAATGACGATACGCGAGTTTGAGGAATAGCAGATCGCGGGCAAGGCACCAGCGAACCGCGTCCGACCAGCCAGGCGGGGCCTGCTGCAGAACCGCCTCCAGACGGTTGGACTCCAGTTCCTCGCGTGCGATCAAGTCGCCATTCCACTGAGAGGCACTGCAGCCTGATCCGCTTTCAAGGCGACGAACTTCACAATCAATCCGCGGCACTTCATCGTCAATCACTGCTTGACTCACGACATAGTCGCACGGTTGGAATCGCCGTGCGTGGATACGACGGTACTGCATAGCTTCTCCTTATGAGTTGGAAGTGGTGTCGCTCTGATCGGCGACAAAGGACTACTGTCCTTTAGACTAGCACGACCCACTGCAAGCGATGGCGGCCGGAGGGCATTGTGCCGAAACGGGGCCCACATGGCTGTCGGCGATCGCTAGCAACGCCCCTTACCACGCCCCTCACCACCAGGTGAGGGGTACGCTTCTGACGAAACCCATACAAGACAACGGGTTGTGTGCGGGTTGTCGGGCCTAATCGGCCCCGACTCCTGCCGGTTCCGGCCTCTCTATCTAGAGGCCGCTCCGCCACACTGTGCATAAAGGACAGCACGTCCTTCACGGTGTGGCTCCGGCCATCGTCCCGATCCACTGATCGGGACTCGCCATCCCGAAGTTTCGGGATGGCCGCGGGGTCGCGTGGTCGGCGATCACTCGCCTTCACCCACTACCCTGCATCGCCAAATGGCGACACACACTCTGGCAAAGCCGACGTGCTCGCGGGCGTCACCACCGGCAGGAGTCGGGGCCGATCGATTCCGTCACCGGAATCGCCGCCACGACAACCCGCACACGAACGGGGTCGCGGGAGCGAGAAGCGTGACCCATCGTCGCTGTCGATGGAACAGAATCACACAACCAGACGTCCCGCCAGCGTGACTCGGTACCCTCAACCGCAAGAAGGCCAACGTGTTAAAATGAGGCATGAGTGTGAACAGTCAACCCCGACCAGCAAACCCGCAGCGACATCGTCGACGAGAGCGGCGACTGTCAGTGATCGTCACCGAACGAGACGTCTTGATCCTGCGAGAGCTTTTTGACAGTCGAATCTTGACCACTGCCCAACTGTCCGACATTCACTTTGACGGCAAACTTGCGGCGGCCAAGCAGCGGCTTTATCTGCTAAAGAGGGCAAAGCTGATCGTGGGTCGATCGCGTACGTCTCCAGCAGAACCTGAACCGCTCAAGCTCACGCGACACGGATTCGATTGGCTTCGCACCAACGGGGCGATCAATGACTTCCCTCGATTGACCTGGGCGTCGATGCGATTGCGGCTCGCAGTCTCGAATCTCACCATTCGGCATGAATTGGAGGTCGGTGCTGTCAAAGCCGCGATCCACCGACATGTTCGGGGGAGGACTGGAATGAGAATCCGGAAGTTCGTCACGTGGCCTCGCCTGTTACGTTTTGCCAATCCAGACGGCCGATCGGCCCAACGCTTTGTCTCACCAGACGGATTTTTCCGAGTGGTGTTCCAGTCGCTTTCGGACTCTTTGGTTACGGCTGAGGCGATTCAGTACGACGCATTTCTCGAAGTGGATCGCGGGACAGAAACGATTGGACGCATCACCCAACGTGCTGTCGCTTATCTCCAGCACTACAAGTCGGGTGCGTACGCTAAGCGAAATGGTGGCGATCCCGCGAAGCCACAACTGTTCCCGTTCCGAGTGTGCTGGACATTCCCGAGCCGCTCGCGGCTTCGCAACTTTGCGGACGCATGCCGCCGCATGAATCCGCCGATTCTTAAAACACAGTGGCTTGCCACACACGAAGATGTCATCTCCGATCCTCTCGGCCCGATCTGGATACGTCCGGGCGATACCGATGACAGCGTTCGCCACTCGCTCATCGCGACGCAGATCAACCCGCAACATCAGACGGCATGACTCGGAGGAAAAAGGCCGACCCCTGTTGTGGGAATCGGCCTTCAAAAGCTTCAGGTTAGTCAAGCGCGAACTGGATGATCCCACTCAATGAGTCGGCATCCAAATCCGTGGGCTGTTCGCCTTCGCCAAGGCGAGCCAATCGGAGTCTGCGTTCGCTTCCGAGCCTGATGAACAGATCACCTGCACATTGCCGACCTGCGTCGTCGCCATCAGTCAGCACGACGATTCGTGTGCCTGCCGATGTCATATCGCAGATCAGATCCGCCTGTTCGTCCGAACAGGCACTACCGAGCAACGCAACGACATTCGGATAGCCATTTTGTGTCAACCAGAACGTCGCAAAGAATCCCTCGACGACAATCAGCGAGGCGAGTTGCCGTCCAACCCGGTGGGCATTGAAGAGTAGCTTCGACTTGTGGAGTTCGAACCGCCTTCCATCGCGTTCTCGCGGCCCCGGAAACAGGTATCGCGGATGATCGGCATCGACGCTCTCATCACTCACTAACCGACCGGCATATCCGACTCGATTCCCACGTTTGTCATGCAATGGAATGGCGATCCGGTCTTTGAGCATGCCCCGGCTGCAATAACCGAGCCCGAAAGAACGAATCGTTTCGGAAGTCAGTCCCCGTGCACGCAGATAAGAATGTCCCGGGTCGAGATGCTTCAACTCGAAATCCAGCGGTGCGTTGACGACGATCGGCACGGTGTTGGCCGTCACTCGCGATGGTGATGCCGTCGCTTGCACAGCACGAGACGGCTTGACTCCCGGCTCGTTGTTGTCACTGACGTTTCCCGTCGAACGATCGGCATACAGTCGATGCAGTTCCACGGCAACCTGACGTACAGCACCAGGATCGTCCGGACTCTTGCCGGCCAGACGTACCGCTAGGTCAAGAACATTGCCACCGGCTTTACAGCCGAAGCAATTCCACAAGCCGCGTTCCAGATTCACCGAGAACGATGGTGTTCGCTTCCCGCTATCACGACTCGGATGTGTCGGCAGTGGACACAGCCCTGTTGCACGACCTCCCTTGATTCGCAGCTCAACGTTGTAGTGCTTGAGGACGTCCATGATGCGAACGGCCTCTCGCAGTTCCTTGAAATCTATCCATGTGGTTGACATAAACACTCCGGGAAAAAGGAAAAGCCGGTGGCTGCGATGGAGAACATCGCGATGCCACCGGCTGAATTGGTCTTTGTCGGCGGCACGATGCCGCTCACGACGAGTGGGTCAATAATCTTCCGGAAGCAGAGTTGTCGTCACGGATCGATCCGCTTCCGTCACCACGTAAAAACGAACACCATGGCGATCTCGATAGACGCTGAATAGGCGTCCACCAACGGCAAGTCCACGCTCGTTCTCCTTGCGGTCGTGCTCGCACAACTCGCCCCAATCACCCCGCGAGTGGCGAGATAAGCACAAGGCGGCATCCTCTGGATGCAGCTTGTCGAGGGCATTGGAAGTGATCACGGTTCGTCCGAGTGTGAATGGGATGCTCATCGCTTTCCCCCTTGCTGCTCGGTGGCCCGCCGTTCTTGCCATGTGATCCAGCTGTGGCAATCGTCTGCCAACTTCGACAAGAGTGGTAAATCGATCGTGTTGAAGCTGGCTACATCCCTCCACTGCTCATCCTTGTCTTGGTACGACCGGCTGAACGTGACGGTGTAGAAGTCTCCGTTTGTCCCGGCATTCCGCCAGATCGTGCCTTTGAGTCGGTTGTAGCGGATCGTGTGTGCGGGCTTGTTGCCGTTCGAGGTGGACTCGGTATCGGCGTGGCTGCCTCCTGCCGCAGCCGATCGGTGTGATTTGCTCATAGCTTACTCCAGTGTGTGAACGTTCTTAGCTTCGGCCCGCCACACGGCGGACGAATGCGAAGCCAGAACAGATGCAACGAGTGAGAAAGAAGAACGTGACTCAGGTGCCGTCTTCGGCGGAGTCTGCGGACGTGATCGGGTTGAGACGGCCCGCCTTGAGGATGGATTCCGCGACGTGGAAGATCTTGAGAGCGGATCGGTCGTCGAGCTTTTGGCCGTTCAACCAGTGCTGTAGATAACCTCGCGAAAACTCTTCGCCGGGCATGCCTAGCGACTGCGTCACAATGTAGGCAACCGCCTCGGCCTCCACTTCACGCACATCACGCGGCGTAACTTCGCCGTGATCAATCATGCCGTCTGTCGTCTCGGCGGTGTGGCCGAGGACAACATGGGCGATTTCGTGCATGAGCGTTCGGTGCGGCAGGTGTGCGATCGGTGAAACCGCGACTTGCTGTCCCCTCGCAAATCCCTGAACGTTGCCGTCCATGAGGTCGAAGGTAATGAGGTCAATCTTCAGCGATTCGAGTGCCCGCAATTGATCCCAGTCTGGAACAGATATCGGGGCGAACGAATCGCCGTCCGTCTGGCTGAGAACAAACCAGTTTGGACGGAGGACGAACCGCCGCCGAATGACGGCCTGCTGAGGATCCGCCGAAGACTCGTCAGGTTTGACGTCCTTGGCGGGATTGACGGTCTGCTTCCATGTCACCGGCATACAGAGCGTGATCGCCTTCTCGCCCTTACGGACGAATCGATTGAGACGCTGCCATCCCCTAAACGTGTGGATCGGCCCAGGCTCCAGTTTCCTACGCCAACACTCGATCAACGCGAGCAACTGGTTAGAAATGGAATAGGCGTGAAAGTGAAAGTAGGCCTGACTGATGACGCCGGGCGTGTTGATTGCCTCGACAAGTAGATCGCCAAAAGACGGCGGTTCGGGCCGTGGTACGGCAGATGCCGACCGGCCACGTCTGGCATGTGTAGCCATGTGGACACTCCCAAGGTTGAGATGGATTGGAAATAGGTGATGAGCGGTCACGTGACCGACTCGGGCTCAGATGAAATGAGCTTCCGCCTTCAGCTAATCACGGGTACGACGATTGCGCAAGTGCCGATCGCACATCCGAGTGCGTACAGGGGGTGCTGAAGGCTAAGATGGCATTCGGCTCAGAAGACACGACCCATCCACTTCGAAATGTTCTGCTCGATTCTGTCTCGCCTCACGCCAAAGCGTTCGCGTGACAGTTGCCGAAGTGTCCTTGAGTCAGGTCGATTACTGGTTGCTGGCGGGTAAAGCTGCATCTTCCACGGGTTTTCGACAAGATGCATTCGGCGGACGATGCCTGCATAGTTGGGCAGATCACTGTACCACCATGACGAACGATCCTCGTCACCGAACTGTCGCTTGAATAACTCGACATCTTCCGTGTTCGTTCGCATCGCGATCACGGTCCCTACGTTTCCGAACACGGCGTCGGCCACCGCAGGCGACAATTGTTTCATGTACTGTGCGGCAAGAACCAACGACAGCTTGTACTTGCGAATCTGCGACAAAGCCGTGGCGAATCGCAGTGTCGTGAAGGTCGCAAACTCATCGACGACCGCGATGTGAGGCTGGCGAAGTGATTCATCGATATCGGCTCGCGACATTGCTGCCTGTTCGAGCATCGCTACCAGTATCGCACCTAGAATTGCCGAGTGATCCTCTCCGATCTTTCCGCGTGCCAGATTCGCGATCAGGATTCTTCGCTCGTCCACCAGTCGCCGAAAGCAGACCTTTGACCCGACTTGTCCGAACAAGTGCCGCATCGTGCTGGACAGGAACAACCTGCTGAGCTTGTTCTGAACCGAGCCGATGAACTCCGCGTGCTGGCGACGATCCCACTTCCCCATCTGTTCATTGAAGAAGTAGCGTACGGACGGGTTTTGCACCTGCTTCACGACCCAGCTGCGATATCGTTCATCGTCAAGGAGTCGCGGCAGTGCCAGCAGTGACGTCTGCGGCACTTCAAGCACGGCCATGACACTGGCGGAGAGAATCATCTCCAGCCTAGGGCCCCAGGAGTCATACCAAATGCCTTTGAAGGCAGAGACGATGGCTGACGCCACGCCTTCGCGTTGTGATGCTGACAGCGATCGACCGAGCCAATCGATAGCGACGGAGTACGATTCATCGCTCGCGTCGAGATAGACGACATCATCAAAGCGGTGCCTCGGGACGTGGAGCAAGAGTTGCTCGGCAAGCTGGCCGTGCGGATCAAGGCATGTGATTCCAACATTCTGACGAAATGCAGCAACAGCCAAGTGCCCGATCAATGTCGACTTACCCGTGCCGGTTTGTCCAAAGATCGCAAGATGACGTTCGAGGTCTTCCAGCCCAAATCCGACCTGGCGGCCGCTGTTCGCATCGCTGCCGATTGGCAACCACACGTCCTTGGAACAGAAAGAGTTGTTTCGCATACCGAAGCGAGTTGCCACCCCGGCTGAATCGCGTCGATGGACGCATTCTGAACATGGCACAGGGCTTGTCGAAAAACCGGCCACGTCGGTGATGGGCAACTCGATCCGAGAAACGAACGAGTACGAGAACCCCGCATCCATTCTACACCCTCGCAGACTGCAAGGATTGCGAGGGGTGGCGTGGTCAGCCTGCAATCCATCATTCGGTTGTCTGGGATGCTAAAGGGCTACTCCCGCGACCGTGTGTTTCGGTGTTCTAGGACTGGACAGACCGGAACAGGTTCAAGGATCACAACACGTCATCCGACCATTCGCGACGATTGAGAGCGATGGACAACAGGTACGCTCTCAGGCGAATCGGTGTCGCTGGCGACATTCGACTCGGAGTCGAAACGACTTCGGGAATGCCGGTCAAGCTGACCGCGTACGAACGGAATCATCACACGCTCATCACCGGCACAACGGGCACCGGCAAGTCGTGCCTGCTGAACCTCATCGTCCGGCAGATACTCAATCACCGGGCGTTCAGCGTCGACGCCGGTTCGCTCATACTCTTCGATCCGCATTGGTCACTCGGGCCGAGCGTGATCGACTACATGGCCACATGCAACATGTCGATCCCACTGCTAGTTGTCGATCCGCAGGGAAAGGACATCGTCGCGTTTGATCCACTACTCGCCCACCCAGAGGTCAAGAAGGAAGTTCTTGCGGACATGTTTTCCGCCTGGCTTGCCCACGTCTGGCAACGCGACAGCAACAACGACATGCCAAGGCTTGAAGCGGGCTGCAAACTGATCGTTGAAACACTACTCGCCACCGGATGTGCGTTGAGTGACGCACATGCTCTGCTCAACCCCGATCAGGACGTGTCCCTTCGTCAGGGCATTGTTGACCGGATCGCAGATCCCGTGCTGGTTGGTAAGTGGCGTCAACTGACCGCAAAGAATCCGTCTGCGTTCGAGTTCGAAATGGGTTCCACACGCCGAGCATTCAATCGCATTCCGCGAGAGTCACGAACCTTGTGCGGACTGGGTCGGACATTCAGGTGGTCGGACGTTCTGAATGGCGGATGGGTGGTGATCGTTCGTTCGGGAAGAGCAGGCGGCATTGGGTCTGCACTGAGCTCGATCATGCTCGATGATCTGTGGCATGCCGTCGAATCCCGCACTGGGAGTTTCCCACCTGCCACACTCATGATCGACGAGTTCCTGCAGGTCGCATCACCAAGCCTCTCGGAATACCTACCGAACGCTCGTAAGCGGGGCATGGGGTGCATTCTCGCGTTACAGAGTGCTACCCAACTGACGGCCGCTGGTGCGGCGGGCAGTCGCCTGTTTACAGAGGTGAATCTCAACTGCAACAACAAGATCTCGCTGCGGCTTGATGCTGCTGGTGCTCTCCACTCCGCTGCCGACTTGGCGACGCACAAAGATGATCTAGCGAAACTCAAACAGGAGCACGCAGTTGTGAAGTCGATGCTGATGTCTTCCCCGAAGATGATCAAGATCGACGAACTCTATGACTTCGGCATATCGCCGGCAGCACGCGACATCTACATCTCTCAAGCCATGTCCCGCTGGCGAGGCCGCTTCGTGTTTGGCCGCTCGGACGCCGACGCGATGTACTCGAATCGAGTCGACGCATTGCGGTCGTCAAACGCGTCGGCTGAAGCGGAAGAGCCTGACGAGTTTGAGCAATTCATCGGGGAACAGAATCTGGGGGATTGAGATTTCAGGATGTCGACGGCTGAAAATGCATACGCATCGCAGCGTTGCTGAGGTGTTGCCAACACGAAAGGAAGACTTGCCATGCCCGCGACTCAATCGCCACCCCCAAACGATCGCGAAATGGTTGTCATTAAAGACGACACATTTCTCGCCGCTCGAAGCGACTTCGCTCTTCGTTCGTGCATAAACGGTCAATCCAATCCTTTAGTTGGAGAGATACTCGTGGGTTTGCCCTTGGTCTTCAGCCCCATCATCTACCTTTGGCTCGTGTTTCAGTTGCCTTTGTTTTTCGCGTTGGTGGTGACTGTGGTGATGTTGCCTGTGATGTTTGTCGTGGCGACCCACTTCGAGGTCATTGCAAAGCAGATCTCAATCGGAGTGAACGAGTGGACATTCCGGGTGATTCACTTTCGCTGTCCCAATTGTAAGCGGCACCTACCTTCCACCTTGACTTGGCAGTGCCCGGATTGTTTCGCCGAGAACGGCGACGGTGACAATCGCCAGTCCTACTTTGCCCGGTGCCGACACTGCACGCAGTTCCCTGATGCACTTCTTTGTCCGTCCTGCAAAGTGGTCATTCAGTTGTCCAGGGATCAGCCTGAAACAATCGCGAGTGTCGTGGACATCCAGCAAGCGGAGCCGCTGCGTCGAGAAGCCAAGCCAGAACGTGATTGAACTGTTGTCGTATTCCACGGGCCCAACGGAGAACAACATGGAAGCGAAGGAGTCGAACTCAGAGCCGACGCGAGTGCGAGTTAGCCGTGTAGTCCGGCATCACGGGACGTACACGATTCCTGAGCCTGCGAGCGTGAAGTCAATGCTCGCTGGCGGGGCCTCTCTCGATCCCAGTTGGTCAGCGGGAGAAACCGAATGTGACGCTTGCGGGCTTCTGAGAGTGACGCACCGCGTTTCTCTTGGAGCCAACCCAAGGGTGCAGGTCGACTGGAACTGCGATCCCAACTGGTTCACACGCAACCATCGGATCGAGGTGTTTGCCACACAAACAGGATTCGCATCGTTGGCGACCCTCACGCCTCTTGATCAGATTGATTGCGGCCAATGCATTGCGACCTCGCAACGCAACGACGAGCAGACATTCGATCTGCCTGAAGGTCGCACGTTCTTCACCGTGCGGCTCATCTCTGCCCACCCTTCAGGCATCATCGGACGATCCGTCGGCAGGTTTAGGATGAAGTGGACAGACTCGCCTGTCGTCGTTCGGGGATTCGTCCGCTTCGCAGTTTCGGTTCCCAGTTCAAAACTCGCCGTCGAGCGGATCGAGACGCAGACAAAGTTGGTGGAAGCGGCCCGAATGAATGCCGCCAAACGAGAAGAACTGGCTGACGAGATCGGCGAGCTTGAGCCGAACTACCCGGTGATGAAGCACTACCAACAGATCAAACGTGAGACGGATCAGCGAATCGCCACGATGCTCGGAATCATCGAATCGTGTGCCGAGAAGTCGAGACTCGTACTTTCCCACCCGCACTGGAGCCAGAAGGAAAAGGCTGTGCAACTTCGCATGATCGAGAAGATGAAGACGCAGCAACTTCGTCAGTATCAGTGCCCGGCCGAAGATGACGATGCACGCGATGAGCAAGAAGGGTGACGCTCAATGAACTTGCTCCAGGCTCGCGACCAGAATCTTGGAACAGATTCGCAGATCCCACCATGCCCTACGCCACTCGAACTATCATGGGAACCGCTCAACTGGAAAGCCTTCAGGCAATGCGAACGCGACCAGTCCCCCGCGTTTCGCTACACGTTGGGCATGGCAGCTATTCATAAGTCTCTTTTGCGCCATGGGTTGCGTGATAGGAAGCTCCGTGCTAAACCGTATCAAGACTCCGGGTCATCGTGCGAGCGAGCCTTGGGAATCGACTAACCGTTTTGGTCGATTCCGCAGGTTCACTCTAGCCCTACAAGGAGCACGTATGACATCGCCAATCCGAGCGGAATCCCTCGATCGTTGGAAACAGTTCTTCGCACAATGCTTTCCGGAACTCGCTTGGTTCGACCCACCGATCCCGAACATCCCATCCGCAGAACTTTCTTCGGATGCCCGGCTGATTCTGCGACCAGCGGGCCTCACTGCAGCAGGCATATTTCAGAAGGCCCAGAACTGCGGGAGGCTTATGGTCGATCCTGTGGTGCTGAAACATCTCGAAGAAATCGCTGAGAAAGACGCCAACGCTCCAGCCTTGTGCTGGATCGACGGCTTTTCTGAGTCGATGCCCGAAATGACCCCACTCCAGAGATCACTGACTCGTGACGACAGTGCGAGTCTGGCCGATCTAGCCCTCCTAGTGGCGTTCGAAGCATGGGACTCGTCACATGGCGCCACAAGTCCACCGATGCCAGATGCACTCATTATTGCAGTGGGGTCGTACTTGCCTTCCGTCGCGATGATGCCGCTGGTTTCGTTTAGCAGCACAGACAATCGATATCACGCCTACGCACTGTTGCCCGACGAACTGAACGACAAATCTGACCCTTCGTTCGTCACACCTCGGCGAATCACACCTGCCTAGCCGCCGAACCAGATCCGCACGTAACCCGTGCGGATTTTCGCTGGAACACGTTTCAGGGGGAATCTTCCCGCATCCGGCGTTTATTGTTAGCATTTCAGCCGACGAGTGACTGTACGGTTCGGTTGTGTTCTACCTGGTACAGCGGCTTCAATCCCGTGCGAATCTCCGATTGTGGAGTAAAACCGCATGCTTTGGCGAAGCGACGGCTGGCCAGCCACGCATCACATCCGCAATCCAGAAAGTCGCTGTGTTCTTTACGTCCCTGATCGACTCGCCGTCACGCGTCCCAGGGTCTAGTCGACCTACATCAAAGCGACGTCGCTTAGGTGCTGGGTCGTGTCGATGCAGCTCGGTGCATGGAGAATTGAAGTTGACCACACCACACGTGTATGCAGGAGTTTCGTCATGTCATCCAACAACATCTTCGGTCGATTGGAGAAGCTACGAAAAGTCGCCTCCCAAACATCCGGCCTAACCTTTCGAACTCTCACTCACCAACTGTCGCAGAAGCTACAGGCCCTCGGCGAATCCACGCTTGGGCTCGGATCAGTGCATCGCGGACTTCGCGGGTATGAGTCCATGTGCATTGAACACGTCCGAATTGTCGCCTCCCTGGTGGCCGACGCCTTGAAGCTTCCGACAGACGACGTCATTCAATACGTCGAGTTCAACAAGATTGTCAGCAAGCCTATCGCACGCCTCGTCAATGCGAAGTACTTCCCGAATACAAACGACGAGATGGGCAAAGCCTATCGGCAACTCCTCCGCGAGTTCGCAGATGCACGCCAGTGCTCGATCGTAATGCGGGAAGTGCAGCCCTTTATGGTGACTCGTGACCTTGAATGCCGCATTCCACGAGTCCGTGAACTTTCCGACTACTATCGCATGCGTGTCCGAACGTCGAGTGGTCGGTTGAGAAGCGTGCTCAACTATCGAACGGCGAGGCGACCTTCGCTACGAATCAATCTATTCGTGGCTCGCGGCCTGTTCGATGGGATTCATCATGAATCACGACGCGACGTCGAAGAGAGCTTCCAGTCAAACGCGAGCACCTGGGATATGGCGGTGATTGAACTACCATCCGATCGGCTTCCGCTCGAAAGCGACGGGCCGATCTCCTCAGCGAGCGTGTTATCGGAGTCGAGTTCTCTGTTTCGAGTTCACCGCGAGTCGTTCGCTTGGGAGGTGTGCTGCAGTTCGTGCGACTTCGGACTGAGTGTCAAACGCCTCTCAGCACAGGTCGCATAGCTTCACCGCTGCGAAGCGTTGATGCTTAATTGATCGAGTCCCGCCGGTCTCGCTGATCGGCGGGACTCTCTGTTTCCGCAATGGAGCTTTGACCTGCTGAAGCCGGGCGATTTTACTCGCCATGAAACAGCATCGTGTTCCAAGAAAGAACGTTGACGTGACACCCTATCCTGCTCGACGCCGGAGTTTCTCAAGCGTGGAGTCGTCATGGAGCAGCATGCCGCGGATTTGTCGGAATCGTTGACGATGGAGGCAACGGATGTGGCGAAGTTGCTTTCGATTTCACGATCGTCTTGGCTGAAGCTCCGGGCAGCTGGACGAACACCACGACCGATCCGCCTGGGAAGACGCGTTCTCTGGCGTGTGGATGAAATACGAGAATGGGTTCGCCAAGGCTGCCCAGCACAATCCGTTTGGGAGCGACTAGCAAAGGGGCGATGGACGTGACGTAGAATGTCCAAACGCAATCGAGGTGTTCGATGAAGCTTTCGACTCACAGCTACACGAAGAACGGCGTTCAGCGAAAAGTCCGCAAGCACTACGCGACTTTCTACGATCACCGGCAGATTCGACGACGCATCCCGTTGTTCCCGGATGCCAAGAACTCTGCCGAGGCCGCTCGTCACATCGAGCGACTCGTTGGTGTTCGTGCATCCAGTGGAGCCATCACGCCAGACCTTCAACGGTTCATCGAGGGAACGCTTCCAACGATTCGGAATCGTCTGATCGCATGGGGATTGATCGATGCTGATCGGGTGACGTCTGTGTCGTCGCTTGACGAACATGTGGACGACTGGAAGGCACACCTGGCAGCTAAAGGCAACTCGGTGGATCACGTTAGCCTGATCGTCGCTCGGGCAAAGAGGCTGTTCCACGAGTGCGGCTTCGGCTTCTGGTCGGAGATCGATGCGGATGTAGTCCAGGCGAAGCTAGCCGAGTGGCGTGGTCGTCCGTCAAAACCCATGAGTGTCCAGACGAGCAACTGGTATTTACAGGCCGCGAAGGCTTTCAGTAAGTGGATGGCCGGCCCAGCCCGCCGAGCAGCGGAAAGCCCACTCGCTCATCTTTCGAATCTGAATGTTCAACTCGACCGACGGCATGACCGCCGTGCATTCACCCAGGACGAAGTCGCCTACCTGATTAGCTATCTCGTCAATGCACCAGTGCGAGCCAAGATGCCGGGCCACGAGCGGTCGATGTTGTACCAGATTGCATTCGCGACCGGATTGCGACGCGGTGCCTTAGCGGGAATGAAGGTCGAAGCACTTCGCTTGACCGGCGACAATCCGACCATTTATGTCCCGGCGGGCAGCAGGCAAAAGTATCGCCATGAGCGATATGTTCCTCTTAAGCGAGCGGTAGCCAGCGTCCTGCTCGCATATGTGAAGGACATGAAGCCGGGTGACCGCGTGTTTAACATGCCGCCGAAGTCGCACAACTCAAAGATGTTGAAGGCCGATCTTGATTCCGCACGGGCAGCGTGGATCGCTGAAGCTGCGACGGCAGAGGAGATGCAGCGTCGCTCCAACTCGAACTTCCTCAGGTACCGGGATGAGCAGGGCCGGTTTGCAGACTTTCACGCGTTCCGGCACGCCAGAGCGGTTGCATTGTTCGAGCATCACAACGCGAACCCTCGCGAAGTTCAGGAACTCCTTGGCGTCGGTAGTGTCGGCTTGGTTGATCGGTACGCACGATCGTTCAGAATGACCAATCGTGATGTCGTCGAGCGAGGGCCGGACTTCGACGACAAGACCAACGCCGGTTCGCCATCCGTACCACCTTCGGCACGCGAAAGTGACTCGAAAAGCTTGGCCCACAGCTTGGCCCAAGAGGTCGTATTTCAGCACATTTCGACGGACTTCAACGGACAGTTGGCCGGTGGCGTTTCGATCCAGTTCATCGACTCAAACACGCCGGAAATGCCCGAGAAATCCGGCCTTTTGACGTCGATTTCCGAATCTGATATCTTCTTTCGTTCACCTTGGAGAGGTGGCAGAGTGGTTGAATGCGCCGGTTTCGAAAACCGGTCTGCCCGCGAGGGTAGCGAGAGTTCGAATCTCTCCCTCTCCGTTTTTTGCAGTTGGGGTGAAGATCGTCGGTTATCTGGGTGGCCATTTTACCCGGGCGGCTATTTTAGCAGGTCGTTTAGCGGGGTTTCGGGGTCGATTAGCTGTTCGATTTTTCCGGTTACGTCGGTGCGGGATTGCACGAGGTCGTGCAGCACGCTCTCGTATTCTCTTGGCGCGGCAAGAGCCAGTGTCTGGCTGACTTTGTTGGCGTCAGACACGCCGAATTCGAGCATGCCGCCGCTGGGTAGCAGGCGGGTATGGCGGTGAGTGGCGTGTTTGCTTTCGCCCCAGACCGAAGCGGCGATTCCGAAGACCTCGGTGGTGTATTGGTTCACGATGTCATACACCGCGGTGGGGTCGCCGGCCATGTTTGCGCCCGCGATGCTGCCGAGCAGGCGCGCGCTGTGCCAGTGTTCGAGAACCCGGTGCTTGGCAAAGAGTGGATCGAAGACCGCGGCGCAATCGCCGGCGGCGAAGATGTCCTGCACATTGGTTCTGCAGTGCTGATCGACCAGCAGTTGCTTCTCTGCGTTGATCGGCGTGCCGCGAAGGATATCGCGGTTGAGCACCGTACCGATTGCGGTTACGACAAAATCGGTGTCGAACGAGCGCTGGTCGTCCAGCAAGATGCGTTGCGCGCGGCCGTCGCCTTGGATCTGTGCGATCCGTGCCTGGGTATGAACCCGAATGTCGTGTGCTTCGAGGTGCCGTGTGATGGCTCCGCCGACGTGTGGGCCCGCGAAACGGTGCCACGGGTGAGGGTGGGCGACAAAAAGATCAACGCGCAGCCCCAGCCGGGCGAAGGTCTCGCAGAGTTCAACACCGAGCAACCCACCGCCGACGACGGCGACGCGTCCGCGAGGGCCGCTGCGGTTCTCGGGGTTGTGAGGTCGGCCCTCGGTTCTCGCTTTGTCGATGCCGTTTAAGATCTGCTCGGCGTCTTCGATGGTGCGGAGGTCGTACACATTGGGAAGATCACCGCCGGGCACATGGAGCGGGCGCGGAGAGACGCCGGTCGCAATCAGCGCCTTATCAAACTGAATTTCTGCACCCGTATCGATCGCAACGAGGTGCCGGGTGGTGTCAATTCGGGTGACGCGCTGGCCGGTAATGAGCTGCACCTGGTTATCGCTGTACCAGCCGAGCGGTACGGTCATCATCGCGGCGCGTCCGGTTTTGCGGTGTAGATACTCGCGGCAGACCGGCGGGCGATTGTAAGGCCGGTTGATTTCCTGCCCGACGATGACGATTGAGCCATGCGGATCGCGCAGACGGATCGATTGCGCCGCGGCCGACCCGGCGAGGCCGCCGCCGATGATGAGATATCGAACATGGTGAGCATTTACGGTCATGCGTCTGGTTCCTCCCTGTTTCTGCACACGGTCCACAATCTCGCTGTGACTTCGACTCAGACACGTCAAAAGCCGATTCGTATCACCGAATCGCAGCCTCAACCGCCTGATTTCTGCGCACCATCTCGACGGTAAGGCCGAGAAAAGCACCGCATATGCATTGATATGCAATCAGCGGGCCAAAAGTTCGGTGTTGCGGCCAATGATCGCATCGACTTTCCAGGGGTTCGGCTTGACCGGCATCGGCGAACATCCGATGATCCGGATAGACGAATGCATACACGGTCCGGCAATCCCGATCAGCTTTTGGCCTGGATGGAGTGCCTCGCCGACCCGGCCCGGCTGCGTATCTTACGCCTGCTCGAACGGCATGAGTTGGGCGTCAGTGAACTTTGCGACGTCATCCAATTGCCCCAGAGCACGGTCAGCCGCCACTTAAAGGTGCTTCTCGAACAATCCTGGGCGAAATCGCGCCGGCAGGGGACTACGCATCTATACCGAATGATTCTTGAGGAACTGCCCAGCCCGGCGAGAAAGCTCTGGCAGGTCACGCGCGACCAAACCGAATCGTGGCCAGCGGCGGGGCAGGATCAGATTCGGCTGGATGCGCTTCTGGCGAAGAAGCAGTCGGATGGGCAGGCATTTTTCGCAGGCGTGGCCGCAGAATGGGATCGGATTCGCGGTGAGCTATATGGAAACACCTTCACCACCCGCGCGCTGCTTGCGTTATTACCAGGCGATTCGGTCATAGCTGACCTCGGCTGCGGCAGCGGGGCGATGAGCGAGGTGGTGGCGGCGTTTGTCAGGCAGGTCATAGCGATCGATAACTCGCCAGCCATGCTCAAATCAGCAAAGAAGCGGCTGGAGGCGTTTGCCAATGTGGATGTGCGTCGAGGCGAGTTGACGGCTCTTCCGATCGATGATGGAGCCTGCACCGGCGTGATGTGCATGCTGGTGCTGACGTACCTGACGGACGTGGCGGGCGCGTTGAAAGAGATGCACCGCATTCTCAAGCCCGGCGGGCGGGCGGTGATTGTTGATCTGCTGCCGCACGACCGAGACGACTTCAGGCGGCAACTCGGGCAGGTTTCCCTCGGCTTTGAGGTAGAGACGATGCGAGAATTGCTCACCGCCGCCGGCTTTACCTCGAATGAGATCACCCGTCTGCCCCCGGAGAGCAACGTGAAAGGCCCGGCCTTGTTGCTGGCAGTGGCAACGCGATGAAACGGCAGCAATCTGCCCCACTTTGCCGCACCTCATTGCTCTATAAGTTCTGATTATACATCTGTTTACAGCACGGCGACGATCTGTCACACTTGCAGACTGAGACGAATCCGAATAAAAGACTTTTTGGTATTTTATTGTGGTTCTCCCGAAAGGGTTGTCATGCCTCACAGTGCGACGGGCAGTGGAAGACTAAGTTGGGGGCAGTGGGCAGGATTAGTGCTCGGGTTGGTGGGGTTTGCGTTTCCGTTCGTAGCTCCGGTGGCCGATCTGTCTCCATCGGGCAACCGAATGCTGGCGATTTTTCTGCTCGCGGTGGCGCTTTGGGTGGCCGAGGTTGTGCCGCTGCATGCGACTTCGGTGCTGATTATTCTGCTTGAAGTTCTGATGATCAGCGACCGGGGACTGTTCAGCCCGATCGCGGGCGAAACAGCGGTGAAGTATCCTTTGTTGTTCTCGGCACTGGCCGATCCCGTCATCATCCTGTTTCTTGGCGGGTTCTTCCTCGCCGATGGTGCAACCAAGTTTCGGCTCGATCGAAACCTGGCACGCGTGATCCTCAAGCCCTTTGGCAATCGGCCGGCGATGATCCTGCTCGGGCTGATGCTCATCACCGCGGTCTTCAGCATGTTTATGAGCAACACGGCGACCACGGCCACCTTTATGGCTGTCGTCATGCCGGTCATCGCCCAACTTCCGAAGGAAGATCGCTTTCGAACGGCGCTGGCGCTATCAATTCCCATCGCGGCCAATATTGGCGGAATCGGTACGCCAATCGGCACGCCGCCCAACGCCATCGCTCTGGGGGCGCTCTCCAAGTCGTTAGGCGGAACGCCAATTACGTTCGGACAGTGGATGCTCGGCGCGATGCCGTTTGTGCTAGTGTTTCTGGCACTGGCATACTGCCTGCTGATTGGCTTGTTCAAGCCGGTGAGCGAGCGCATTGAGCTGAACATGGCTTCAACCTTTGACCGTCGGCCCAAGGCGATCATTTTCTATGTAACATTCGGCGTGACGGTGCTGCTGTGGATGACGGAGAATCTGCACGGCATCAACTCCAACATCGTCGGGTTCGTTCCGGTTGTGGTGTTGACCTGTACGGGCGTCTTTGGGGTGGATGATATTCAGAAGCTGGAGTGGCATGTGCTCTGGCTGGTGGCGGGGGGGATTGCGCTGGGCACTGGCATCGCTGCAACGGGGATGGACCGCTGGTTTATCAGCTTGTTTCCCTGGGGAAAAATGGGGCCTTTTGTGCTGGTGGCAGTGCTGACGATGACGGCGCTCCTGATGAGCACTTTCTTAAGCAACAGTGCGACCTGCAACCTGATCGCGCCAATCGGCATCAGCCTGGCGATGAGCGGTGTGGTGAAGGTGAGCCCGGTTGAAGCGGGGGTGTTCATCGCGATTGGCACGTCATTGGCGATGGCGTTGCCCATCAGCACGCCGCCGAATGCGATTGCCTTTGCAACCGGGCAGGTGCGGGTGAAGGATATGGCAGTGGTCGGTGCAATCTTCGGCGTGGTAAGCTGGGGATTGTTTGTGTGGCTCGGCCCGTGGGTCTGGCAGGCGGTGGGTGTGCTGCCCAAGTAGGTCGGTTGAAATGTCGCTTACGTCGAGTGAACCTCGTTTAGCCTCCGCCGCCGTCGCCGATGATGTGGCGCAGGAGCGCCACTTCATCGAATCGCTCGACCGCGCTGCCGGACATCCCCCGCGGCGACATTTGCCCGCGGGTACAACGCTGCTGACTGAAGATCAACCCGCCGACGGACTCTGGTTGATTTTGAACGGTGAGATTTGCCTCACCCGGCATGCCGGAGATGAGGAAGTCATACTCGACGAGCACGCTTCCGGGCGGATCATTGGTTTGCTGTCGCTGGTGGCCCGCGGGAGTGCCTATTTCTCCTGCCGTGCGGTGACAAATGTCGAGGCGATCCACCTTCCCTGGGCCGCGCTAGACGCGCTGCTGGCGGCCGATCCGGGGCTTTCTCGACTTTACACGCAGCAGTTGCTTCGGTCGCTCGGGGTGCGGGTGAGGCATATCGTCGAATTGCAGGCTGCGGTTCAAGGGCTTAACAGCAAACTCCAGAGCGAACAAGACCGCCTGACCGCAGCCGTCAACCAGTTGGCGGCGGCGCAGCTGCGCCTGGTGGAAACGGGGCGCATGGCAACGATCGGGCAACTTGTGGCGGGGATTGCCCACGAGCTGAACAACCCGATCTCGGTCATTCGCAGGACGGCAGATTTTGTGCTGGAAGATGTCACCGGGCTGATCGGGCAACAGCCAGATCATGCGCCGCTGCTCGCGATGATCACCAGCGCAATCACTTCGCAACCGCTGCCGACGGAACAACTTCGGAAGCACCAGGCGCAGCTTGCCACGGCGCTGGGCGACGAGTCGCTGGCCCGCCGGCTGGTGGCGATCGGCGTGACGACCGCGGCCGAATATGAGCGATGGTTTACCAACATCACTCCCGGCGAGCGCGAGCCTCTGCTGAAGAAACTGGAGTCGGGTTATCAACTGGGTGCGTTTTTGCGGAATCTGCAGACCGCATCGGACCGCGTGAGTCGAATCGTCGGCACGTTGCGCGGCTACTCGCACGCGCAACACGGTCGCGTGGTGGAAGTGAGCGTCAATAAGACCGTCGATGACACGCTGCTGCTGTTTGGCAGCGCGACCCGGACGGTGGAACTCAATCGCCGATATGCGGAGTTGCCAATGATTGAGGCCGAGCCAGGCCAGCTCAGCCAGGTATGGACCAACGTCATTTCTAATGCGATGGAAGCCATGGCGGGCACCGGGCGGCTGCAGGTGGAGACCGATGCGCCCGCGGTGGATCGCGTGCGCGTGCGAATCACCGATTCGGGATCGGGAATCAAGCCCGAACACCTCAGCCGGATTTTTGATCTGAACTTCACCACCAAGCACAGCGTCAGCAGTTTCGGGCTGGGGATGGGGCTGATGATCGCCCGCCAGATTGTGCTGCGGCATGAGGGGCAGATCGAAGCGCAGTCCAGGCCGGGCGAGACGACCTTTACCGTCACTTTGCCCACGCGCCTCACTGAGAGCGCAAAACGTGCGATTGAAGAATCAGGCCGTGGCTTAACCGAAGCGCGCCCGGCGGGAGTGTAGTGATATGAGCAAACTCATCATCCTTTGCGTTGAAGATGAACGCGATGTGCTTGACGCGCTGGTGCGCGATCTTCGGCCCTTTGAAGGTCCGTTCAGCATAGAAGCAACAGAATCAGTCGATGAGGCCCGGCGGGTTGTCGCTGCGGCACAGTCGCGTCACGATCATGTTGCGCTGGTTCTGGCCGATCACATCCTTCCCGGAATCACCGGTGTGCAGTTCCTTATCGAACTGCAACGCCAGCCGCACTATGCCGCGACTCGCAAGGTGCTTGTAACCGCGCAGGCCGGGCATATGGAGACGATTCGAGCGATCAACGAAGCCAGTCTTAACCACTACATCGCCAAGCCGTGGCAGGTCGAAGAGTTACAAACCATCGTCCGGCGGCAACTCGAGGGGTACGTTGTTGAGACACAGAAAAATCTGCTGCCCTTCATGCAGGTTCTCGACTCGCAGACCCTTCTTGAAGCCATGCGCACCCGGCCCAGTCCTGCCGATTGATCGCCGGGCGGCCGGCCAATGTTCCGGCTTGCCTGGATTGCCAGGCATGGGCCGCGCGGAATACAAATCAGGTGTGATAATCCGCGTTGATCGAGACATACTCCTCGCTCATATCACACGTCCAGAGCGTGTGCGATGACTTGCCGCTGCCGCAATCGAGTCTGACGATGACTTGCTTCGCGCCCAGCAGCTCGCTGACCGTCTCCGGATCGAACGCAGCCGGGCGGCCTTTGCGAAAAACCTCGACGCCTTGCAGCGAAAGCGTGGCGCGGTCGGGGTCGAACGGCACCCCGCACATGCCCGCGGCGCTGACGATGCGGCCCCAGTTGGGGTCGTTCCCGTGCATCGCGCATTTTACAAGTGGACTGTTGGCAATTGCCCGCGCGATCGTCTCGGCAGCGCGATCGGTCTTGCCTCGGATGACATCGATGCGGACGGTCTTGGTCGCCCCTTCGCCGTCGGCAGCGATCTGCTCGGCGAGGCTTTGGCATACCTCCGTCAGCGCGTCTGAAAATCGCCTGACTTCCGACGACGATCCGACCTTCACCCCCGACGCGCCCGATGCCAGCAGCACCGCCGTGTCATTGGTGCTCATGTGATCATCGATGGTGACGGCGTTGAAGCTCTTGTTCACCGCTGGCATGAAAACTCGCCGCAACTGGGCGGAAGAGATGCTTGCGTCGGTCAGCAGATAGGCCAGCATCGTCGCCTGCGGCAGCGCCAGCCGCGGGCCGATCATCCCGGCGCCTTTACAGATGCCGGTGATCGTCACCACCTTGCCGCCAAGCTTCAGTTGCGCCGCGGCGAACTTTCTGCGTGTGTCGGTGGTGAGAATCGCGTCGTTAAAGGCTGTCGAGTGCTCGCTGGTTGTGCCGAGGTTCATCGCCGCTTCCACAATCCCCCGGCGAAGCTTCTCCATCGGGAGCGTGTGACCGATGATGCCCGTACTTCCCGGCAGCACGCGTGCCGGCGGACACCGCAGTGCCGCGCCGGCGATGCGGCACATTTCCTGTGCATCGTTCAAACCCTGCTGTCCGGTGCAGGCATTGGCGTTGCCGGAGTTAATCACCAGCCCACATAGTTTTCCGCCGGCAATGTGCTTGCGCCCGACCGCGATCGGGGCGGCAAACACCTTGTTGGTAGTAAACGCCGCTACCGCGGGGGTGGGCGCGTCGCAGGCAAGCACACCCACATCGTTAACCCGCCGCGATTTAATCCCGGAGTAAACCCCGCCGGCGCGAAAACCCCTGGGTGAAAGGAAGTGGAGTGCTTTCATGAACGGAAGCGTAGAAGAAACGCTCGATCTTGACTAGCTCGCTTGATTTGAACCGGTCATCCTGCTTTGCGGTACATGCGGACGCGCCCAGTGTCGTCTGGCGAGGGAGAGAGGCGTATGTCGATATTCTGGCCGAGCAAATTCAAGAAACGAAAAAGACGCTCTAATGAGAAATCGTTCAATCGGCCGCGCAATAGATTGGAGACCTTTGGCTGATCTACGTCGAGCCGCCGGGCGACGACCGCCTGCGTCAGGTTGGTGGCGATGATTAAATCACGAATCTGCTGGGCTAGTTTCGCCTTGATGAGAGCCGTTTCTGGGTGCGGATGCATTAAATCTTGAAACACGTTTCCACTCCCGACATGAACTCGATTGTGCTTGTTCACGGATGGGTTACGGAGTTTGGATTTTTCGGAACGCATCTTCATTTTCTCGGTAATGTTGTTCGGCTGCTCGGAGTCGCCTTGTAATTAGATCAATCTCTTTTTTAGGCGTTTCGATCCCTCGCTTCGACTTTTTCTGAAACACATGCAAAACGTAGACCGCATGTGCAAAGCGAACGGTGTAAACTGCTCGATAAGTCCCCTCGGAATCATCCGCGATGATCTCAATCACGCTGGAACCACCGAAACCACGCAACACCTTGCATGAAGGCGGGCGAAGTCCCTGCTGGGCGTAAAACAGGCCAAAGCCGATTTCATCCCGAATCTCATCCGACATACTGCACAGGTCGTCGCGAGACGAACCGATCCACACCAAAGGCCTGATCGCTGGCTGCGCCACGTTATGCTATTATTAGCATAAGTTCGCCTGGCCGGCAAAAGAAAACCGAGCCGTCAGGCTCGGTTCTGATGAGAATATGGTTGCGGCAACGCGAACGGGCCATCGACAAGGGGGCACCACGTCGACAGCGAAAACGCTTACCGCTTGCTGAACTGGAACTTGCGGCGTGCGCCGCGTTGGCCGTACTTCTTGCGTTCCTTCATGCGGCTGTCGCGGGTGAGGAAGCCTGCATGGCGGAGGGCGGCTTCCAGTGTGTTGTCATACTTGGCCAGCGCACGGGCCAGGCCCAGCACCAGCGCGCCGGCCTGACCGGTCAGCCCGCCGCCGTTGGCACCGACGAAGATATCCATCTTCCCGCCGGTGTTGGTGACTTCCAGCGGGCCAAAAATCCGCTTGCGGTCGGTTTCAGTGGTGAAGTAGTCGTTGATCGATTTGCCGTTCACCTCGATCTTGCCCGACCCGACGGCGATGCGCACCCGTGCGACGGCCGATTTGCGCCTGCCGACGCCCCAGGTGTATGCGACTTTGGCTTTTGGTTCCGTTGCGGTAGCTGCTTCGCTCATGGCGAGATTCCTTTTGCGTCCGTGGCCGGCGGTGTTGGTCGTCAGAGGATCATTGGGTGATGATTAACTCAGCCCGCTGGCCACGAGCCTCTGACGATTTATCTGATCAACTAACCTGACTAAACAGAGACTGGTGTTATGCCAGCTTCAATTCCTTCGGCTGCTGGGCCGCGTGGTCGTGCTGGGCACCTTTGTAGATCTTCAGTTTGGTGAGAAAATCCTTGCCGATTCGGTTCTTGGGCAGCATGCGCTTTACCGCGAGCTGCACCACGCGCTCGGGGTGCAGCGCAAGCATGTCCTTGTAAGCATAAACCCGTCGACCGCCGGGGTGTTTGCTGTAGGTATCGTAGATGATCTGGTCGGCCTTTTTGCCGGTGACGGTGACCTTTTCAGCATTGATAATGATGACGAAGTCGCCAGTATCGATGTGTGGGGTGTACGTCGGCTTGTTCTTGCCCTGCAGAATCATGGCGACCTTGGCAGCCAGCCGACCGAGCACCATTCCGGTGGCGTCGACGACGTGCCATTGACGCTGAACTTCAAACGGCTTGGGCAGATACGTACTCATAAGTGCATTCCTACAAGGCAGTTAAGTAACCAAAGGCATACCCCCGGCGCGCGGCTTACCCGGGCTGCGAGGGGGCAAGAATCTACCGGATATGGGCGGAAAGTCAAGGATTGGCAAGAAACAGCAGCGGGGCGGTTGAGCACCGGTGAGCCTGTTGCCAAGCCGGGTGCAACAATTGTCGGCACCGGTGATGCGGTTACAAGTGAGAACCACGCATACCTGTGAGGAATTCAGCATGAGCATCGTGCTTCGAACAATTGTTTTCACGCTCACCGCACTGGTTTTCGGGTCCGCCGGGCTTGCGCAGGAGGCTTCCGGCCCCGCGGGGGGTGCTGGTGTGCCCGCTGTCGAGGCGACGGCCAAGAAGTCGCCCGCATCGCAGCCGACGGATGACAAGCTTTCGGTCACCGAACATACGATCACGCTTGCTGTTGCCGGCCAACCGCTGAAGTACACCGCTACCACTGGCACCATCGCCATGAAAGATGAGTCGGGCAAACAGAAGGCCAACTTCTTCTTCACCGCGTACATCATGTCCCCTGACACCGCCGCCGCGCCGGATCAGCCCGGCGGTGAGCCTGAGGCGAGCCAGCGGCCGATTACCTTCGTATTCAACGGCGGGCCAGGCGCTTCGAGTGTGTGGCTGCATCTGGGCATCGTCGGCCCCAAACGCATCGATTTCCCCGCCGACGGCATACCCGGCGCGCCGCCTTATCGTCTGGTTGATAATCACGACACATGGCTGGCGTTCACCGATGTCGTACTCATCGATCCCGTCGGCACCGGCTACTCGCGCCCCGCTACCGGGGAAGACGGCAAACAGTTCTGGGGCGTCGAGCAGGATGCCGCGAGCGTGAGCGACTTTATTCGCCTTTACCTCACCCGATACCACCGCTGGACCAGCCCGAAGTTTCTCGCTGGCGAAAGCTACGGCACCACCCGCGCCGCCAAGCTGAGCGAAGTGCTCGCCGACCGGTATGGCGTCAACCTCAACGGCATCGTCCTCATTTCGACCGTCCTCAATTTCGCCACGCTCCGGCCCAGCGATAACAACGATCTGCCCTATGTGCTTTATCTGCCGACGTACACCTACGTCGCGGCCTTTCACAACAAGCTCGCCCCCGAACTCACCGCCGACCTGCCGAAGACGCTGAAAGAGGTCGAAGCCTTTGCGATCGAGGAATATCAAACCGCCATTCTAAAAGGCACAACGCTTTCCCGGGAAGACCGCGACGCGCTGGTTGCCAAGCTGGCGCGCTACACCGGTTTACCCGCGGCGCTCATCGAAGCGAGCAACCTGCGTATCTCGCCGTCGTTGTTTCAGAAGAAGATTCTGCAGGATGATCGAAAAGTGATTGGACGTTTCGACGGCCGCATGACCGGCTTCGACCCCGCGCCGCTCACGGCCAGCCCGGGGTTTGATCCCAGCTATTCGGCCTACAACGGCCCATATTCAAGCACAATCAACGATTATCTCCGCCGCGAGCTGAAGTTTGAAAGCGATCTACCCTACGAAATTCTCACCGGCCGGGTGCAGCCATGGGACTACGGCCCCGCGGGCAACGGCTACCTCAACGTCGCCGACGAAATGCGCAGCGCCATGATCCGATATCCGCATATGAAAGTATTGATCGCCGAGGGCATGTTCGATTTCGCCACGCCCTATTTTGCCAGCGATTACACCGTCAACCAACTCGATCTCAGCCCAGAACTTCGCAAAAACATCACACAAACCTATTACCCCGGCGGGCACATGATGTACCACGTCGACGCGGTGCGCGTGCAGCTAACCAAAGATGTTCGCGAGTTCTACCAAGCAGCAGTAGCGCGCTGAGCATGCCGATCAGCCTGTCGGCGAGCGGTCTGCGGGCATTGGTTAGATCGGCACACCCTTCAGCGCCCGATAACCATCGGGCATCCCACTTTCTCCGGACGCAACGTAAGTTCAGCCTCATTTGTCAGCGTCCGATGAAACAGAGTCATGCCAAATGCCGCCTACCCACACTTCCATGCGCACCGAGCGAACCCTGCAAGGGTGTTCGGGCGTGCACGCCTGCGCGTTGGTGCCGTGTTGCTCTGGATGACGTTTACCCTGCCGCTGCTGCTGATGTTTGTCTCGCTCGCGGTCGACCTCGGGGTGATCCAGGTGGCAAAGACGCAATTGCAAACCGCGGTCGATTCGGCGGCCCGTCACGCGGCTCGCGGCGCCCTGGACGGCACTGCAATCACCCGTGCGATCAGCGCCGCGGCGCAGAATTCCGTCAATGGCGCGCCCCTCGCGCTGCTCTCGTCCGATGTGGAACTCGGCCGCTGGAATGTGAACACGCGGGCTTTTGCTCCCGCCGTGCTCTCCGGTGGGACGTGGACGATGGCCGACGGCACCAAGATCAACGCCGTTCGCATCTCGGGCAGGCTTCACAGTTCTCGCAATACGGGCATCAAGACCCTATTCGCCAATGTGCTAAGCCCCAACAGCACTAACATCCTCTCAACTGTCATCGCCACGGGCGGGCCAACCGGCATGCCGCCTAGCGCGCTTCACCGCTTTAACGAATCATCAGGAAGCACTTGCGCCGACGATGCGCCCAACCCGGCTGTGCAGTCGGCATTTGTAGCCGACTCTTCCAAGACATCATGGACCGGCGGGGGGCTTCGATTCAATTCTGCCACCAAGGCCGTTACCAGCAGCGGCGCGACCAACGTCACCGACAACCTGGCCAGCACCAACAATTTCACCGTCTTTGGCCGCATCCGCCCCACAAACTTCACGCAGACCAACGCAAGCATTGTCTCCATCGCCGCCAACGCATCCACGCGAAACTTCACCGTACGCCAGCAGGCGGGCAAGCTGGAATTCTTAATGACCACATCGACCGGCTCAACATCGCTTCAGTCGGCCACCTTTATGACCGGCGGTACAAGCGTCCACTACGACTTTTGTGCTACCTTCGACGGAAGCACATTAAAGCTCTATACGCGGCTCAACAGTACTGGCGTCAGCGGGGTGGGAACCATGGTCTCGACAGGTGTCACGGGGAACATTGCCGGTTGGAATCGCACTTACAAGCTCGTCTACGGCAATGAGGATACCAACGATCGGCCCTATATCGGCGAAATCCTGCACGTTGGGATCTACGACGCCGCGATGAACACCTCGCAGATCAGCGAAATGTTCGGCAACCCCGAGGGAATCACCTTCTACCCCACCGCCAGCAGCGCCTCCGGGGCCGGGGGAAGCATCATCACTGTCAAGTGAAACCCTCCCCGACAGCCGACCATTCCACACAGCCTTGAGCGCGGGCAGGATATAGGTTCCGCCCATCCCGAAACTGGCGCGAAGAATGAGGCCGGCGCGTCTCAAAATCGCACACGCTTATGCTCAAGACCAAGGCCGCCGGGGACTGACTTTCCGCGCTTTGCTCGCAGAATGCGCGGAATCATGCGAACAGAAATCGCCTGAGCCGCGCTTCGGCATCGCGCATCCGGGCCAGCGCCGCTGCGCCGCCGGCACCGGCGGATTCGTCAATTCGATCATCTTCATAAAGTGCCAGTGCCTTTCGGGCAAAATGCCCCGCGGCCGGTCGATCGCCCCGGCGGTCAAACTCCTCCGCCAACCGCTCAAAGAGTGAGATCATCTTCCATCGCATCGAAAAGGCATTCTGGCCGGGGTAGGCTGCCAAAAGATCGGATTCGAGCCGTTCAAGCGTCCCCTCCCGCTGATGCTCCACCGCAGCCATGCTCCACCGATCGAGAAACGCTGCCTGCTCTGCCTCCGCCTGCCTGACGGCTGCACTCTCAGAATCGCTCTGCGAAACAGGCGGTGCAACAGGCGCATAGGACGACGGCCGGAGCAGCGCCGCGCCCAGTTTCCACAGGTTCTTAATGTCTTCCCAAAGCGGCATGGCATCATTATAGCCGCACGCCCGTAGCACGGGTTTCCAACCCGTCTCTTGCTCCCAGAATATACATAAACAATCACATACGAGTCTTAAAGCGGCCAGCAGTGCTTTAGCCCTCCCCAAGCATGCGAACGAACGCGTCAAAGTCCGCCCCGCTGTGAAAGTGCGTCAGTCTCCCGTCGGTTCCAAACATGCTAAAATCTCCCGCGTGCCGATGTCGCGAGCCGGACGTGCCATAGGTCGGCGAGTAGGAGGAGGCGAGTAATGAATGAAGTCAGTAGTGACCCCCTATCCTCTCCGATCACACAACCCGCGACGAAGGCCGGCCGAGGAAAGCCGATATGAAGGTGAGTAAGACATGACGTGCGACAATCAACTAGCTGCGTCAGGCTCTGTCTCGACCCTTGATTTCGTGAACAATCATGATGTTGTGAACGAGCACTCGCAAGAGGTGTTCCTTGCGGCGGGCGATATTGGAGCGGGCGCGGAGGCTGTCGCCGAGGTTGCGTTTGAGCATGCTGTTGACCGTTTCCACCTGGGCACGCTGGCCGTAGGGTTTGTCTTTCTGCGACCCGGCGAGGAGCCGCTGCATCATCCTGCGGAAGTGTCCGGTGGGTGGCTTGTCGGTGGGTCGTCCGGCACCGGTTTTGATCAGAGACCGAATGCCAAGTTTGTTTCGCGCCAGTCGATGATTGGATTCCGAATCGTAACCTGCATCGGCCAAGACGAGGCGAATCCGAGCACGCTTACGTGCGCCTCGGACCAGCGGCCAGAAGTCGCGACAGTCCGAGCCCATGCCGGTTCGCGGACGCGCACAGAGAATGAAATGGCTGGTGGTATCGACGCCGATGCCGAGCTTGGGCGTACGCTTTGCCGACCGCGACCTGCGTAAATTGGCTGTTTTTGCAAGACTGCTGCTGTGATGACGGCAGCGTTGTTCGTAATGACGAGAGCGATGATGCGTGTCGTAAAGGCTGGAATCAACCGCCAGCACCCTGCCCAAGGTCCGGTCGATGGCCATCCATCGCGTCAACAGATTCATGAGCCTATCAACGTTGCGACCGTTGAGGATCAGGTGCCAGGCGCGGCAGAGTGTATTGTGATCCGGCGTGCGAACCAAGCCGATCTCCCGCCGCCAACTGGCGCTGTCTTCCAGAAGTGCCTCGACACCCCGATAGCTGAGCTTCATCTGCTCGCGGAGCACCAGACACGCGAACAACTGCGGCAGCGTGAAGTCGTGGCGACTGACTTTGCAGGACTACGCTGGCAACACCCGCCGCGCCAGAAGAAACGCCAGACGCATCACCTTCCGCGGCGATTTGCAGGAGATCATCCTGTATCTTCTACATTCACCATGCACAGAGCGCTACCGCACAAGCGCCGAACTTTCACGGGGTCGAGACAGAGCCGCACCGACTTCGATAGCTTTAAGTACGGCTACGACAAGGGCAGTAACCGTCTGTTCAAGGAGAACATCAACAGCGGCGCCGGCGCCTTCAGCGAGCTTTACCATTCAAATGGGGCCGGCAATGGCTATGACGATTTTGACCGGCTGACCGAGTTCCGCCGCGGAACCCTTTCCGACACCAACAGCGATGGCGTACCGGACACCGTGTCAACGACCACACGCCAGCAGGCGTGGACGCTTGACGCCCTGGGCAACTGGTCGAGCCTGCAGACCAACGGCGGGACCGCAGTTAATCGCACGCACAACGCCCAGAACCAAGTGACCGCCAACGGCGGCGGCTCACTGACGTACGACAACAACGGCAACCTGAAGACCGGTTCCGGTTCCGGCAACACCTATGACGCGTGGAACCGGCTCTACGCCGTCGGCGTGGCCAACGGACGTTACTTCCTCTACGACGCACTCGGCCGCCGCATCCATGAGTTTTCGCAATCCGATGGCATTGAGTACGGTGCCGGCGGGCCGTACCAGCGGACGCACCTCTACTACTCCACCGGCTGGCAGGTGCTCGAAGAAGACAGCACGAATCAGGCGTTGGACAAATTCACGCAGGTGCAGAACGTCTGGAGTCCACTTTACATCGACGCACTGGTGCTGCGCGACACCGAGATCAACGAAGCCGGCGGCGGGGCCGAGCGACCGGCAGGGCCGACGCCAACGGGCGAAGAACTCGAAAAACGTCTGGAAGCCCTGCGGAACGATCCGCGGTTTGCGTTCGCTGCGGGCGTGCCGCTGCCAACCGGCGTGCAACCCGAGACGCGCACCGGGCCGACACGCACCGGCGGGCTGATCGACCCGGCGCCCATGAACGTGCCGACGGTGGCGGGCAGAATCTACGTCGAGCAGGACGCCAACTGGAACGTCACCAGCATCACCGACACCAGCGGTGGTGTGCTCGAGCGATATGTCTACGATCCGTATGGCACGAGCACGCGGCTCACCTCCGTCTGGGGCACTGCCGGGGCGGACACCTACGTCATGTCGAACCGCCATCAGGGCGGGCGGCAGGACGCCGCGACGGGGCATCTCCACTTCCGCCACCGCGATCTTGATACGCTGCTGGGGCGGTGGGTGCAGCAGGATCCGGCGGGGTATGTGGACTCAAACAGCTTGTTTGAGTTTGTGCGCTCGAATCCCGCTTCCTCCCTAGATCCAAGTGGTTTGGGGGTGTACGTTCCGGAACCGCCGAAGCCTCTCCCAACATGGGTGAATCCTTCCGGCATGCCGTTACCACCCTATCGACCGTACAACTCTCCTCCCTTGGGTCCCACGATTGGACCCGATGATCGTGACAATCCGCCGGGATCACCGCAGCCCCCTGTGGACTACGATGTCTTGCCACCCGGCACTGGCGATCTTGTGACAAAGCAAGTGTGCAAATTCGGGTTCCAGAAAGGACTCTCGCTTATCACCGCAATCGGAAGCGATATATCCGGAGCGATCGGGTATATCCTTTTCAATCCGTCGAAGTGTGGAAACTCAGACACAATCACAGGCCCACACGCGCCACCTGCGGAGGACAGCCCTACAACACAGCCCGCACCAAAAGATGGATGAACGACACGGCCTGTATCCTATGAAAACCAAGGAGTGTGCATGCGTCGTTTCAGTGGATGGTGGGTCGCGTGGTTTCTGGCGCTGGCTTGGGGTCTGGGGTCTAATATAGACCTGCTAGGGGTCGCGCCCGTGATCATGGTTGGCGTGGCCCATGTTTGCTGGGCAGTCGTAGTAAGTCGACGACGTCGAAACTTAATGCACCGAGGATTTGACGTCCTGACAAAGACAAGGCCGCACGACGCGGACTGACGCAGAATGGCTGCTCAGAGACTACTGGCTTTGCCTGGACTCGGCAGGCATCAATTCAATGTCCCGTGCCATTGCCAGACTCTTTCTTCCAATCTTCAGCGCGATCGCAGTCGTCAACTCAGGTTAAGCTTGACTGCTTTGCGGCTGACGGCGGTATGGGACACGGCCGGGCCGGACACCTACGTCATGTCGAACCGGCATCAGGGCGGGCGGCAGGACGCCGCGACGGGGCATGTCCACTTCCGCCACCGCGATCTTGATACGCTGCTGGGGCGGTGGGTGCAGCAGGATCCGGCGGGGACGGATACAGTGACGCAGCTAGTTGATTGTTCTACTCGCCGACCTATAGCACGTCCGGCTCGCGACATCGGCACGCGGGGGATTCTAGCATGTTTGGAACCGGCGGGAGACTGTCGCGCTTTCGCAGCGGGGCGGACTTTGATGCGGTCGTTCGCGTGCTTGGCGAGGACCGGAGCACAGTTGGCTACGTTGAGACTCGTATGTGATTGTTTATGTACATTCTGAGAGCAAGAGGCGGGTTGGAAACCCGTGTTACGGGCATGCGGCCCGGCGGGTCGCCGACGCGTGAACTACGGCGGGCTCCGCGGGACGGGGGGTCGCAGTTCTTAACGGAATGTTAGGGTTTGGTTAGTACTTAAATGGGTTATAAGTTGTTTCGGGATAATGGTTTAGAGAGCATGTTGCAAAATGTTCCGCGCGGAACAATTGCAGTGGGCAGTGGGCAGAGGGCAGGTGACTGTTCTGCGCGGAACAATTGGCTGGTTGCTTCTTGCTGGTTGCTGGTTGCTCGCGGTTACATGGCCGCCGACTTGCCCTCCCCCTAGCCCCCTCCCGGAGTACCAGGAGGGGGAGATGGAAGATTGTTCCGCGCGGAACAATTTGCCATCTCCTCTGCGCACTGCCCACTGCCGCCTGCAGACTGCCCTCTGCCGACTGCCCACTGCGAATTGTTCCGCGCGGAACAATCGCGCTCTTGGCACGGGTGGTCGGGGTTACTGGGGGACGTGTCTTCCAGGGTTTAGCAGGTTTACTTTGATTCTATCACTGGGCATCAACTTGCCGGCGTTGAGTTGCTCGTGGGGGTCGAACGCGCGCTTGATGGATTGGAATTGTCGCATGGTGGCGCCGTCGAACAGGTAGGGCATGAGGTGGATCTTTTCCACGCCCACGCCGTGCTCGCCGGTGAGGGTGCCGCCGATGTCGATACAGTATCGGAGGACTTCCTCTGCTGCGAGCATAACGTTGCGCGTTTGCTCGGGGTTGCGGTCGTTGTAGAGGAAGATCGGGTGCACGTTGCCGTCGCCGGCGTGGAAGACATTGTTGATGCTCAGCCCATATCGCCGGCCGATCTCGTCGATGCGCTGCAGCACCTCGCGCAGTCGGCTGCGGGGGACGCAGGCATCCTGCGTGCAATAGCTCGGGCTTATTTTCCCGATCGCGCCGAAGGCACTTTTGCGTGCTTTCCACAGCTTTGCACGATCTTCGGCGAGCGCGCTACATTTTACCTCGAAGGCATTGTTGCGGGTGAAGATGGTGACGAGATCATTCATCTGTCCATCGAGCAGTTCTTCGATGCCGTCGATGTCGCAAAGCAACAGTGCCGCCGTGTGCGGGGGGAAGCCGAACTTGTAGCTGTCTTCGATGATCCTGACCATCGATCCATCCATCATTTCCAGCGCGCTTGGGAGATGCCCCGCGGCGATGGTTTGGCTGACGGCGGTGCAGGCATCGGCCTGGGTGGAGAAGAGTCCGACGATGGTTCGGAAGCTGGTGGGTTTGGGTACAAGTCTGAGCCAGAGCTCGGTGATGATTCCGAAGGTGCCTTCGTTGCCGCAGATGAGTCCGGGGAGGTCGAACGGCGAGTCATACGCGCCGTCGGTCGCGCCCGCACGGAGGATACTTCCGTCGGCGAGGACCATGGTGATGCCCAGGACATGGTTGGATGTGACGAAGTCTTTGAGGACATGAATCCCGCCGGCGTTGGTTGCGGCGTTTCCGCCGACGGTGCTGGCGCGCTGGCTCGATGGGTCGGGGGAGAAGTGGTAGAGCGATCCGCCGGGCACCGCGGCAACGGCTTCGCTGAGCTGGACGTTGCGTACACCCGCCTGCGTGTGAACGACGCGATTGGGCAGATCGATCTTAAGGACACGGCTGAGCCGCGCGGTGGAGACGATGACCCCGCCTGCGAAAGCGACGCACCCACCGGTCAGCCCCGTGCCGCTGCCGCGCGGGATGATGGGCAACCGGTTCTGTGTGAGAATCGCGACGACGCGCGCCACCTCGTCGGTGTCGAGTGGGAAGACGACGGCCGAAGGGCGTGCCTTGGCGATGGTGAATCCGTCGGACTCGTACGTGAGAAGCTCGGCAGGATCGGTGAGCACGCGGTCGGGCGAGAGCGCGCGCCGAAGCGCGTCGATCGCTTCGGTGGCCGGGTGGGTAGTTGTAAGGGAGGAGGTCATTGCGTAACGGAGTTTACTGCACAGGGCCGGGATCGCCCATTGTGTTCGATTCCAAAGGCAAAGCAGACGCGACGGCAAAAGGCGGTGCGGGTACAGTTTGCCGGGGAAGACAGTGCGGGTGCAAAAACAGAGAGAATGATCGATCTCTCATTTTCGGGCCTGAGAGATTGTCATTTGGATCGCCCGCGCGCACAATACCAAGCCATTTTTATTGAAAGGATCACATGGCAGACGAAGACGTACCGCAACCGGCTCCGGAAGGTCAACCTCAGCAGGGCATTCAGGTGCTGCTGGATGAGCGAGAAACCCGCACGACGTATTCCAACGCATATCGGTTTCACCAGACTGCGGAAGAAGTGGTGATGGATCTGGGTTTTAACATGCCCAACCCCAACCCCGGCCAGCTTCCCCCCAACACAGCCGGGCAGATGCTTTTTAAGATTACCGATCGGGTGATCATGAGCTACCCAAATGCCAAGCGATTGCTGGCTTCGATGACACAGCTCATCAAGCGATACGAGCAGCAGTTTGGCGAGATTCCGATGCAGCCGGGCCGTCGTTGATTTGACGGTTTATACGGCGGTTCATTCGGCGCGACTTGGCTTGTGGATCAAGCTTTGGCGGGTGACGGGCATTCCCAAGAGAATGCCGTCGCTGCGCAGGCTTTACAGGATGCGCAAGACGACCAGATCGGAGCGACCGACGGCGAAGCCGCTGTCGGTCGCTCCGATCTGCTTTCACTCAGATATCGAGATGGCAGGGCGAACGAGCGGCGCGAATGGACCGCGCCAGGCCGATCGTCACGCGCGCACGTCGAGGTGGGGAGGTTCAGCGTCGCTGTCTGAGCCGCTGCCAGATGTCTTTCTGGATTGCGACTGCTGACGCTGTTGTTTGTGGTGTTGGTCGGCGATGGGTTCAAGCTCATCGGGCGACTCGACGGCGCGCTCGAACGTGTCGGCGGTGCGGACTCCCTTGCGGTTACGTTCGATTCGCTTGAGCTGAGAAGCCTTCTCGGCGGCGGCGGCGCGTTCGGCGGCAGGGGTGCCGAGAGCCGCGGTGGTGATGGGGGTCAACGGTGTCATCGCGATAACAATTGTATCGACGCACCACAAACTCGATTTTGACAAAATCCGAGAACCCCCGACGTCCGAAATCTAAGAGAACCCGCTGATTTGCCCCATAAACGCCGCATCAGCGTCCGTTGTGCGCAAAAAAAACCGCTGTTGCCGCGGGGGTAGCGTGGCAACAGCGGGACAGGTCGAGGGAGGGGTAACAAATCGGGATGACTACCGGCCCACTTCTTCAGTGCTGCTCCCCGCGAGCGCGCCGCCGGGCATGAGGCTCGGCGGGACGATGCGCGCGGTTGCGGTCCGATGCACCGCACGCTGGTCAACCGGTGTGATTTCAGTCGGCGAGATGAACCGAAGCTTCATCTGCGCGTCATCTTGAATCTCTCCCTGGATTCCAACAAACAGGCCGTTCATCCGCGCCAGGCTCGGGTCATTGCTCTTGAGATAGATCACCGTGCGCCCGCTGATCGGGTCAGTCAGGCGGTAAAGCGTCTGGTCGGCACCCTGCAGCGTGCTCGGCCGAATCGTGCCCAGCGCGGAGTAGAACACCAGGCCGGTGGTCTTCAGCCGCTCCATTAGCTCTTCACTCTCAGCCTTCTTCGCCTGAGCTGCTGCTTCGCGATCCTTCAGTGCTCGCTGGTGCGACAGCGCGAGTTCATAATTTTCGTTATGGATCTTCAGTGTCGCTGCCCGGCTCTCGGCGATGGTACGAAGTGAGTTGGTCAGCGACGAATCTGAGGCCAGTTGCTGATAACCGGCGAGCAACTCGGGCACCGGCTGCTGCTCGATTGGCAACCTCGCAGCTTCCTTCAGTCTTGCTTCGAGCTGGTCAAAACGAATGTCCGCCGACACGAGGATCTCATTTGGTTGCGTGGTGGGAGCCGCAGCGTACTCGGCCGCGGCGGGCTGGCCGGCGGGCGCATCGGTTGCCGGCGCGGCGTCGGTGAGCGCAGCGCCGCTGTTGGCGGGCGTGTCGGACGGTGGTTGGCTCGCCGGCCCGGTGCTTTCGGGGGTGTTCTGGGCTACCGACGAAATGCCCGTCTGCGCCGGCTGAGCTTCAACAGGCGGTTGCGACGGCGCAACGTCGGCTGCGGCGATGGTTTGCTCTGGGGTCGGTTCGGCGGTGGCAACGGTCGCTCCGCCCGCTGCCGGTGCGTCGGCGCCAGTCGCGCCGGCCACTTCACCTTCACTCGTCGAGATACCCGGCACATCTACCCGGCGGACCGGATCGACAAACTGCTTGTTCACATAGAAGAACACGCCCGACGGCGGCTTGATCTTGAAGTACTCATCCTGCTCGCCCAGGATCGTCACGTCCTGATTCGGTTCAAGTTTTGTGGCGACTTTCGTCTTCATCGGCAGCAACGCCGAGCCTACACGCACGTTCAGGGTGTTGGTCACGCGCCCGACGGTGCCATCGCCGCGCTTCTCCACATATGCCTTGGCGACGTAGCAAAAGCTTCCCTCCGGCGGGAGCACCTTCAGCCAGTCAAACTTGATGCCGACGACCGTGACCTTCGCGCCCTTGTCAAGTTTGGTGGTGGCATAGTCGCTGTCGCTCGGGCCGGAGCGAACGTAGACCGCATTGCCGTTGACTTCGCCTTCAAACTGGAACTTGGAATTTTCGATTTCCGTTCCCGCTGCAGCGTCGGTGATCGAATCGACCGATGGTGCCGCCTGCAACAACGGAACAACTGCCAGGGTTGCCGAAAGAATAACTGAAGCCGAGATGAACCGCTTAGACATGAGCACCTCCTGTGCATTCCGGCCAATTGGTTTAGTAAAATGCAGGCCGGACGACGCTTCATGCGTCTTGATTGCTGGAGAAAATACAATGACACGATCGAATTGCAAGATTGCGCGCGTACGTTTTTTTGAGCTTGACACGCGACACATGCAAAGTTAGCATGCACAAACAATACTTCTCACTCAACGGAGGCCTCAATGATTACGACCGTTCAGAAGCGTTCCATCTTTCGACGGAGCATCGTGGTTGGTTTTGTGGTGATCCTTGCCGGGGTGCTTGCGGGGTGTCTGAAGTTCCCGCTGGGCGATCCGGAGAAGGCCACCATCGACACTGCGCTCGTTGGCGACTGGTTTAAGCGGGCGAATGATGGGGCGGTCACCATCTGGCGCGCCCAGCCGTTCGATCAACGGGCCTACCTCGTCATGCAGTATGAAGCGCGCCCCGATGGTAACGGCGGGTGGGAGCGGGGCGGGCTTGCCGTCTGCAAAATGTGGGTGACCGAGGTCGCCGGCAAGTCATTCGCCTGCATGAAAGTGCTCAGCGAAGCGTCCGAGCAGCCTTATCTCGCGTTTCAATACGAGTATGCCAACGATGCCGTCACCATCCACGCAATCAATGCCGATTTTGTAAACAAAGCCGGCGTGACCGACGCAGCGGGGTTTGAAGCATTGGTGAAAGCAAACATCGATAACCGCGCGATGTACCTCGATCCAGATAGTTATGAAAAAGCAACCGATGCCGACCGCGAGACGATTGACGCGATCTGCAAGGCTTTTCATTAGCATCATGCCATTAACGCCTGAATGCGGGCGAATCTCCGGTGACAAGATTTTAACGCGCAGCCGCAAACGCCAATCGCGCCGCGGTGATCGTGCGGTCGATCGTGTCGTTGTCGTGCGCAAGACTCACAAACCACGACTCAAACTGGCTCGGCGGGATGTTGACCCCACCCGCCAGCAGGGCGTGGAAGAAACGCGAGAAGCGCATCGTGTCGCACGCAGCGGCCTGCGTGTAGCTTTTCACCCTATCACCGACGCGGGCGGTGAAGAATGGGCAGATCATTGATCCAACGCGATTGACGCAGATCGGGGTGCCCGACTCGGCGGCGGCGGCGCGCAATCCTGCTTCCAGCCGGAGCGAGCTGGATTCCAATTGCTCGTACGCACCTGGCTTCTGGAGTAGTTGGAGCGTCGCCAGCCCCGCAGTCATGCTGATGGGATTACCGCTGAGCGTGCCTGCCTGATAGACCGGCCCAGCGGGGCTGACTTGGCGCATCAGGTGTGCGGGCGCCGCATACGCGCCAACTGGCATCCCGCCGCCGATGATCTTTCCCAGGCAGGTGATGTCCGGCTGCACGCCGTAACGCGTCTGCGCGCCGCCCCACGCCACACGAAATCCAGTCATCACCTCATCAAAAAGAAGCAGCGCGCCATGCTTTGTACAGAGTTGCCGCAACCCCTGCAGATAACCCGGCTCGGGCGGTACGAGGCCCATGTTGCCCGCGACGGGTTCGACCGCGAAACATGCGATTTTCCCCGCATTCTGCTCGAATGCCGTTCGGGCGGCTTCGAGATCGTTGTATTCAACGCTCAGCGTGGCGGCGGTGGCGGCGCGGGGAATGCCCGGGCTGCTCGGCGTGCCGAGTGTCAGCGCCCCCGACCCGGCGTTCACAAGCAGACCGTCGACATGCCCGTGATATCCGCCGACGCATTTGATGACGATATCGCGTCCGGTGGCCGCGCGGGCGAGCCGGATGGCGCTCATCGCCGCCTCGGTGCCGCTATTGACGAACCGGAGCATCTCCATGCCCGGCAGGGCCGAGAGAATCAACTCGGCAAGATCAGTTTCGAGCGTAGTGGGCGCGCCATAGCACGATCCTCGCGCCAGCGCATCGGCAACAGCGGCCACCACCGCCGGGTGTGCGTGTCCGACAATCATCGGGCCGTAGCTGCCGACATAATCGATTATCGCATTGTGGTCGATATCGTTAAGAACCGCGCCGCGAGCCGACGCAATGAACCGCGGGGTGCCGCCGACAGCCTTAAACGAACGCACCGGCGAGCTGACTCCACCAGGCATGACGCGCTGGGAGCGATCGAACGCCTTATCAGATTGCGAGGGGGATGGCGCTGGATCGTCGGCGGGCATGGCGGTGCCGGTTACGCCGGATCGGCGGCGCCGGATGGGTTGGAGGATAGATCGGTGCGGGGCGCATCGCCCCAGAGGTTGTCTAAGTCGTAATATTGCCGGGCGTCTTCGGTGAAAAGGTGGACGACGACGTCGACAAAATCGACCAGGACCCAACTGGCCGAGTCGTAGCCGTCCATTCGGGGGTGGGTGTAGCCGGATTCTTTGCCGAGCTGCTTTAAGTCGTCGGCGACGGTGCGCATCTGCCGGCCGCTGGTGCCGGTGGCGATGACGAAGAAATCGGCCAGGGGAGAAACAGCACTGACATCGAGCACCGTTACATGATGGCAGCGCGTGTCGGCGGCGAGCCGGGCGGCGGCCATTGCGAAGCGGCGCGCCGGGCTTTCCGTCGGCTGAGACGCTGTCTTCGAGCGAGGCTTGGACGGTGACTGGCCGGGCGGTTTCGCCTTGGGGGCGCGGGCCGGCTTTGAGGCCGTCGTCTTGCGAGATTTTGCAGGTTTGGCGGCGATGGTGCGGTCTTTCAGGGGTTAATGGGCTTAAAAAACTACCGACCCAGCGTGCGAAGCCGAGGCACGATGCGGTTAATGGCGCGAAGCCACACGCCGGCGTCGTCGATCGTATCGGTGTAAAGGCCCGCTTCGAGGGCCCGCATCATGTTGGTCACAATCACCGCCCGCTGAGCCCGGGTGAGTTGTTCCAGATTCTCTCGATTGGTGCCCGGGGGGTAGAGCGGGGGGCCTTCCGGGCGATCGGGGTTATCGGTTCGGTCCGGCGGGAGGTTGAAGCGCATCAGAACGATCGACTGCAGATCCAGTGCCTTCTCATACTTCAGGGCAGCCGATTCGAGCATTTGCTTCTTCTTTGCAGCATCTGGCTCGATCAACGCCCGAAGATATTCCGCGTCGGCGGCGGCGAGAGAGCCGTGGGCCAGCACCGATTCACGGTGTTCGCGGTAAAGCAACAGGTTAGTGGTGTAACGCTTGGTGTGGACTTCGTAAGCCGTGTCAGCGGCAATGGCAACGCTGGCGGCGCGGTCGTAGGCGCGGATGGCTTTGCGCACCGACTCGAGCTTGTCATCGGAAAATGAGTAATCGGCCGTGAGGTCGATCGTCGCATCCTCCATATATTCGCGCTCCGCCGGGATAGGCTTGCCCGCGGCCGTGATTTCATTGACGCGGCCGAACTGCAACTCATCTTCCACCCAGTTTTTGAGCGACAGCGCCGGGCGGGAGTCGATAACCAGGTCGCTCAGCTGGGAATGCGTTTGCGACCCGACTTCCTGCAAGACGCTGGACCGAACATAGTAGTTGTAAGCCAGCGCGAAAGGTGAAAGCCCGTCGGGGAATGGCTCAAACTCCTTGAGATACTGCAGTTCGCTGCCGTCGTAGGTTAGCTTGCGCTCGTCGTCGGTGAGCGTGACTGTGCCGGGCTTGAGATATTCCGGCAGCACGTTGCCGTTTGCGTCTAAAATCGGATCAAGCTCGATGCGTCGCCATCCAGCCTCGTCCTGGCGGGCTTTCTGCCGCGATTCATGCGGCAGCGACTCCGCGCGGATACGTCGCTTGTAGTAATCCTTCTCCTGGGAGTTGCCGAGCTTATCGAAATAGATACCAGCGATCGCAGCGATGATGTTGATGTTGTTGGGGCGCTCGCGGTCGACTTTGTGGGCGTAATCCAGCGCGTCGAGGATGGTGGAATATTTGTTTCCGATATTCGCCATCTGCACGCTGATGTTGTAGGCCTTGTTCCAGATCTGGAAAATGTGCACGCTGTCAAACTCAGCCTGCAGCAGGCGAATCCATTCGATCTTGGTGTCAAAGTCTTCGAGATTGCGCTCGCTCTTCTGCATCTCACTGCTGGGCCAGAGGAACATCACCAGCGGTCCGCGCAGGCCGCCGAGGAGGAGGGCGATGGCGTAGCTATTCATGCTAGAAAGCGATGTGCCCGAGGTCCCCAGCACCACGTTTTGCTTCCGCTGGGCCAGCGCGAGGTGACGCGTGAAGACCGATGCGATGATCGCAAGAACCAGCACGACCACAATGCCCGTGCGGCCTGACCGGGCACGAATGGAATGATTGCGCGAAAGCCTGTTCATGGGGCGACCTCCTTATTGCGGAGGATGACATAAGAAAGCACCGACAGCGGCACTGCGAAGGTGAGCAGCACCAGCAGCGAGTCGCGGACCTTGACGGCGGGCACCGCGACGCCACGTTCCAAATCTTCGATCGAGGCGAACTGCGAGATGTCTGGCAGGACCTTCGCCGAGACGGTGAGGAACTTCGCCAGTGCCTCAACGACTTTGCTGGCAGTCACTGTCACCTCGGGGCGTTGAAAGCCCAGATCGGTTGCCACTTGATTACCGATGCCCGGTTGCAATGCGTCGCCAAGCTGCACAACACCCCAGCGGCCCAGCAGCATCACGAGTGTGAGCACGATTGCGATCGGCCACGAGAGGAATGTCGAGGCAAAAATGGCGGTGCTGATCACCAGAATCGCCATCAGCCACATCACCAGCAGGCTCTTGCTCAGATTAAACACAAAGCTCTCGCTGCTTCTCACCACCGACAACGAAGCGCGCGACACGCTGATGTAATGCCCCTGCGTGACACAGCGGACGAACACGTCATAGTCACCGCTGGCCAGAAACTCGCCGGGCACCTTGAAGAAGATGGGCCGATTGCTCTCGATGAGTGTGGTAATCGGCTCGCTTTGCCGGCCGGATTGGTTGTTGCGGACGACCACACTGAGCTTTGTCGGCGCTTCATCGGCATCATCGGAACCGGATCGCTCAATATCGGCGCGAAACTCGAAAGGAATCATCCCAGACGATGACGGGGGTGCGGCGTCGCGGAAGCTGAAGGTGCCGACATGCGTCGGGCTTTTCTGCGCGTCGCCGCCGCGAACCTGGAAGCCGGTTCGGCCATATCGTCCGCGAAACACCCAACGGCTGAGGGGTGCCGCCGGCTCAATGATGCGCGGCTGGGCGTTCGGGGTGGCGGGGGGCACGAGGAGCTTGACCGAGCCTGATTTCAGCGACATTTCAACGCCGTCATTCAAACCGACGATGGCGACGTAAAACTGCCGCATGTTTTCAATATTGGGCGCAGCCTGCGGGGGGAGAAACCACTGGCCGGGTTCCTGTCCTGTCGGGTCGGTAAGCGACGACTGCGCCGCCGTCAAGGCGGTGGAGGCGACGATCGTGGTCTGCATGGAATCGAGGAGGGAGACGTCTACCTTGGCTTCCGACACAGTATTGCCGCGCGCCGGCTGCGGTGCGGCGATCGTCGGGGGCAGAGTTGAATCTGGCAAGCCCCGGCGGGGGGCCACTCTGCCGTCAAAGCCGGTGTTGACAATAATCGCCAGGCCCGCCGAAAGCGGTGGGGCGGATGCGTCGCCGGGGGGAACGAGCAGCTCTGCCGGGATATCGAACGGAACCAACACATCCCCCTCGCCGCCGAGGAACCAGCGTTCGCTATCGTCCACTGCCTCCCGCGCCAGCACCTGCAGGCTCACCGGGGAAGCCAGCCCGCGGGCGGTGAGCAGGCCGTTATCGCGGTAATATTCCAGGGTCGGGCGCGAAGCGGAGCTTGCATCCATCGTTTGCAGCCGCTCGGTAATCCCCCGCTGCAGGCTGAACGAATTGAAATAGAGAAATCCGAAGGTGAACAGCCCCATGATGATCAGTATCGCCGCTGACACGCGCGCGAAGCCCAGCACTTTTCCAGCGACAATCTCAAGCCGCGTGGTGGGCTTGGTGACGATCGTGAAAATCACCCGGTTTTCAATCTCCTTGGGCAGATTGGTGCAAGCCAATATGACAGCGGTGATGGTGACGATCAGGCCTGTTGCAAAGAGTGAGACCTTTAACATCTGCCGCACGGCGTCGGCTTCATCGATCGGCCTCTGAAACTGTGAGACAAGCACGATACCGATGATGGCCAGGGGCGTGATCCAAAGCACCCGCTTGCGGATCGATTCGGCAAAGCAGACGCTGGAAATGGCCCAGACGCGCGAAAGGCTGAAGACAGCGACATCGCGCAGCCCGTAGACGAGCAGGCCGACGATGATGATCGTCCCCGCGATCCACCACTCGAGATAGCGGTCGATCATCGGGGGCAGTGCGGCGATGGTGTGCATAACGGTCATCGCGGGAGATACTCCAAGGCTATGATTCCGGCCCAATCAACTCCGCCGGACGGCTTCGCAAGGCGACGACGGAGACAACCGAGACACTGAGCAGTGGTGTTGGCTCCTACCTGTCACCACTGGTATACGATTGCCCAACGGCGGTGTTCTCTCTCACAATCCGGATGAACAGGTCTTCCAGCGTGGTGGTCGGGTGGGTGATCTCGGCGTTGTTCACCCCCATCGTTCCCAGAAACTGCTTCACCTGCGAAAGCTGGCTCTCGTTCATTCCCTTGAACGATATTTGCGTGACATCACGCACCTGCAACAGGTCTTTCACGGCGCCCAGTTCCATCCGCTTGCCCTTGAACAGGATGGTGATGCGGTCGCACACATCCTGCACATCGGCGAGGAGGTGGCTGCAGAGCAGCACGGTCTTGCCCTGATTTTTCAGGGACAGAATAAGGTCTTTCATCTCACGCGTGCCGATGGGGTCAAGGCCGGTGGTTGGCTCATCGAGCAGAATCAGTTCCGGGTCGTTAATCAGGGCTTGCGCCAGGCCGATGCGCCGCGCCATGCCCTTGGAATATTCACGAAGCTTGCGCTTTCTAGCCTTAGCATCCAGGCCGACAATATCCAGCAATTCGGGCACGCGGCGCTTGAGGTCGCGCGAGGGGATTTTGAACAACCTGCCGTAAAACTTCAGCGTTTCTTCGCCATTGAGAAAGCGGTAGAGGTAAGACTCTTCGGGGAGAAACCCGATGCGCTTGTTGACTTCGTTTGAGCCGATCGGATCGCCGAGCACCCAAGCCTTGCCTCGGGTGGGGAAGATCAGGCCCAGCAGCAGCTTGATGGCGGTCGATTTACCCGAGCCGTTTGGCCCGAGCAGGCCGAACACCTCGCCGCGGTTGATGGACAGATCCAGACCATCGAGCGCAACGACCTTATCGCGGCCCCAGAAGTCGCGGTAAATCTTGGTCAGACCCTCGGTATGAATCGCGGTTGCGGTCTTTTCCTGCATGGTGATAAAAGCGCAAAAAAGTCAACCGAAACGGGAGCCGCGCGGCTCCGCCGCCAGGGGCGCGCGGGTGGCGCGCCGCGATCGCGCCACGTCTACCGTGACGACGAGCGGGCTTTGGTGCCCATACCCATCGGCCGGGGCTTACGAATCTTCCGCCGGCGCTTTTCACTCGGCTTTTCATAATAGGCCACGCGTTTGATGTCTTTGGTAAGACCTTCCTTTTCGCACATCTTCTTAAACCGACGAAGCATCTGTTCGGCGGTTTCATTGCCGCGCAGCTTAACCTTAATCATCTAAAGTCCTTTCCAACAACAACTTAGGCAACATCCCGCCCGCTATCTTCCGGCCAAAATCCAGTCGATACAAAAGCCACGGCCGATCTGCTCGTCCGTGGCAAAACATTAGTTTACAAGAGCCGGGGGAGGTTGCAAGTTTGTGCGAGTCGCGGCAAACCCACGATCCAGCCTTGTGCAATCAACCGCGTGCCTCTCCTATGGGTGATATGGTCAGGCGACCGGCGGTTCCGCTGTCTAAAATATTGAGCCACGGCGAGATATCGACGTTGAAGAAGTTTTTGACGTTTGCATAAATCTGCGTGACGCTCGCAAAAGTTTCGCTGTTAAACCGAATCTTCTGATCTCCCGGATTACCCGAGCTTATCAACGCATCGAATATGTACCTCTGCGGAGTCGCTCCGACAAACGCCAGATTCTCAATCGCTCCGTCGTACGAACCGACAAGTCGCAACAATATGCCGCCGGGTCCGCCGTCCCAATAGAGGATCGCACCAGTTTGCCGGCTTGGCGGATTGGCGTAGCCACCGACGTACGCCGGAAGCCCCGCAACGTTACCCACGCCGACGAAACGCAAACCTTGATTGTGATACACTTCCAGCGTTTCGGTGATGCGGTAGGTGCCATTTGGAAGGTAGACGAGATTGCGCTTGTCGGGCGTTGCGGCCACTTGGGCCGCGTTGATGGCAGCCTGAATCGCTGCCGTGTCATCCGCCGTTCCGTCGCCTATCGCACCATAATCCTTGACGTTGATCCACATACTAGGCTCCTTCTCATTGGCTCATTAATGAGGTCGAATTGGTTACCGGGTCCGGCGTCCGCGTAATCTCAAGAGCAGCGCCGCTGACGCTATGCCAACCGAAGTTCCCGGTTCAGGCACGACACGAAGCGAAGTGATCGTACCTCGCAGGTCCATTCCGAACGCGGGCTCAAACGCTTCAAATCGCGTTCCTGTTGCTTGAGAAAAGTCGAGCGCTAACGGCAAGGCGTCCGTGGGAAATGTTCCAGGTGGATAAGTAAGAGCCAGTTCAAACAGGATTGTAGCTCCCGTGTAACGGAGCAACCATCCGTGTGACCCACCGTCGTCACCGGCTAACACGTTAATTTTCCCTGACACGGGATCAAGAATGATCGCCGTTGACGTGCGATACGGTACCGTCCGCGAAATGTAGGGATAACGTCCATCATCCGGACTCGGATCTGTATCCGCAGCATTGGCGTCGAACACTACAGTGGACGTGAACGTATCGCCCACCTGATGCACGGTTCCCGTGGTTCGCGTAAACACCCCCCCCAAACTCGAACGCAATCAGCGAGGCCGCGTTTGCCCGTGATGACGCAACTGCACTCATCGCGACCACAAACAACCCGATTACAACAGTTTTCAAACCCAACATGGCTCACCTCAGAACAAAAAGGATTGGCCCCTTGGAAAACGCACCCATGACTAACACCGAAACGCAGCCCTGACACCCGCTGCTGAACAGGACGCTAACGCGCCGTTTTACCAAGTCAAGAAAAATCTTCTGTTGATCCGCCCATTTGGCGGTCGTTCATTGCAATGAATTCAGATGGGAAGCAATCGGCCCGAGGTGCGCAGGGACCGAACCCAGAATGAAGGAAGCGGCGGCCCGCGCTAAGGCCGTTAGAAACAATCCTCCCCCGGCAGCTTTGATGCCTGCCTGATCCAGTTCGACACCAGCGGCTCGTCGATCGCATCGCCTTCATGGATGTGAAGATAGCGCACATGTTTCTGCTTCGACTCGACCGGCGGCATCGGGCGAAGGGCGGTGCCGCGGAAGAATGCGACCTTGATGTATTTCGCGATGCAATGAAAACCCAGGAACCAGTCGTTGCGGCCGTCGCTGTCCGGGCGATCGACGCCATAGAACGGCGTGTTCCACCGCACCGCCTTGCGCACGCCGGGCAGGGTGCGCACGATCAGTGCATCCAGCCGCCGGCCCACATCGCGTTTCCACCCGGGCATCGCAGCGATGTAGGCCTGCACCGGCGCGTCGCCGTCGGCCTTGGCGATTTGCGGGTTGCCGCCTGAAAGCAGGACAACCTGCCCGGCTTTCGCTTTCGGAGGGCGCTTCTTCGCCGCGTGCTTCACTGCGTGCTTCACCGTGTGCTTCGTGACGCCGATTTTCTTTGCCGCAAGCTTTGTCTCGGCTGGCTTCTTTGCGCCAGGAAGCGTGCCCGAGCGAGGTGTGTCGCGGCCAGTGGCGGTTTGCTTTCTTCGCTGACTCATGCTGCTCTCCTTCACACCGCTCGGCTGCCCGCGCCGCGCACGAGCCTGCGACCGACCTGCCCGCCGAGCCACGCCATCGGAATGTAGGCCGCTACGAGATCAAGGACGATAAACCACACCGGTGCCGGGATCATCGTGGCTGCAGCGATGCCACCAGCGAGGAACACGGCGCCAATCGCGAAGGCAAACGTCGTCCGATGGCTGGCAGCGACCAGGAACGCCGTGAGCGCGCCGGCCAGTGTCCCGAGCGCGTGCGCCAGGAATGGGAAGACAAAGTGTTTCGGCTCAAACAGGTGAATCGATGCGCGCAGGCTCTCGACGTTGGACACATCCACCCCCGCAGGCGGCGGAATGACCCGCGGGCTGGCCATGACCAGCGCCATGTTCACCACGCTGCCCACAACCAAACCCGCCACGATTGCCAGGATGTTTCTGAGAATAGAGTTCATATCGAGTTGCCCGCCGACCCGGTTCCACCGGCGGTGCCCGCCGCCCGCGAACCAACGAATGGAGTATATCGAATATTCGTCGCCGTGGCTGCTTCGGGGCGAACGTCTCGGGCAAACGGAATGGGATGCGGCGAGTTGGAGCAACGTAAGCCCGATCACCGACCGGGGCCGCGCACGCGCGGCATCCGATCACGAGTAACTATATCGCCGGCCCGGTCCGTTGCATTGCCGGGTTATGCAGCGGCCGTGCCGCCGTCAGTTCGTCCAAACTGTGCCGTCCGGACGCTGCACCGAAATTTGCATTGGCACCTTTCCCGGGTGCCGCGTGGGCCAATTGTGCTTTGCCAACTCCGGCTCACCCGTCAGCTTCATTTGGATCAACCCGGGCAGCGCCTTCGCATTTCGGTCAGCAGCGACGGTGTACCGAATTGTCCACGCCGATTCGTCTTTCGGGTCAGGCTGCCCGGCGAAGAACCGCAACCGCTGAACGACGCCGAGCCCCGGCTGCGGATCGTCTGCCGCAAGCAGCGCCCCGCGAGGCACGGCGAACGTCGTAACCTCGCGCCGCTTCCTAGGGTCGTTTCGGTCCAACTCGACGAGCGTCACGCGAAGGCCGTACGAGCCGCTGTAGTGTGGCCAAGTTACCACCGCAAGCAGCTCGCGCTTGTCGGGCGTCTTGCGCGCATGCATGAAGATGAGGGAACCGTACCAACCGGCACGATGGATGCCGCTCATCGGCGACGTAGGGTTCAGCGCTTCCCACTCCGGCGGCGCGAACGCAGTCGTCCCGCCGCCGTCAGGAATGCGGTAGTTGGGGTTCGGCGGCTCCAACCTCAATCGATCGCCCTCGTACCCGCCTTGAGTGAGGACGATCATCTCAGGAGCGGGTGCGTAGTTCATGCACGCGGCAACGATCCGCGCGTATTCTTCGGGTGTCGGCGACGGGAGCGACTGCCAGCGGATAGGCGCGGCAGATTGCGTCGCCGAGGGTAATGTAGACGCGGCTTCGGCTGATGAGGGCGCTGTCGCCGCCGGACTTCGTGGGCTAGACGAGGGATCTCCACATCCGACGGCAGCGGTGACGAGTGCGACAATGAGAACGTATTGCCGTTCACTGGCCGCGGCCGCGCCGACGACCATTCGAATCACCGTAACCGCTCCGCGGACGCGGTCCAGTGCAGCGGAGGGTTATCCCGCTGCCGCACGGCCGATCTCTTCTAACGCGTGCGGTAAAAATAGCTTCCCTTGAAATTCTTCACCACATTCTCGTGCGAGTCGAACTCGAAGGTGACCTCGTCGAGCCATCGCTGCGGGTATCCCTGGGTTTGAAGAAGCCTCAAGAGCTCTCGCGTCAGCCACGCTTTCCATAATTCCGCGTCAGGGCCGCGAAGTTGCGCGTCCGTCTCAAGAAAGAGTAAGGCATCCATGTCGAAGTCAGTCGGAACGAACGGGACAATGAACTCGACTTGATGAAGAGGCACGGAAGCCTCTTTCGCCATAGCCATCAACTCGCGTTTCGCGGCTTCGATGAACTTGAATTGGTCGTGCCGTGTAATGGCTACTCCAGCGGGACAACGGATCAGCATTGAACGGCCGGCCGGGCGCTCGACCGTCTTTCGAATTACAAGGACCGTTCCGCCCGGCCGGTCCGTTCCAGTGCGGGGTTATGTGCGTGCGCCAGCGGCGATGGCCGTCGACAGATCGCGAAAAGTGCGGATGCCTACGAACTCGACGCTCCTGGGCAGAACCCACTGCCCGATGGTCCACACACCAGCGAAACAAGCCGTGATCGCCAAGCCCGCGAGAAGGGCCATCGTGTGCGATCCCGCGCAAAGCGCGACCACCAGCGCCACCCACGCGATCAGCATTCCGTAGATGAACGCGTGATAGACCGGAGTGCGAATCTTCACGAGCGGCAACGCGCCGGGGGCCAGTTGCGACACGGGTCCCAAGAACACGCCCGCGTAGCGCCTCGTGTACTCGTGTAACGGTGTCGACGGCGCCACAGCGCTCACGTCCGCGCCCGCGTCAGCCAAGTACGACCGAATCGTGAGAAACGCGCCGCCTGGGGCGCAACGGGAGCCGAGGATCATAGTGGGCCGGACGCGGGGCAACTGTGCGTGCCGAGCAAGCAGCTCGCAGACGCCGCCCAGCCGACGCTCCTTCGGCGGTTCCAGAACAGCGCGCCACGCCGCCATCGGAATGCTCACGGACCAGTAGGAGTTCATCGCCTCTGCGACCTTTGCCCACGGAAGCAGATCGCACGCATCGCGCCACTCGGCGATCGTCGAGTCGTGTGAGAGCGAGATATCCGGGTTGGCCTCGGGGTCATGTGTGCATTGTTGCCGGTGCATGTCGCGCATGACGGAGAGAATGTCGTCCGCGGTCGCGTCAACGAGGATGGGTGGATAGTGCTCGTCCATGGCGGGTTCGCCGCACGCACATAACTAGTGAATAACCTGACCCGCGAAGCCAATTAGCGTTCGCCAAGCGCGGTGAGCTTCTCACGCGTAAGTCAGGGCGTCAATGGTACTTGGGGTGATGTGGTGGCGGCGT
>ERZ761607.281-NODE-281-length-100781-cov-11.609753_pt1 | contig 100781 bp, 70 predicted proteins | sample MGYA00511164_ERZ761607 | MGnify/ENA primary metagenome ERZ761607 (study PRJEB28899, sample SAMN02445080) | bioreactor sludge metagenome | biome: EBPR sludge | place: Australia: Brisbane, Thorneside Wastewater Treatment Plant | collected 2011-06-22 ...
CTTGTTGTCCGTCGCGGTTGTAATTATTTTGTCTATAATTTCCTTGTTGTCCGTCGCGGTTGTAATTATTTTGTCTATAATTTCCTTGTTGTCCGTCTCTATTGTAATTATTTTGTCTGTAATTACCTTGTTGTTGTCCGTCTCTATTGTAATTATTTTGTCTGTAATTACCTTGCTGTTGTCCGTCTCTATTGTAATTATTTTGTCTGTAATTACCTTGTCTTTGATTGTACTGTCCGTCATGCGGATATTGCGTTGAATATGTCCTATCTCTTTGAGAATCATAGAAACGATTACCTAACGAATCATTGTTCGGTGGCGTGGTATCTTTTGATTCATTAGAGTAATTGGCAGAGTTGGCATGAGACGATTTTCTGTCTTTACCCCGGGCATTGTTTTCAGTTTCGGCATTATTATCATTGCCGAAAGGAATTTCGTTATCGTTCATCATAACAGTAAGTGAATAAAATGGATAATAAATAGTTGTTTAAAGTAAATTTTTTAAGAGGAATATTATTCATTCCATACCCCCATCGCATAGAATTTTTTCCTACGTGCAGCAATCAGCTCGTCTAATGATAAAGTAGAAAGTTTGTTGATTTCGGAATATAGTAAATTTGAAAGTGACTCGAACATAATTTGGGGTGAACGATGAGCGCCACCGACAGGTTCTGTGACAATATGGTCCACAATCCCCATTGAAGATAAATCGGGAGCAGTTAACCGTAAAGATTCAGCGGCTTGCTCTTTGAAATCCCAACTACGCCACAAGATACTGGAACAACTTTCCGGTGCTATAACAGAATACCAAGCGTTTTCCAGCATAAGTATTCTATCGCCTATGCCTATGCCAAGTGCTCCGCCGGATGCTCCTTCTCCTATGACAACGATGATGATAGGAACGGTCAATTTTGACATAACGAGTAAATTCTCTGCTATTGCTTGGGCTTGACCGCGATCCTCCGCTTCAATGCCGGGGTATGCACCGGGAGTGTCAAGTAAACAGATTACCGGTTTATTGAACTTCTCTGCTAATCTGAGAACCCGTAATGCCTTTCTATATCCTTCCGGATTGGGCATGCCGAAGTTTCTGTAGATGTTCGATTTGGTGTCTCGACCCTTTTGATGTCCGATGACAGCAACGCTTTTGTCTTTCAGTTTTGCAAAACCGGCTACAATTGCCGGATCATCACCGAATGCTCTGTCTCCATGCAATTCAACAAAATCAGTGAAGGTATTGGCACAGTAGTCTAAAGTATAAGGTCGGTCGGGATGACGTGCCACTTGAACACGCTGCCATCGAGTGAGGTTTTTATAAATCTCGGCGCGCAATAACTCGACCTTTGATTCAAGCTCATTAATTTGTTCGCCTAAGTCAATATTTTTTGAGAGTTCACGCATTTCGGAGATTTTTTTCTCCAACTCGAGAATTGGTTTTTCGAATTCTAATGTGTAGTTAGTTGCCACGTTTTCTGCGAAAGAAAAATCTTAATAAAATTTCTATATCTAAAGCGGGGGAGTAATTCTGTATATAGTATGTATTTAAATGATGCAATGCATTATCCGACAATAATTCAGGACGACTCAATTGTGCCAACCCTGTGATTCCAGTCTTTACAATGGACGGATACGCGCCATTACGGGAATATATACCGACTATGCTTTTCGTTCCCCCGAGTACTTCCCATAATTTACGAAACGCTGTTTTCTTCTGTATTGCAAACAAAAATACAACAGGTGAAGCAAGTGTCAATAGAAATGTACTTATCATTATATCAAAAAGCCGTTTTACTACTCTGTAGCGTAACAAATGTGCTTTATATAAAGGTACGGTTGACTCTATACCGAGAATACTGTTGACAATTCTCGCTGTTATCACACCATCATAATCGTCTGCAATATGGAGACGTACATCATCTGCCGATAGTTGCATAGCAGTTTGAATTATCGTAGCAGAGTCAATTGTATTGTCTGTTACGATGATTTCATCAAGCAAATGCTCATCAACAACCTTGCGAATATATGACATTTTTCCTAAAACAGGCAATCCTGCAAACGTTTCTTCGTAATAATTGTCCGGAGCAATGACCCCAATGACGTGCGCACGTTGCGATTCATGTGCCAAGAGTGTATTGATAATTACCCCAGCATGGTCATTCGTTCCCAACACTGCTATGTGCTTTTCCGACTCACTTCCTTGTAGTTTTTCATACACTGCTATGATACTTCGTCCCAAAATAGATATCATGAGGGCAAACAATATGCTCAAAAGCAAAACGCCTCTGCTAAATCCATAGCTATTAAAGAAATATGTGAGTGATGATAGTAGGAAAAATGAAATTGAATATCCTAAAACCACCCGCCTGACTAATGATTTCCCTTCGAAGTATGTTCCTGAAAAAAAATGACTTAACAATACAACGGCTGATGCAACGATGAATACTGTAGGATAAGCATAATCCGGTAAACCAAATATAGTATGAAAACGATAGGGGGTGGCTGCCAGAATGGAAACATTGACTGCAAAACAATCCCATAGAAGCGCAACAACGGAACGTGAATTCTTTTGAAGTGCAGCGATGAGCGCTCTTGCCTTGATACCTATTTTGAGTAAATAAAGAAACCAGAATGAAGAGCCATAGTGCTTTTGTGCAAATATTTCCATTGCTTGATAAAAGACTTTGACCTCATTCATTGAACTGCGTTTTGTACTTTTCCCTTGATAGTGAATAATGGTGGTCTCATGGAAATATGTGGTCTTCCATCCGGCTTGGTGCGCACGATAACAAAGATCAATGTCTTCACCGTACATGTGAAAATCCGGATCAAAGCCCTTCAATGCATGCAGTGTCTCTTTACGACAGAACATAAAGGATCCGCTAATCGCGTCAATGTAGTAAGTCTCGTTCTCATTACGAAATGTTTGACTGTATTGTGCAAAAACAGGGGAGCGGGGAAACAGTTTTTCCAGAAAAAACAGCTTGCATAAGGAAGCCCAAGGAGTAGGAAAACCCCTACGGCATGGCGATTGAAAACTACCGTCTTCGTTCAAAACTTTGCAACCGGCAATTCCGACACTAGGGTCTTTGTCCATATAGACGACCATCTTCTCTAAAGTGTTCTCAGAGAGAATAGTGTCAGGGTTGAGCAATAAGATGTATTTTCCTTTGGATTGTTGAATGGCTATGTTGTTAGCTTTACCGAATCCTAAATTCTTATCTAGAGCTATGAAATTAACAAAAGGAAATTGTTGTGGCAGTATTTCCATTGAGCCGTCAGAGGAGTTGTTGTCAACAACAAATATTTCCAGAGTGAGGTTTGTAGATGCTCGCTCTATACTTCTCAAACATTGGTACAAAAAGTCTTTGACATTATAATTTACTATGACAATAGAAATCTCCGGGTGCGTATTTTTGCCGAGCATCTTCACAATTTTCTCATACATATTCAATGGATTCGTACCCAAATATACTATACAATAGAGAAATTCGGTCACATAAAGATAGTTCGCAGAAAAGCACGTCAAAAAAACTTATATTGTTCGATATAGATTCAACACTCATTTCTGTCAAAGCAGGTATTCCGCAAGACCTTGTTGCTGAAAGTTTCGAAACTATTTTCGGCTTGCGCCCAACTGCTGAATTGAAAGGTGGTTTTGCCGGAAAAACTGATTTACAAATTCTTATTGAGTTAGGTGAAACTATAGGCTTGAACAGAGAAGATGTTATGCATCAACAACAAAGCATTATCCGGGAGCTATCACGACTTTCAGCAATGACATTTTCAAAGGAAACGATAGAAATACTGCCCGGAGTAATGGAGCTATTGAAGAGTATTGCGCTCAATCCTCAATGCGTTTTGGGATTGGTAACCGGAAACAATGAGTCATGTGCATATCTGAAGTTAAAACCTTATGGTCTTGATACGTTCTTTCGTGTTGGTGCTTTCGGCTGTGAACATGAGCAACGGAACAGATTACCGGCTATGGCAATCGAAAGGGCACAGGATATGTACCCGCATTACTTGTTTGAGCCGGAATCTGCATGGATTATTGGTGATTCCCCGGCGGATGTTCGGTGTGCGATTGCGAATACTATGCAATGTTTGGGCGTCGCAACAGGCAACTATACCGCAGAAGAGCTCAAAGCATGTGGAGCATATTATATCGTTGAAAATTTTGAAGATTATGAAAATGTTGTTACTCTACTATTACAATAAATCTCATGGATGAAAGAAAAATTATCATAGCAATAGATGGACCGGCCGGATCGGGTAAATCAACAACAGCACGATGTGTAGCACAGCATTTTAAGTATGTGTACATTGATACGGGAGCAATGTATAGAGCAATCACATTTGCTGCTTTACGATTCAATTTATATCCTGACAATCATGAAAAAATCAATGAGCTGTTGGAAACGACGAGCATATCACTCAAGCGTAATGAAACAGGGGAGCAAAGAACATTTGTTAATGAAGAAGATGTCACTCCGCATATTCGCTCAAAGGAAGTGTCTGAGAATGTCAGTTATTTCAGTTCTGTAAGCCGGATTCGCGAAGCAATGGTCGAGATACAAAGAAAATTAGGTCAAAAGGGCGGTATTGTGATGGATGGTCGTGATATAGGTACTGTCGTTTTCCCTAATGCAGACTTAAAAATATTTCTTGTTGCATCACTGGAGCAAAGAGCCAAAAGAAGAATTGCTGAACTTCCTGCTCAAAGCATTGTTATGTCATTTGATGAAGTTGTTGAAAATATTAGACAAAGAGATTTGTTGGATTCCAGCCGTGACCATTCGCCTCTCATGAAAGCTTCGGATGCCATTGAAATTGATACATCCTATTTAACAATCGAAGAACAAACAGAAAAGATAATCGTCCTCGCTGAAAATATTATTCGGAGAAAATCATTATGAGTGTCGTTATTGATAAATTTTCGGGATTTTGTTGGGGTGTTGTACGAACAGTGCAGATTGCCGAGGAATCGCTTGCTGAAAATGCGAATGTCTATGTGCTCGGACATATTATTCATAACCCGATGGAAATACAACGCTTAGAAAAAAAAGGGTTGAAAACTATATCCATTGATGATTTTGAATCGATTGCCCATATTGGGGCTAAAGTTCTTGTGCGTGCTCACGGGGAACCACCGGAAACGTACAGAAAGGCATTTTCATTGGGCATAGAAATTATTGATGCAACGTGTCCCGTTGTCACAAAATTACAGGAACGAGTGCGTAAGTTTTATGATCAAGGGTATCAAGTCATAGTTTTCGGCAAAAAAGACCATGCAGAGGTTCTGGGAGTGAGAGGTGTATGTAATGATGAATGTATCGTTGTAAAAAGTAGCGAGGAAGCGATGCGCTATGTTGATTTGACGAAAAAATCTGTGTTATTTTCTCAAACCACGATGGACAGGCCTACGTTTTTACAGATTCGTGATACGTTAAAATCGCAAATTGCCGAATTGATAGTGGATTCAATGGAGAACATTGCTGTCGAGTTTCATGCTAAAGATACAATCTGCGGGCAGGTATCAGGAAGAGAATCGCAACTTCAAAAGTTTGCAGAACAGAATGATGTTATTATTTTTGTTGCGGGCAGGGCATCAAGTAATGGAAAAGTGCTCTATGATGTTTGCAAAAATGTCAATCCAAGAACATACTTTATTGAGGATACAAACGAGCTTGTAGATGAATGGTTCCGAGAAGCCTCGACCGTGGGGATAACAGGTGCAACCAGCACTCCCCAGTGGCACATGAATCATGTGCAGCAAATTATTCAGACAACATATATGGTGAAAGGTACATGATATGGGAATTGTAAGCAGCATCAAATTAGTGATATTATTAGCAGGTATTTCTGCATTGGTGTTTTTATTTGCTATCACATTTGTAGTGTTAGCACAGGAAATTCATTTTGCCGTTGGGATTCTGTTCTTTGCGTCTATGCTGTACATAGCGTTTAGAGTATTGCGCCAAAGACTAACAAAACTTTGAGCAAAGAAAGCCATTGCATATTCTAAGGTTCTTGGGTTACAGACACAAAAAATGTAGCACCTTTGCCAAGTTCTGATTCACACCACACACGGCAATCAAGTACCTTTGCAATTTGCTTGGTTATTGCCAATCCCAAACCGGTTGATTTTTCGCCTCCGGTGGGTCTTGCAGATAGTTTGCCGAATCTGGTAAACAATTTAATGTGTTCATCCGGATGAATACCCGGTCCTTCATCTTTTACATAAAGAATAAGTTCATTTTCTTTTTTAATTGAACCAATGTATATTTTTTTCCCTTGTGGTGAAAATTTTACGGCATTGCTTAAAAAATTGTCGAAAAGTTCTTTGAATAAACGAATATCCACATCAATTATACCGTCAATTTTCTCTACAATAATCATAATGTTTTTGGATTCTGCTTGTATGTGTATGCCACTCATTGCCATCATGATGAAATCATTCAGAGCAATGCTTTGTTTTTTGATAGAAAAACCATCTTCGGCAAAACGTCGTGATTCAATGACATCGTCAAGTAAATCACGTATATCCTTTGCTAAATGAACGATACTGTTTCCAATGGACTGAATACGTTCTTTTTGAATCTTTTCGGCATATAATTGCATCATTTCACCCTGTAAATAAATACCTCCGAGCTTATTCCGAACATCATGCGATAATAGCTCAATCAAAGAATTTGTTGTTTCTAATGAAGAGAGTAAATTACTTGTTCTGTGGGCAACTCGTTCTTCTAATTGTTCATTTATTTCTTTTAATTTTTGCGATAATGTAACTTGCTCAGTTACAAATAAATAGGCATTGATAAATTTTGTCGGATTCCCGTCTGAGTCTCTTTCAAAAATAGCTGTACGCAGCTCAACCCATTCAATGTCCCCATTTTCCCTTTTCATTCTGAATTGAGTTTTCTCTTGACTGCCATTTATCAGTATCTTACATTTTTGTATATGTTTTTGTACAATTTCCATATCGAAGGGAATAAGAATTTTGCTGCCCTCTTCAAAACCTTTGCTCATTATTTCTTTGATGACATCAATGCTATATCCTAATTCTGTAAACATTGATCTGCCGGAGTAAATAATGTTTCCGCTTGAAATTTCAGAAACTGTAATAAACACAGGGGAGAGAGTTGTTACTTTTTCTAATAATTTTGTTCGCTCTTGTAGGGATAATTCTAATTTTTTTCTATCAGATATATCGCGTATGACAAAGGCAACCAAGAATTCACTTCTCTCATCAATTTTATTTTTCACAGGCATATACGAGATATGTCTCCATCCTTCATAATCGCCAATTGTCCAATGCCTGTCTAATTCTATAGTTTCACCGCTGAGAATTCTTGAATAAATATTTTGAAACTCTTTAAACCCTGTTTTTTGTGCATAATCAGCCATGCTGTTTCCGACAAAAACCTCCTCTCCAAAAATACTGACACTCTCAGAAATCGCTTGTGCATTAAAAGCAATGACTTTATAGTCAGAATCGGAGATAACAATTACTTCGCCGGTAGAATTGAAGTATGCATCCAAAATCTGTTGCGTTTTCAAGAGTTGTTCTTCGTTTTGTTTCTTTTCTGTAATGTCTTCAGCAATGACATATATACCTTCGACAATATCATTAATCATAATCGGAATACCGGTTATGCGCCAGTATAATTGATGTGGTAAGGGACTCTTTACAGCCAACTCTTGAATTTTTCTTTCACCTTGAAGAGCATTAAAAAAGTCATTATTGATTGTTGCTAAATCGTTAGGGTATATGTATCCGCTGTAATGACTACCTACAAAGTTGTCTTTAGGAATTTGTAACATAGTAAGAACAGATTCATTGGCAGAAGTAATAAATCCGTCGGTATTTAGTGTGAATACACCATGTGGGTTATTATCAATCAGACAGCGCAAGCCTTCCATTGTCCTTGATAATTGCTCTTGTGCCTTTTTTTGTTCGGTGATGTCAATAATAGAACCATATAATCTGGTAACAACATTATTACGTTTTTCTACTTTTCCTATGAGTCGTACAAATCGTTCCTTACCCTTTGCCGTGATAATTTCTAATTCTTCATCGAATGGAGTTTCTTGTTCAATCGCTTTTATTGATACTTCGTAGAGCTTGTCACGGCTATAGCCTTGTTTATAGAACATACCTGCTTCCATCAATGGCAAAGGGTAATCAGTCTCGGTTTCAAAAATCTCTTTTGCAATTGTTGTGAGTTCTATAGAATTCTCTAAGATCTTGTGTTCCCATCCGCCTACAGATACTATCCGGCATGTCGCTTCATATAAATCAAGTAACCTCTCATATTCTTCTGTTCGATGCACTAATTCTGTTATATCATGTTGGGCACTCACATAACCTATACATTCATCGTTTAATATAATTGGAGCAATATTAACTTCATGAATTAAATTTTCACCACTTTTTTTTCTATTAACAAAACAACCTGTAAAAGTTTCACCATGAGATAGTGCTTCCCACATGCGTGAATATTCTATTGGAAGTGTAAGCCCACTCGCTAATATACGAGGATTTTTTCCGAGTACTTCTTCTGCTGAATAGCCTGTATCTTCGGTGAACGCTTTATTGATATAGGTGATTTTTGTATTTTGATCAGTTACAATGACTGAAACAGGTACCAAATCTAAAGCAGAGTATAAATGTTTGATTTCATGTTGTTGCTGTTCGATTATTTCTTTTTGCTTTTCTTCAATAGTGACATTGTATCCTACAGTCTGAATTTCGATATTTTCTTCCTGATTCCTAATTGCCGTAAATTCCCACATGTTTACAACATCAAGATTTTTCTCCCCACGTTTCCTTAGTTTGACAGAGTATGAAACTCCCTCATTTTGTAAACAAAGTTGAACAGTTGAATGCAATAATGCTTGATCTTTATCAGCAATGCGCTCCCATCTGTTTCTGCCGATAATAGAATCTTTTTCATTGGGATAGAATGCTTCTATATAAGCATTGTTTGTATAGGTATAGTTACCTTCAATATCTGTACGCACAATATAAATATTACCCGTATTGAGTATAGATCGTAGATAAAGCAATTCTTGCTCATTGTTCATCATGGTTTCTCCTTCGATACCGAGTGGGTAAATAGTTTCTAAGATTGTGCACACAAACGAATCGGTACCACAAAGATGTAAAGCGCTTTGTTGGATTGTACGGTACCGGTAACTGATTCTTTGATTCTGTTCTTAACAAACACCATTGCTTCCATAAACAATGAGCAAATATACACAATTTTACATTACAGACTTCTTTGTCTGTTATTGCCCCTACTAATCTCTAAGTAATAACTTTCCTTATATATTTAGTTTTTGGGTATGATTGCTAGTTTTTTTAGGGTTGCCTATTGATTGGATTGTTACAATAGTGTCTCATCTACGATATACTGTTTGATTTTGTATGATAGATACTTTTCATTGAAGCAGTAGCGGTTTTGCGATGGAGGAGTTGTTTAGTTGCTGCTTACAACCTTTATACTCAGTGAGATACTCTTTCGTTATTCGTCTTTTAAGATAGTCTGCATATTCCAATGATTACATCAGTATATCCTTGACTCTTAAGAACTCAAATCACAGTTGAACACTTGAAAACCTTATCAATGATTACCAAAAATATTGAGTGTACTATTCTACAACGCAAACGCAATTGATTGTTTTCATACTTTACCCCTTAATTATGAAAATGAAACGGACTTATTATAACATTTAACTCTGAGAAACCTAAATCCTCTAACACTTTTGTTTTCACACATGCTTTCTCAAAGATACGATAAATTCACTTTCCAAACAAATCTTCAAGCAAAAAAACTCAATTAAGATTCCATACTGTAGTTAGATACGCTTAACAGATAGTCCTATAAGTACATACAGATTCTGTACAATCTACTGATACAAACATCCCCCAACTGTCATGGAAACAATTGAGGGATGAAAAAGTTATTTAATGTATGAATCGGTTTTTATTTGACAATACTTAACTGCGAAAGAATTGTCGCACCGCCTGCTTGCACCCTTATTGTGTACATTCCTGTTGGCAGTGAAGAAGTATCAAAATTGACCGTATGATTCATGGCCGGTATATTTTCAAGAATCATTTTTTGTACTGAGATACCCTCAATATTAATAATTTCAATAATAACAGATGCCGGTTGTTTTAATGAAAAATTCACAGTAGTTCTTTGTGAAGAAGGATTTGGTGATAAGCGTAATCCTGTCTGAATAATTGCATTTTCTTCATTGACATTGAGCGGGAAAATAGTAAAACCGCGCATTTCACTAAATTCTCCCCAACCTGAGGCATTTTTAGATTTAGTGCGCCAGAAAAATGTTTTTCCATACTCTAAATCTTTTACTGTAACTTTAGCTTCTGTTATGGCAGTATCCTTATAGACATAGGTTGAAAAATTTTGCTGATTGCTTATTTCTAACCAATGTGCGATTACAGGAATATCCGGCGATTCAGTTGTCCAGATAAAATCAATTTCATTTTTTGATAATTTTAGATTATCCGCCGGTTCAACTAATGTTGGTGCAGATGGTTTTGCCGGTTGCTGCACAGAAAAGCCATAAATATCAGAATAATTACCCCAAACACCATCAGAAAATGCGGCAACTCGCCAATAAAGGTCAGTATCCCATTCTAAATCTGAAAATGTTTTTGTTGTGTCTTGAAGAGTTGAATCTTCGAGAATATTGTCAAAGAAAAATCGGTCGGTACATAATTGTACTTTGTAACGTTCAGCTAATGGGTCTGTTTTTTTCCAGCGCAAAGAAATAGAGTTGTCTTTTATGACAGATTTATCGGGTGGATATACTAAGGTTACTTCCGGTGCAGCAATAGCAATGGTAAAAGAATAGGGAAGTGAATAATCGCCCCATCCTGCTGTGGTTTTTGCTCTTACACGCCAGTAATATGTCATATTGTTTTTTAAATCGGGAACTGTAATTTTTGTGTCTTTTAATGTTTCATCTTTTTGAATGATTGTTTTGAATTCTTCATCTGATGCTAATTCAAAACCATAATTAGTAGCAGGTTTAGAAGATTTACCCCACTCGAAATTGACAATTTTCTGTGATAAATATTCCATATCGGGTGGAGCGATGAGAGCTATTACTCCGGGTAAATTTGGTGTAAAGTCTAATTTTACATTCTGATTTCCGCCTAATGAAATTTGCAATGTTGTCGGGGTAGTAAATGGTCCGCCCGTAGCGGTCACAGAAAGTGAACCGGAAAGCCCTTTAATAGGAATGGCATAGCCGCCTGAAGTGGAAGAAATTGCGAAGAAATCACCTTTACTTGGAGTGATTGTTACTCCTTTTATGCCTTCACCTACATCATAGAAATTATTGTTATTATTATCTTTATACACCACACCTGTGAGAAAATAATCACCCCTGTGACCAAAATCTTGAGTAATAATAAAAGGTCCGGTCTGATTATTATTTGCACCCGGACGATATTCTATACCAACCCCGACCTCAGTAAATACTCCACCTTGGAAATTCATAATATTTTTACGGTGACCAAGCTCAATTTGATTTTGTTCGCCCCAATCAACATTTAATCCGCAGTGTCCATGCCATACACTTTTTGAATAAGCAGCAACATTTTCACCTAAGCGACTCCAGCCGATGTATCCCGCTTTATTAACACGACCGCTCATATCAGAACCATCAGAACCATCATGACCCTGAAAGTTCTTCAATTTCATGTCAAGAGAATGTTTACGAGCGGCATCAATGAGTTTTTCATTAAATGCTAACGGTGGCTGCACAGGATATTCGGTAAACGCAGCTTTTGTCGCTTTTTTATTAATATTAAAATACGTATATGCAAATTGAGCATCTTTATCTTCTGTGTCCATAAGTCGAATACCTTCGGCAGTTGGATTGGCTCGAGCACGATTCATATATTCTAATGATAATTGCTCATCTGCAGTGGGATCGCCATGCTTGTATTCTTTTGCATTAGCAGAGAGTACCTCTGTTGATTTTATCACAATTTGTTCTTGGTTGCGTTCTATTCTCTGCGCACGAGGCGAAGGAATAATGTGCTGACTTACAGCGATTTGAGCGACAAACGGAAAGCAACCGATTCCTAGTAATGCCGCCGCACAGCGGTAAAAAAATGTGTTCATAATACTTGTAGATAAGTACATAAAAAAGTTAATATATAAGAATTTACGTAGATTTTTTGTCAATTACTTCGATTTTTTGTTCGGCTTTTTCTAAATACTCACGACATTGTTGTGCTAATCCCATGCCCTCCTCATATAATTCAAGCATTGTATCTATCGGCACCGTACCTTCATCGAGGGTTTGAACAATACTGTCTAATCTTTCGATCTTACTTTCAAACGAGATATCTTTTTTCTTTGACATAGTATATACTATTGGTTAAGATTGAATAATAATTTTATGTTTGGAATATTGCCTGATAAGCGACAATTCATCACCGATTGACAGCGTATCATGTGCGGACAATGTCTTTGCCCCTTGTTCTAATAGTGCAAATCCTTTTTGAAGGGGGGACAAAGGGTGTAATGATTTGCAATGGTTAATTTTTGCATCAAGAGCTGTTTTCATTGCAGCAATTGAGCGCTTACTTGAGAGAGACAGACGTATTTCATTGGAATCAATAGTTTGTTGCAATATAGTAATATGTTCATGAACTCTACGAAAACCACCACGAAGAAATACTTGTTCAATTGTACGTTTGTGTTCGTTTATTGCTTGAAAGGCAAGTTCCGGAAGCCGATTTTTTATTGTCGTGATATAGTCTGTAAGTTGTTGTAGAGTTATTGGTGTTACCAATTCTGCTGCTGCCGTAGGAGTTGCTGCCCTTATATCCGCAACAAAATCGGCAATAGTAAAATCTGTTTCATGCCCCACAGCTGATATCACAGGGGTTTGTGCCGCGAAAATTGCTCTGGCAACAGATTCTGTATTAAATGCCCATAAATCTTCAATGCTTCCGCCTCCTCTTCCAACAATGATGCAATCAAGATTCTCTGTATCCAGAGCTGTGATTGCACTTACAATATCTTCAATAGCACCGTCACCTTGCACCAAAGTCGGTCTTAAGACAATTGTACACATCGGATTGCGACGTTTCATTGTACTCAACATATCCTGTAGTGCAGCGCCAGTTGAGGATGTGATTATCCCGATACGGGTGGGTATCGCCGGCAATCGTTTTTTATGAACCGAATCGAATAAACCTTCTTGGTCAAGTCTTTGCTTCATTTCTTCGAAAGCCATATACAAATCACCCAACCCCATAGGTTGCATGAATGTACAATCGAGTTGATATTTGCCCTGTGGGGGATAAATAGTAATCATACCGCCCGCTATCACTTTCATGCCATCTCGAGGGACAAATGAAAGCGCGCGAGTTTTCCACATAACGCCGGAAATTTGAGCATTATCATCTTTCAAGGAAAAATAACGATGTCCGGAAGTGTGATGTTTATAATTGGATATTTCTCCAATGACTTGCACATATCCGATACCTTCCTCAAGCAGTCGAGAAATCTCACGTGTGAGAATACCTATCGTAATTGGTTTACTTTGTTTCATATTTATCTTTGCACATTGTTACGAAATTACAACATATCCTGATTTTTTCCATAATAAACGTGCTATTTCGGTTTCAATAATGCTTTTTCTAAGCATTCTTATAGTACACTGTTGTAGAATATTAACCAATTTGTTGAAAGAATTGTGTATTTTCGCTTCCGATATTTGGCACACTATCATAAACACTCTTCAAGCTGTGGAAGACGCCTTAAACAATGAACATAACAAGGTTGTGCAAAAACTGAAGGATGAGATAGAGCATCTACGCAAGCAATTGGCTTGGTATAAGACATTCTTCGATCATACTTCGGATGCGGTATTTATTGTGCAGCCGGATACATGGAGCGTATTAGATGCAAATGAACAAGCCGCCATGATGGTCGGTATTGATCATCATGAGCTGGTCGGTGAGTCTTTGCCACAGTTCAGGCGGGTATTTAATGCTTTATCAAAATCATCTACACCGAGTGTTTTGAGTGAACTTACTTTTACGGCTCCTAAGGGTGAAAGCCGCATGGTCGAGGTAAATGCCGGATTTATTGAATTTGGTGGGCAGAAAGTTATTATTGCTTCTGCTCGTGACGTGACAGAGCAGCGTGAACTTTCAGAAAAAATGGTACAAGCTGATAAACTTGCTTTGTTGGGTAAACTGACAGCGGGAGTAGCGCATGAGATACGTAATCCTCTCGCTGCAATTAATATGAATTTACAGGTATTGCAAAGAAAAATATCGGCACATGCACCGGAGATGTTCAATGTGCAAACAGCATTGCAAGGCGTTGAAAGATTGGGAAATATCGTTGAGGCAACATTAAATTTCTCGCGCCCTTCGATTGCAGCAATGATGCCTGAAAATATCAATGTGTTGGTACGTTCTTCTTTAAAAATGGTGCAGACCAATTTAAACAGAAAGATTATTGATATTCATTTACATTTAGACGATTCAATTCCCTTAGTTGAAGTTGATTCAAAACAAATGCAACAAGTATTTATTAATTTATTTGCAAATGCTTCGGATGCAATTAAAGCAAAGGGAAGTATAGAAATATCAACATTTGTCGAAAAAGGTAACAAAACAGGTGAATCTAATTTTGCGGTCGTAGCAATTAAAGACAGTGGTATTGGAATTTCAAAAGAGGACATGAATCAAATATTCAACCCTTTTTTTACGAGAAAACCCGATGGTACAGGACTGGGCTTGCCGATAACGCAACAAATTATTCATCAGCATGGTGGCAATATCAATGTAGAAAGCGAAGTTGGTATAGGCACTTGTTTCTCCGTTAAATTACCATTGCGTGTTTCATAATTTTTTTTTCTTACACATGGCACTAAAAAAATACACGATTGTAGTCATCGAAGATGATCCATTAGTAAATGCAACTGTCAAATCTGTATTGTCGGAAACCTATTCACGGGTTTTTACTTACACAGACCCTGCCGCAGGTATAGAATTGCTTGATACAACTCAGCCGGATATTATTCTTTTGGACATATTCCTTGGGCATTATAATGGTTTAGAAATATTGGAACAATTACGTGCAAATGGTTATACAATGCCGGTAATTATCATGACGGCATTTTCTGATATAAAAATGGCTGTTCGAGCAATGAAACTCGGTGCCGAAGATTTTATTGTTAAACCATTGGATATTGAACAATTAGAAGTAGCTGTAGAACGGTGTCTAGAAAATTATGATTTAAAAAGACAAGTCACAATATTGGAGGAAAGGTTGCATCGTGAACAATCTGCGCAAATTCTTGGAGTTTCTGCAGGTATTTCACGAGCTTTACAGATTGCTAAAATTGTTGCATCATCCGATGACACAACATCATTAATTTTAGGTGAGTCAGGTACGGGTAAGGAACTTATTGCGAGGTTTATCCATCAAAATTCTGCACGAAGCAAAGGTCCTTTTATTTCCATAAATTGTGGTGCTATTCCCAGAGAGTTAGCTGAAAACGAACTATTTGGATATGAAAGAGGCGCCTTCACGGGAGCTACGGAAAAAGTTAAACAAGGTCGCTTCGAGCAAGCTAATCATGGTACAATATTTTTAGATGAGGTGGGCGAACTCAGCATGGAAATGCAAGTAAAATTGCTGCGTGTATTGCAAGAAAGAACTTTCTATCGTTTAGGCGGTACAAAAGAAGTGACCGTTGATGTGCGCGTTGTTGCTGCTACAAACCGCAATTTAGAAGAATTAGTTGAACAAGGTAAATTCCGTGAAGATTTATTCTACCGATTAAATGTTGCAATGATAGATTTACCATCATTACGAGAACGGCGTGAGGATATTATTTTACTTGCAACGGCTTTTGTACGAGAATTTAATGAAAAATTTGGAAAAAAAATTACAGGATTTACTCCTGATGCAGCCGACACTTTGACTAATTATCTATGGAAAGGTAATGTAAGAGAATTACGTAATGTTATAGAAAGAGTATGCTTGTTGGAGTCTGAACAAATAATATCAAAGGATTCATTATCGTTTTTACGTCCTCAAGCGATACAAGGTAAAGACGTGCGTTCATCTAAAGACTTATTACCGGGGCATCATTATTTAGAAATCTCACCGACAGGCGCTACTATGTCTAATGTTATCAGAGATTTAATAATTCAAACATTAAAACTGACAGACGGCAATCAAATTAAAGCCGCTAAAGTACTGGAAGTGAGTCGTGCTAAATTACGCTATCGTATTGAGCAACTTGGTATTATGATTTCACAAAAAACAATTTCATAATATAGTTATAGCTGATTATTACTCTTTTAGTGAGACTATAATTGTGTTATTTATGGTTTGCAATTCAATTAGATTATTCGACTCAAGTTTTTTCAGAATATAGTCTAAAAAATCACTATCGAGTGTAGATATATTTTCTTGAAAAAGAGCATGAAGAATATAATTTGCATTTTCAGAATGATGATTCGATTGGCGCAATAATTCGATAATTTTACCGCGCCATATTCTATGAGGAATAGCACGATGCGTGGGTTCTTTTTTGGGTGTCTTTTCGCCGTCAATAACTGCAAATGCAGATTGACAATGTGATGAAATGGGGCAATCGTGACATCGTGGTGATCGAGAAGTACAAAATAAAGAACCAATATCCATCAATGCTTGGTGCCATAAGTTGCTATGATTTTTAGGGAGTAATATTCCGGCAATTTCCCATGATTCTTTTTCAGAGAGCATATCATGGTTATTGGCAACTTTACGTAATAATCGAGAGAATATTCGCCGAATATTCACATCTACGACAGGTACATTTTGAGAAAAAGCAAAAGATGCAATAGCAGAGGATGTATATTCACCTATTCCGGGTAAGGTTCGCAATATATCAATATCGTCCGGAATAATTCCGTAATAATGATCAACGATGGTTTTAGCACAATCCCTTAACCGAAGTGCGCGATTATTATAACCCATACCTTGCCAAGCAAGGATAATTTCTTTATTGGTAGCTTGTGCGAGCGCTTCCAAGGTTGGAAATTGTTCAAGAAAAGCTGGCAATTTTTCGGCTATACGCGAAGTTTGAGTTTGCTGTAACATTACTTCGGAAAGCAGGACTATATAAGGGTCCGGAGGAGTTGCTGATCTCCAAGGCAATTTTTTTTGATTATAGGTAAACCAAGTAAGAACAGTCTTATGGATCGAAAGTTTTTGGTGACGAGAAAGTATATCTTTTTTCATATTATGTTTGTAACGTAAATGCGTTACTGTCAGACGAGTGTTTGATGGTTTTGATGTAATTATGACGATTTTTTTTGAAAATAACTATTGTAGTGTTTATGAATATTCTTCATGCCATAATACTTGGTCTCATACAGGGATTAACAGAATTTATCCCAATTAGCAGCACGGCACATCTTACTCTTTATGCTCATTTTACGGGTTTGATTAGTCCGCAAAATCCGGAAGAATGGACAACCTTTATGGCGGTGATTCAAATGGGAACTTTAGTTTCCGTGTTGTGGTATTTTCGTCAAGACATATATTCTATAGTTAAGAGTTTTATCACAGAGAACCTTGGTACATCGCGCAAAAGTTTTTCCCAACAAAATCATAATGCCCGATTAGGATGGTATATAATAATGGGTACAGTTCCAATAGTTGCCGTCGGGCTACTTGCTAAAGATATTATTCGAGGAAATTTGACAAAAGATCCCTTTGTCATTGCTTCTGCACTGATTATTCTGGCTATTATATTATTTTTTGTCGAAAAAAAAGCAACATTTTCTAAAAGTATGAATACTATTGAACTGAAGGATTCGCTTTTTGTCGGTTTCATTCAGTGCCTGGCTTTAATTCCCGGTTCATCACGTTCTGGAACAACAATAACTGCCGGATTGTTACGCGGATTTACGAGAGAAAGTGCCGCTCGTTTTTCTTTTTTATTAAGCATTCCAGCTATTGCAGGGAGTGGAATTTTTGAACTTAAAGACGTTATTGGAAATTTTACTTCAGAGAATGCTGTTTTGTTACTTGTAGCAACAATCGTCTCAGGGCTAAGTGGATATTGGGCTATTGCGTTTTTGTTGAAATTTTTAAAAACACATAGTATGATTGTCTTTATAGTATATAGAATTCTTCTTGGATTAATGATATTTGCAATTACTTTCTGATACATCGAATTGTTTTTTCTAACTCTTTATCACTACATCTATATATTCAATATGCTATTGCTTGAAATTAAGGAACTCTTCAGTCTGAAAGACTATTTGTTAACAGAAATAAAATGTTTGGAATATATTGAAAATTCAATTCATGATGATATATTGACAATGGAACAATGTCAAGTATATAATTATCTTATGCAATCCGCTGTTAAAAATAAAGACTCTGAAAACATATTGACATATATCAATAAAATTAATGATAGATTGCGTGAAATTAATCAAGAAAAATATAGACGTGAATGTTGTGAATTGTTAAAAATTCTTGCAGAAACACACAAGGCAATTTCTGAAAAAATTTCTGCAATTAATTACGCATTATCAGCGTATGAATCAGCAAGTATTATAGGTGATAATGAATTGATAAGTGATTGTGCCGAAAAAGCAGCAAATATATATAACCAAATATCTGATTATAAAAATGCTTTGGTGTACTATAAAATTGCTTTAGATTATGCCATGAAGGTTGGAGAACCGGCAACAATAGCTACAATTATTGGAAATATGGGGACTATTTATCTTGCTATTAGTGATTATTCTACAGCTTTGGATTATTTTGCAAAGGCATTGAGTAAAGTACAAAATACAAATGATTTTCAAAGCCAGTCTTTATTCCTTGGTAATATAGGTGTTGTATATGTACGACTTAAAGATTATGCAAAAGCTGAATATTATTATAATCAAGCCCTGCAAGTTGCTGAAACTCAAGATTTACAACCGGAAGTTGCCCGACATTATGGAAATATTGGTAATATATCTGCATTTCAGAATCAATTTGAAAAAGCTATTGAGTATTATCTTCGTTCTTTAGAGATCAGCATTCAATGTGATTATCATGCAGGAATTAGGAGAATGTATGGCAATCTTGGTTCATGTTACCGCTCAATTGGATATTATGATGAAGCTTTGCAGTATTTTCAGAAATCATTACGTTTAGCAGAAAATCAAAGTTCTTCGTATGGTATTGCAATACAGTATGGAAATTTGGCAAACATATATTCTGAAAAAGCATGGGAACTCTACTCAATAGAAATAGGGTTAGAGTATGCCAAAAAATCAGAAGCAATTTTTCGCGAACTTGGTACTAAAAAAGAGCTAATGCAAGTGTATGAATTGTTGTCAAATATTTATACTGAGTTAAAGGATTGGGAGTCACATGCTCAGTATCAAAAATATTATTATGAAATTCAAAAAGAAATTTATACAGAAGAGACAAAACAAGAACTTCAGAACACAACAATAGTATTGATGGAAAAACAACAAGAAATATTGACGCAAAAAAATAATGATTTGGAAAAATTAATTAAAGAAAAAGATGAGTTTTTAAAAATTGCCTCCCATGACTTAAAAAATCCACTTCATTCAATTCAGTTAATGGCTCAGTACTTGTTGGCATATCCCGATGAAAGTCTTCAAGAACGTGAAGAAATGTACAATGATATTCTGAAAAGTTCTAAGAAAATGTTTTCTATAATTTCTGAATATCTACAAGTACATCGTGGAGAACCGGTCGGCTTAAATATGAAAATAAAGAATTATAATGTAATCGCGTTATTAAGACAGATTCTACAGAGTTTTAAAATTGCCGCGCAAGAAAAAAATATTACACTTAACTTAAACGGTACGTTTGACTGTATTTATATACGGTGTGATGAGAACAAATTTGTGCAGATTATGGATAATCTTATTTCAAATGCAATCAAATTTTCATCGTTCGATTCGGAAGTCATTGTGAAATATGCGTTTAATGAAAACAAAGTACGAATAGAAGTACGAGATAATGGTCCCGGATTAACTGATAACGATAAAGAAAAACTGTTTGTAAAGTATGCAAAATTATCTGCCAGACCAACAAATGCTGAAAGCTCGACAGGCTTGGGACTTTATATTGCGAAACAATTAACAGAGCAGATGGACGGCATTATATATTGCCAAAGCAGATATGGTTACGGTAGTTCGTTTTTTATTGAACTTCCGGGATATGTTGAACAATATTAATTCTGAATCATAATCGGCAAAGTGGAAAAATACCTTCCAGCTTTGTACGAAACAAGATAGAGTCCTTCTTGTAATCCTGTTGTTGGAATATATGCTCTATAAACACCTTGTTGTATTGAAGCATTATCTATGGTATATATTTCATGCCCGATAATATTATGCAAGGATATTGATGTCGGAATTTCCTCAACTGATGAAAAATCAACTATGATATAACCTGTATTCGATGGATTGGGGCTTACTGATTCAAGCCGTGATTCAAATAATTCAACATTCAGTGTTCGAATTTCACAACCAAAGGGTCTTATTGAGATTGTATTTTTTGTTGAACTCGGGTCAATACACCTATCACCAATAGTAATAGATTCGAAGTGAATATCAGGTTGTAATGTTTTTCCAATGACTAAAGTATAATCTAATGTTGCAATAGGATTTGTTATTCCCTCACGACAAGCTGTAAGTAAAATAATAACTGTTGAATCATTGGATGTATATTCTACAGCACAATTTGTGGAATGTACTTTTATTAACTCCAGCGCGGTTTTTTCATTTTTAACTACAATTGAAATTGTTTTATTTCTGGCTGTGTCAATAATTGTTGTGTTATCAACATTAATATCAATGGCTGCCGTGGTACCGACAGTTTGTGGTGTATTTGAAGGTAATAAAGAAAATAGTACGGGATTACCTTCAACAATAATGGTTATTTCAACACTGTCTTTCACTCCACATGCATTGAGGGTGTAAATACGAGATTTGTAAATCCCCGGGCTTGCACCCTTAAATTCAGTGAAAAAATATGAACTATCATTTGCTTTAACTCTTGCAGTATCAGTTGGAAAGGCAAAAAGAGGATTATTTGAACTTAATTTTAATGTGGAGCCAATAGTTCCGGAATTGAATACTTTGATTGTACGTAAGACTGGTTCATTCGCACAAACTGTTGTGTCATTAGAACGCTCAAGTGCAATAGAGGGGATACCAACTCTCACAGATAAGGGTTGTTGTATCGTATTGCCACAAATATCTGTGACTAACAGTGTGTCACGATATAAACCCGGAGCTGCATTTCCTGAAAATCTGACCGATGTTATTGTATCTTCGTTGGAAAGGAGAGAATATGATGTTTGGAGTGGTTTGAAACGTGGAGTCTGCGTAGATAGAATAACATTTCTCTCAATTATATCGTCATTTTTAAGAGCTATATTGATTGCTAAAGTATCAGAGGGACAAACCTCTAAAATTTCGGATGGAGAAATAATACTCAGACTATTTGGATTGATGACATATACCCATAGACTATCTCGTGATGTACAGCCATTTGTATCGGTGACAATCACTGTGTACATTGTATTAACAGGTGGTTTTGCTATCGGAGAGCGTACTTGATCGGAAGATAATCCGAGTGTCGGAATCCAGCGAAAAGAAATTAATGAGTCTTTGGAATTAAGCGATAATTGTACTGATGAATCCGGGCAAATAATATTTTTTTTCTGTAAAGTCACCGAGGGTGGTAAAAATGCTTTTACTTCTACATTATTGATACCTGTGCAACCACTTAAATCTATGACTTCTATGGTGTAGATTCCACTTTCCGATGTTGTGTAACGAGGCGAATTTGCTCCCGGAATTATTGTATTATTTTTTTTCCACTGATACGTACGGTAACCTGCGCCTACATCTAATGTAACAAATCCATTTTCCGCACAGAATGACAGAGGACCATCAGCCGTTATTTTGGGAGACAATGGTAATATACCGACTTGAATTTTTGTTACAAAAGCATCTTTCCTTCCTTTATACGTCGTTTGAGATGGAAAATTGGCTGAAGAAGTATAACCAACAAGCATTACAGCACCTGTTGAATCAACCGTACTTGCAAGACATTTATCGTCAGAGGAGCCACCAAGATATGTCCCATATACAAATAGATTTCCATCAGCATTGATTTTAGTGAGAAAACCATCAAATTCGCCATTTAATTGATTCTGAATCGGATTATCACTTATTGGTAAATTATTTGAATTAGAATATCCGCTTATATATACGGCGAAACAAGGGTCAATACTTACACTACGAGCATAATCATCATTCGCACCTCCTATAAAACTACTGAAAATAAATCGCCCGCCATTAGGTGAGATTTTATAGCAGAACGCATCATTTTTTCCATTGTATGATGTGTCGGCAGCTATGACTGTTATTGGAAAATTTTGCGAATTACTATTGCCTACAACATAGGCATTATCAAAAATATCAGTTATAATACTTGTGGCAATATCGTCTCCCAATCCTCCAATAAAAGTAGAATATGATATTGATGAACCGTCATTAGATATTCGTGTAATGAACGAATCAAAAATACCACCGCCAAATGTATTAGAAACAGTAAATGGTGTGACGGGAAATTTACGTGACTGTGTTTGTCCAACAACAAAAACAGATCCTGAATCATTCACTGTTAGAGAAGTAGGATAATCATCTAATTCTCCTCCAAGAAATGAGGAGTAAACCAATGAAGATAAGTCAGGTGAGAATTTTGTGATAAATCCATCACTTGTTCCTCCGCCAAAACTATTTTGGAACGCATCTTTAATAGGAAATTCTTTAGGTCCGTCTGTTTTACCGGTAATATAAATGAAGCCGAATTTATCTAAAGCAATACTTTCGCTGGCATCATTTAATTGTCCGCCAAAATAGGTGCTGTACAATAATGATTTTCCATCATTTTGTAATACAGCAATAAACGCATCACTTCCTTGGTCTAAATTTTTTCTTTTGTTTTGAAACGGATTAGCAGATAATGGAAAATTATTGGACGTTGTCGAGCCTGTCACAAATACTTTTCCATCGTTCTGTACTGCCATATCTAAAGCACGATCAATGCCATCGCCACCAATAAATGTGGAATATATAAGTTGTGAGCCATCGGGTGAATATTTTGAAACAAAGCAGTCACGCGAATTTTTCAATACGGTTTCAAACGATCCGGGGGTAATCGGGAAATCTTGGGAGTTGGTTTCTCCTGCAACATAAATAAATCTCGAAGAATCTACCTGTACTGTAGTTGCTTCATCGTCATTGGAGCCGACCAATAATGTAGAAAAACTTGGCTGGGTTAAAACCACACGTAATGCTGAAAAATTCTCATTTACTGCTTTTATTGTACATTTCCCGTTATTTTCTATGTTCCATTCATTTGGTACCGGTACATATTTACCTTTGTCATTTATACCAAATAATTGAGGTCTTTGTATAATAATTTGATCATAGGGTGTATTACCTTTTACTATTGTGTCTTGCTTCTCAAAACTCTTTACACCATCAATATAATACTGAAAAGTAGCTGTAGAGTCGAGAGTAATTGTGTAGAGAATCTGTCCGTCGTCGTTTAATGATATTTCACAAGACTTGTTACCAATATTTGCTTCAATAAAAGAAATAAGTGGGATATTATGTGTGGATTTTTGATTGCAGATAAAATGTGTATTGGAATGTATTACTTTTTTTTCTTTGATAGCAGTTAATGGTGCATCAAAACGAACAGCTATACTGTATTGTGTCTGTTGATTATGCCGAGAAGTTTCAAGAATAGACGTAGAAAAAGGTGGGGGCAGTTCAGTAACGGTTAAGCAGTTTTGAGGCGTAATTATTTGTTTTTGTCGGCTATGAATATTACTAATAAATAGTATTGATGATTTCCATTGGCCAATATTTCGTAAAAACCCATAATTGTTTTTTGATATAATATTATGAGTGGCGTGGTTCATCACGCTTCCATACATACTAAGGTACGGTACGATAATGAGAAGCAATGCCAGTAATTTTTTCATAGTATGTTAATCCTTGAGTTCGGTGATTATGATAAGTTCTTATGATATGAACTTGATTCGATTACAAAAATACAGAACAGTAACGAGAAATAATAGGTACGGCTGCAATCTATTCGCCGCCTCTACGAACGGTAGAGCGTACCCCTCTTTGGTCAAATGCTCTAAACTTTACTGTACCTATAGTTGTAATTTTAAAAGTTTGAATTGTCACATTGTTTTCTAAGTACTGAATAGATCCACGCAGATCACGGACGGAGCCATTACCTTCAACAATCTCAATCTTCACTTCATTTTTTTTACCTTTTACTAATCCATAACATCTTGTTTTAACTTGTATTACATTGTTTTGACCTGTTGGCACTATATCAACAATCTCCGGTGCAGGATAATCTTTTATTACAATTGATACGGATTGTCCTGATTTCTTACCGCCAAACCATCGCTCAAAATAGACTGTTTTACCCGTATCAGACAAAGAGGGGGTGTAGGTAAACGGTGAGCCTTTTGGGCTGACAATGATTTCATTACCATTGGAAGACCGTAATAATGCTTTCGATTCTATTGAGATACTCTGTGGCATTTTGGGATCGAAGGTATATGTAATTCCCGGATTCATTTCTGCCGGTAAAACAGGAGATTGCATTGGTTGGGATTCGATGATAAAATTTGTAGAGACTTGTTTTCCGTCGGCTCGTCTTTCCGCAATGACATTTACCTTCATCAAGCCGGACAAAGGTGTTCGTCCGGTGAGAATAATTTGGTTGCCACGAACTTCTGTAATCTCAGCAGTTCCGCCTTGCTGTACGCCACTGCCGTCAATTCTTACAATCGGTGTTCTTTTTAAATCTGCCAAACTATTTATACCACCCAAAAATACACTATTGTTCCATTGTAATGTTGACACAGACTGTATCTGTTCGAACTGTGGTTGGGCTGTCAACATCGCAAGGGATACTTGCGACGGTATTACCGTAGAATTTTGAGTCAATTGTCCGGGGTTTTGCGGTACAAGAAATACAGTGTCTTTTTGGTTTTGAGCTATCAGATTTGTATTATCATCAGAATCTTGTTTATAAACAATATTAATGCTGAAAGATGTTTCAGTTGTTACCTTTGTACCCGATTCTTGAATCATTTTATCCAATGATACATTCCCATTATACGAAACGGGAGTTGCCGATGCGCGTAATTTTACAATAAAGGAGCGATTTTTTTTATCATGTTGTAAAGGTGGTTTCCAAGAAAAACGAGCAGTTTGAGATGCTTGAATATACTGTAGAGAAAACATTGGCGACGGTGAAATGCGATCTTTTACTAAAATGAGTTGTTCGCTTGTCATTAAGTCCTCGATAATTGCCTCGTATTCAAGATCTTTGATTGAGCCGCCAAACAGAATATGATTAAGTGAGTCGAAATGAATTATGTTTTTTGTATTTTCTGCATCAATAATGCAGTTTAATACAGGTTGTTCAGGAATGGCATTAAACGATTGTTGGAGAACAGCAGAGAGAATGTCAGCATTATCTTTTGACTGTTCCGAAGGTCCATCAGGCAATAATAATACTAAAGCCGAAAGGTAGAGCACAAAATAAATTTCGACAAAAGGTCTTCTATTAAGACTGTTACGCATGATTGTTTTGTATGTTGTTACCAATTATTCGTGCTAATTCATTGCGAACGGCTTGTTCTATACCAGCTTTTTCTACGGTTTTTGCAGCCTCTGTCACTTGTTGTATAGTTCTTGTCAAATCTTTTAATGCCTCTGTTGTAATCTGCATTGTTTGCAATAATTCAGGATTAGGGGACACTGCGGCAGTTGCTGTGCGTATTGCAATATGGGTTGCATTAGTTAATTCTTCTTGAATTTTGACCATAGTTTCTAAATTATCCGCAATCGAATCCAATCGTACCGAAATTGAAGCATAATCACGGGAAATTTCTCCGATTTCTCTCACAATATCTTCTAATGGTTCTTGTTGCTCGGTATCTTTTTCATGTTGAACATCCTCGGATTCGGAAGGAGTAAAAAACATTACAATAAACATAAAAATGAGCATCATTGCTTCCAACACAATCGAGGAAATCACTAAAGTATCGGAAACCATCGAATCAAAAACTCGACGTAAACCAATGACTACAAGCAAGATAGCTGCTCCAAAATATACAAAAGAATTTACGGTTGCAAAATGAAATCTGTTAATTATTTCCTGCATCCATAATGAAGTACCTGACAGTATTCCTAAGGGTTGTTCAATAGAATAATCAATGGAAGTATAACGAAAAAGAGATTGCTCTGATGTGCATATTCGCCAACAAATGATGAGTGTGGAAAACATACCGTTTCTTCGGTCATACCGTAATTCCCTGTAAGCCGTATGTAATAGATTTCGCCCTTCAATGCTTGCTAAAGATGGAATAGTTTTCATAGTCTGTTGAAGTAATTACAAACGTTACTAAGAATATATTAAAATTCAATGATTATAGTGCTATTAGTCGGATTAAAGGTCGTTTCAAAAGTTTGCAAATCAGCCGTGGATTGTCCGCCAATGTTTTTACCGAAATTACCATCTGCAATGCTAAATTGTGCTCCATGATTAGGACAGATAACTTTATTAACGTTGTTAGTCGGATTATTAATAGTACTACCTTGATGTGTACATATCATTGTCATGGTGCGAAATGAAGTTTGCGAAGTTCGTACAATCAATACAGGTCTTCCATTGTTTACTTCCGAAAATGTTTTACGAACAGAACCGCCGACGGTGAGCAATGTAGGATTGTCTTCTAAGCGTACTTCTATTTTTTTCCCTGTCAGAGTAACAGGAGAATTGGTGCTTTCGCTGCAAGCATACAGGCATGTACTTGTACAACTTGCTGCTGCAACAGAAAGTACTTTAATAAATTCTCTACGTTCGTATCGTTTTATATTATTGTTGTTCATGATGTTTTACTTTGATTGTGTGACTTTACGTGCTTCATTTTGTAAAGTAAGGGTGAGTTGTGGAGTGTACTTTTTTTCGATCAATTTGGTGATTTGTTGAGAAAGAGGGTTTGTGATATTGAGGAGTTTTTTGCCCGTCGGACTTTCATAAAAAGCAAGAATCTCTTTAATTTCTGAATCAGTAAACAATTTGCCAAAAATATCTTCCATATCATTTTTCAGAATATTATCAAACATGACGCTGACTTCACGTTGCACTTTTGTCATGAATGTATTTACTTGTGCTTTGTTTTTTACATTCTTAAATTGGTCTTGAAACGTAGATTGAAGTTTTTGCGTCATTATTTTTGAAAATGACCGCACATAGTCTTCAGCTTTGGTGAGTGTTATTATTCGTTTTATATCGGCAGACTTATTTTGCGCATAGAGAGTATCTGTTGAAATGATACTGCAAACGAAAAGAAGAAAAGATAATAAAATATTTTTCATGTTGCATTGATGTATTATTGGGAAATTTTTCTTTTTCTAATATCTTCTACTGTCCCTTTGGGAATAGCATTGATTAATGAACGAGTATATTCCTCTTTTGGCATATCGTACAATTGTTGGGCATATTCCATTTCTACAATTTTCCCTGCATTCATCACAGCAATTCGGTCACTGATAAATTTAACGACACTTAAATCGTGTGAAATAAAAATATACGTAAGATTAAACTCATCGCGCAATTGTACCAATAAATTTAGCACTTGGGCTTGAACAGACACATCTAAAGCAGATACCGATTCATCGCAAATAATAAACTTGGGTTTCATGGCTAAAGCGCGAGCAATACAGATTCTTTGTCTTTGCCCACCCGAAAATTCATGCGGATAATTATTAAAATGGTGAGGCAGTAAATTTACTTTATCTAAAAGGTATTGAGCATAATCTTTACGTTCATTATCAGAGTTAAAAATTGAATGTACCCGCATGACTTCCATGATGGCACTGCCCACAGATAATCGCGGATTGAGTGAACTGTAAGGATCTTGGAAAATAATTTGCATATCTCTTCTGAGCGTTTTCAACTCGGATGAAGAAAGTGTTGTCACATCTTGATTGTTAAAGTGTACAGAACCGCCCGTTGGTTCGACTAATCGCAAAATTGCTCTTCCTGTAGTCGTTTTGCCGCAACCTGATTCACCAACCAAGCCAAGTGTTTCGCCGGGTTTCACATCGAAGGAAATACTGTCAACAGCTTTGACATACCCTTTGATACTGCTGAACAGACCAGTACGAATGGGAAAATATACTTGAAGGTCTTTGACAGAAAGCAGGGGAGTCTTCTGTGCTAACACTGAATTGCGTAATGCAATTTCATCTTTGGTAATTGCCACACGCGTCAAAACCTCTGTCACCCCGTCATGCGAACGTTCAGAAATGCTACCATCCGGATGTTCTTCCATGAAATCACGTACAGTTGGCAATACTTTCAATTTCATATCAAGCCGTGGGCGGCAAGCAAGTAAGCCTTTAGTGTAAGGATGTTGTGGGTCTTCGAATATCTGTTGAACGGAGCCTGTTTCAACTATTTTACCTTTATACATCACAATGACGTCATCAGCAATCTCAGCAACAACGCCAAGATCATGGGTAATAAACATCATAGCCATATCATGCTCTCGTTGGAGTTCACGCATCAAATCAAGAATAGTCGCTTGTACAGTCACATCTAAAGCGGTAGTCGGCTCATCCGCAATGAGCAAAGCCGGATTACATGACATCGCCATAGCAATCATAATCCGCTGTTTTTGTCCTCCTGATAACTGATGTGGATATTGGTCAATCATTGTTTCCGGTCTTGGTAATTTCACCATACGCAATAACTGTAATGTTTTCTCGCGAGCTTCGGCTTTGCTGCACTTTTGGTGAAGCATAATTGCCTCAATAATTTGATCTCCGCATCTAAACACAGGATTAAGCGAAGTCATCGGCTCTTGGAAAATCATCGAAATTCTGTTACCGCGATATGTACGCATTGTCTCTTCGGGCAAAGTCAGTAAATCAGTAGCATTGCCGTCTTTTTCATAAAATAAGATATTGCCTTGGGTAATTTTTCCGGGTGGGTCGGGTATTAAACGCATGACAGACAGTGAGGTAACCGATTTACCTGATCCACTTTCACCGACAATACCAAGCGTTCTGCCTCTTTTTAGTGAAAACGAAACGTCATTTACCGCTTTTGTTATTCTATTTTCAGAGCGAAACTCTGTGATAAGATTACGGACTTCCAATAATTGAGACATAGACTGCTACCGTTACAAGTTATAAATCATTAAACCGAGTGCAAATTACGATGAAAGACAGCAATACAAAAACTTCATCTTATCATAATGCTTTAACAAACGCAAAAAAAAACCCTGCCGAATTACTTCGACAGGGCTGAAATGAGTTGTCTTAGGAGTCAATTATGCATTAAGGTCGCGCATCATTGCTGAATATCCTTTTTTGTCTAATGTGCGAAGAGCACTTGTAGAAATTTTCATTGTTACCCAGCGTTGCTCTTCAGCAACCCAGATGCGTTTTTTCTGAAGATTTGGTAAAAAACGACGTTTTGTGCGATTGTTAGCATGGGAAACATTATTACCCACAAGAACCGTTTTTCCTGTTATTTGGCAGCGTTTAGCCATTGTTGAACTCCGTTTTCGATGTTTAATACAAAGTATAGAACACAAATATACGATAAATTGAGTGTTAAACAATGCAAAAAATGTCATATCCTACCACATTAATCTGAAAACACTCATTATTACTCTTCATCATGCTGGTGCGCTATATACTCATTATGCAGTTTTTGTTGCAACTGTGACGGCACAACTGCATATTCAGCGAAACCACTGGAAAAAGTGGCTCTTCCTTGCGACATACTCCTCAATGACGAGGAATACTTGTCCAATTCAGACAAAGGCATACGACATTTTATTCTCTGATAATGACCATCGGCTTCCATTCCCATAATGATGCTGCGTCGTGCCGGAATATCACTCATGATTTCGCCCATATAGTCATCGGGAGTGATAATTTCCACATCATACATCGGTTCTAATAACTTAGGGTCGGCTTGGATAAAACAATCACGAAATGCCATACGTCCCGCTGTCTTGAATGCTGCTTCATTACTGTCCACCGGGTGCATTTTTCCATCGAATACTGATACCCGTATATCACGGACATAAGAACCGGTTATAGGACCTTCATGCATTTTCTCCAGAACACCTTTCAATATTGCCGGCATGAAACGTGCTTCAATGACACCACCCACGATACAGTTTAGAAACACTAATTGTCCACCCCATGGTAATTCATGCTTTTCTTCTCCGCGCACCGAAACGCCATGCGGATGAGGCATACCTTCGTGATATGGTTCAACAATCATGTGAACCTCTGCAAATTGTCCTGCGCCGCCTGATTGTTTTTTATGGCGATACATGCCTTTGACACTTTTTTGAATTGTTTCTCTGTACGGTACTTTTGGTTCTGTAAACTCAATATCAACTTTAAATCTGTTTTGTAATCGCCATTTTGCAACACCTAAGTGCATTTCACCCTGTCCAAGGATGAGCGTTTGCTTTAATTCTTGTGAATGTTCCACAATAAGAGTAGGGTCTTCTTCATGTAAGTGATGCAGTGCCATTCCCAATTTGTCTTCCTCACCTTTTTTCGTTGTATGAACTGCTATGCGCACTTTGGGGGCAGGAAACTCAATGGAAGGTAAAACAAGATGCTCACCCTTTTCATGCAATGTATTATTGACATGGGTATTTTTCAGCTTCACCGTTGCACCTATATCACCCGCATAAAGATGCGCTACATCTTCTCGTCTTTTACCATTGACTGCAAAAATTTGCCCCAATCGCTCAGTGACATCGGTTTGCTCATTCACTAAATCATGCCCATGATGGATGGTACCCGAATACACCCGGAAAAAGGACATTTCACCCAAGTGTGGCTCACTCATTGATTTAAAAACAAAGAGTGATGGCTTGCCTTGTGGGTCGCACACTAAATCTTTACCATCAACTGTTTTTTTAGGAGGCATTTCTACCGGAGCGGGCACCACATTATCAATAAATCCCATTATCCGTCCGCTGCCCATATCTTTTTTTGCACTGGTCACAAAGAGAGGGCAAATGAGCCGTTCAACCATTGCTTTTCTAAGACCTATGCGGATTTCATCTTCGTCCAATTCACCTTTTTCAAAGTATTGTGACATCAATTCTTCATCGTTTTCTGCCACTATTTCGATAAGTTCACGATGAAGTGCATTGGCTTTTTCGCGTTCAGATTCCGGTATCGGTAATTTTTCCGGCTTGCCGCCTTCAGCAGGAAACTTATACATTGTCATTTTTAACACATCAATGATGGCATTGAATGCGTTCCCTTCATTGAGCGGATACTGTACCACAGTGACTTGTCTGCCGAAACGGTCTTTGGCTTGTTGCACTGTTTTATCAAAATTCGATTGGTCGGAGTCCACCTTATTGGCAACAAAGATGACAGGTGTGTGGAATTGTTCGGTATATTTCCAGAGCGTTTCTGTGCCCACTTCCACTCCATGAGCCGCATTCAGCACCATGATGGCGGTGTCCACTACTCGTAAGGCGCTTATCACTTCGCCCACATAATCATCATAGCCGGGCGTGTCAATGATATTGATTTTATAATCTTTCCATTCTGCAAATAAGACCGTACCCAATACCGAAGAGCCGCGTTCATGCTCAATGTCGTGATAATCGGATGCCGTGGACTTTTCTTCTACACTGCCACGCCTCGTTATTTCTTTCGATTCAAAAAGCATTGCTTCGGCTAATGTTGTTTTGCCGCTGCCCGCATGACCCATGAGGCAGATATTTCTAATATGGTGCGCATCATACACTTTCATAGCGCAATTCTCCTTCACCCGATAATTATATAAAATCACGTTTTTGTAACGTGAGGAAGTTGCTTTCTTTGAGTGATACTTAACACTTATATGTGATTGGGCGACTCCTTAAATATTGAAATCTTTGTCTAAATTAGCGATAATATCTTATATGTTCAAGGTCATTTGTTCTTGTTTAATTCAGTTTTTTTTTACATGCGTCACATTAAGCACATTCTATGCTATATATGCACGTTCCTTCAAGTAATCAATCGCCGCACCTGCAAGCATTGCCGTCCCAATGGCAAAAGCATTTTCATCCGGCGCAAAGCGTGGATGATGCAAACCCGGCATACTCTCCACTGCTGGAGGGCGCACTCCCAAAAGCCAAAAAGTACAAGGAATGAGCTGCGCATAAAAACCAAAATCTTCTCCCCACATCTTCGGCTCAAATACATGCACATTATCGCTGCCAATAGTCCTTTGCGCCAAAGACCATGCAAAAGAAGTTGTTTCTGCATTATTAATCACGGCAGGGTAGCCACGCAATACCGTCACTTCGGCAGTACAACCATGCATTTCCGCAATCATCCGTGAATGTTGCTCTATGTGATTAATTGTCAGCTCGCGCCACTCAGCATCGAATGAACGCAATGTCCCTTTCATTTCAACCGTTTCCGGAACAATATTCGTTGCAGAACCGCCATGGATGGAAGTAACAGTCACTTGCCCGGGCGACAATGGATTCTTTGTTTTGGTTAATATAGTTTGTAAATGTGTGATAATGGCAGAAGCAACATAAATCGGGTCTTTACCCAAATGGGGCTGCGCCGCATGACATCCGCTCCCTCGTATTGTCCAATACAATTCATCCGCCGAAGCCATAACAAAACCCTCACACATCTGAATTGTCCCAACATTTGCCTCCGGAAATACATGCTGACCAAACATCGCCTCCACATGCGGATTCTCCAACACACCCTCACGTATCAAAATGCTGGCTCCGCCCGGCACTTTCTCTTCCCCGGGTTGAAATATTAACTTAACAGTTCCCTGCAATTCTTGCTCTTTTTGCTTCAATAAAGCAGCAGCGCCCAATAACATCGCTGTATGAGCATCATGACCGCAGGCATGCATCACACCCGCATTCTGTGAAGCATAATCCAGATCTGTTTCCTCCATTATCGGCAAAGCATCAATATCCGCACGCAAACCAACGCAATGTTTTCCATGACCAATCGTAGCAACAATACCCGTTTCACCGATAGTTTTGTGCTCAATGCCAAGCTCATTCAAACGTGAAGAAATATACGAATGCGTTGCAAACTCCTGAAATGACAATTCCGGATTCGCATGTAAATTACGACGGTCGCGGATTATACGCTCTTCAATGCTTCGAGCTTCGGCTAATCTTGTGTTCATGATTGATTACTTTACTATGAATAAATATCTGACAACATTTCTCCAACACAAATCTACGCCTTTTCTGACGTTTTTCCTTGTATTGCTCTATCTGATTATCTATGCAGCATACATCATCATACCACCGGTCCGCAATCCAGAGTCCATCAGCTATTTTCTGGCAGCGCTCTCAGTCCATTCTATCATCGCAGCATTGCTGTGGAATACACTCAAAACAACAATGCCCTCATTGCTTTTGCTTGCCTTACTCTTCTTTGTGCCGCGAATGATTCTATTTCCCATGCTCCCTTGGCTTTCCGATGATGTTTTCGGCTATCTATGGTATGGACATGTCACCGTTCATGGCATGAACCCCTTCGAAGCAAATGCCGATTCGCCACTGTATCATCATCTGCGTAATGCCAGCTATAACCTCATGGCATATAAACAATTTCCCGCCATATATCCACCCTTAGCCGAACTATGGATTGCTCTCGGCGTATGGATAGGGGAACTATGGTCTGATGGATGGTTCGCCGCTCTCATGGGATGGAAGTCCATACTCTTCATCATGGAAATAATAACCTTCGCGCTCATCGCCAAAGCCAGAACAATACTATCACACTCCATCAACAAAGGAGTATTGCTCTTCGCTCTTAGCCCTTTACCCGTCATTGAAATTATGGGACAAGCACACAATGAAGGATTGATTCTGCCACTTATCATACTCATGGCAATCATCGCCTCACGACTATTCCAGACGCAAACACCAATGCTCGCATTAGTAATAGGAACAATAATAGGCGCTATGGCAGCAATCAAAATTTACCCCATCGTACTCATATTGCCACTCATCGCTCTCCGGACACTCACATGGCGCAACAAAATCATTATCATACTCACAGCAATAACCTCACTCATCGCCATATCTGCGCCATTCCTCTATAAACCCGAATCATTACAACAATTTGCCAATGTCCTCCAATTCTACAACCGAACTTACTTCAACTCGCCCCCACTCATAATCATCCGTGAACTACTCGCCCTGCTCAATATCCATCAATGGTGGCATAAAGCGCCCACATTACTCACCTTCATACGTCTTGCAGCTCTCATTGCCCTTGCTGCCTTCTGGTACAAACACTCCAAACAACAACACACTCAAACACTCAACGCACAATTCTTCCTTATCGCCTTAGCTATATTGCTCTGTTTTACCATACTAAGCCCCAAAGTCCACACATGGTACTTCGTTCCAATCTTAGCACTCAATATCATCACACGCTTCCAATCCATAGCTCTTATCACAACAATACAAATGGCATCATACGCGCTCTACCTCCATACACCACCCAAAGAACATCACACACTCAACTTCATACTTTGGGCAATCATGCTCATACCAATAACAAAAGAATTTTACAAAAAATGGGCAAATCCCAATGGTCAAAATTAGCCAATGTTAAGAAAATGTATCATCCAAAACAATTCGGATTCATGCCTTCTAACCGTTTTGTGTAATTTTGCACCACGAAATGGAACTTTACGTGAATTCTGCGGTGTATAGGGTTGCCGAGCAACTAAAAAATTCACGAATGTTATTTCTCGGCGGCTAATATTCGTTTCACTTTGCGAAAACTCACTTAATGCAAACGGTCTTAAACGGAAAATCTCATACAAACGGTGTGTATCATCACAGAAAACCTCTTGATATATTATTCCTCACCCCCAGATTCCCTTTTCCTCTCTATGGCGGTGACAGAATCAAATCATATCACTTGCTCAAGCATCTTGCCCACCGCAACAATGTAACACTCGTCACATTCAATCACAGAAGATTACCATCACCCGAGCAACTCGCGGCAATCCGTGACCTCGGCATAGAACTCCACACCATCGTACTCAATCCCGTCAAAGCTGGAATGAGATGCGTCGCAAGCATGATCAATGGAAAACCATTAGAAATTGCATTCTACAATCAACCCGAATTTGCAAACGTGGTAGATCAACTATGCCGTGAAAGACAATTCGATCTCGGAATCTCATTCTTCATGAGAACAGCAGAATACATCAAATACAAATCTTTCCCCAAAATACTCATAGCCGAAGATTGCCGAACAATGTACCAATCACGCTCCTATGAAGCATCCGACAGCGTCAAACAAAAACTCATTCGTTGGTGGGAAGTCAAAAAACTACGTGAATATGAACCCGATGTCACACGATACTTCGACATAACTACACTTGTCACCCATGACGACATCGAAGGCATGAGAAAACAAAACCCCGCCGCACAATATCGTTTGCTCACTAATGGAGTGGAACTTGACACTTTCGCCCCAAATTACAATCAAGAACAAAGAAGCGGACTGCTTTTCTCCGGAAAATTAGATGTATGGGCTAATGAAATGATGGTAAAAAAAATTGCAAATGAGCTTATGCCCATTATTCAAAAAGAAATTCCATCCGTCACATTCTCCATCGTCGGAACATCGCCAAGCTCCTTAGTCAATAAATTGCAAAATGACCACATAAAAGTATATCCCAATGTACCCCGAATGCAAGACTATATGCAATCGGCGGCAATATTTCTCCACCCACATCAAGGCGGCTCCGGCATACAAAACAAAATACTCCAAGCAATGGCATGCGCTTGCCCCGTCGTCACAACACCAACAGGCATACAAGGCATACCAGTAGAACATGGACGCGACGTACTCATCGGCACTACCGACGAAGAAATCATTGCGCATGTGCTGTTCTTGCTGCGCAACCCTCATGAACGCGACAGACTCGCACGAAACGCAAGAGAAATTGTCGAACGCTATCACTCATGGGAAAGCATATACAAATCATTCGACAGCATCATAGACGAACTCTTCATAGAAACAGACCATCACAATCACGATGCACGATACTACAAAAAATAAAGCCATCTTCTTCGACCGTGACGGCATCGTAAATCGCAGAAAAATAGGGGGCTATATCACCACAACGGAAGAATTTGTTTTCATACCCGACTTCTTCACCGTCTTTGCCTATACAATCCATAAAAACTATATACCCATAGTCATCACCAACCAACAAGGCATCGGCAAAGGACTCATGACCATCCATGACCTGCGCCGCATCCATACCCACATGCAACAACACATCCGCTTAGCAACAGGCGCAGACTTCGACGACATACGATTCTGCACATCGCTTGCCCAAGATAATGACCACCGCCGCAAACCCAACCCGGGCATGATCACAGAATCCATCCAACAATGGAACATCAACCCACAACAATCATGGATGATAGGCGACAGCCAAAGCGACATCATCGCCGCACAAGCTGCCGGCGTCCGCACCATCTATATAGGCAATAGCCAAGACCTTACCATTACCCAACCCGACCACATCTTCGCCACCATGAGCGAACTCAATGAGAATTTGCATCGAATCATAGAATAAATTCAACCCATAAACATGTTTTTAGTTTGTGGATAATGCAAAGTATAATTGAGTATAGAGAATGTTGTGAGCGAAAAGTGAGTTTTTTCTTTAAGAACCTCTACACAGATTGCTACTAACTTGCTTTTTTGTATTTTTGTCAAATTCATGTAGGGGAGTCGTTCTGTAAGTCTAACTTGTTGTTGTTTATACAAATACACAAATATTCAACTTCCCGGATTTTGTTTAAACAAGTTCAATATAATTTTAGTGTTTTTGTAATAATAGTCTAATGATTAGATTAATTAAAGTTATACCTTGTATGTTGAAAAAAGTTATGAAGTATTTTGCAATACATGCAATAGTTCTTTGCGTGGTATTTACAGAAGTCTTTAGTAAAGATAACCCACGGACTAGTGTAAGGGAATTTCTGAGGTACACGATTAGTTGTAATTTGGCATCAAGTATTGTTCTTTTACATTGTATAGCAAAACCATAGTGATATTGACGGAGTTGTAATTTGGCATCAAGTATTGTTCTTTTACATTTTTCTTCCTCAGCATCGCGAAAGACTTGCAGTTGTAATTTGGCATCAAGTATTGTTCTTTTACATTAAAAGTTGTTGCAGGTGAATAAGTTCCGGGTTGTAATTTGGCATCAAGTATTGTTCTTTTACATTAGAAGGGCTTATCACGGTAAGTCTGAGCAGTTGTAATTTGGCATCAAGTATTGTTCTTTTACATTGACGATTGTTTATGATGCGGATTTAGTAGGTTGTAATTTGGCATCAAGTATTGTTCTTTTACATTGAGAACGAAATGAAAGCGAAAATCAAAACGTTGTAATTTGGCATCAAGTATTGTTCTTTTACATTTTTTTGCCATAGTTCGCCATCGTTATCGCTGTTGTAATTTGGCATCAAGTATTGTTCTTTTACATTAAACAAAAAGAATACCATGCAAAGCGAGACGGTTGTAATTTGGCATCAAGTATTGTTCTTTTACATTCAATATGATTGCTTTCCGATGTTGTGCCGGTTGTAATTTGGCATCAAGTATTGTTCTTTTACATTCCCACCTTCTGAGCAAGTTTAGTCAGTGAGTTGTAATTTGGCATCAAGTATTGTTCTTTTACATTATGTACAAATCCACAATGCGATTCCGTTAGTTGTAATTTGGCATCAAGTATTGTTCTTTTACATTACATTGATGGCTATACCAGCATCCCACTTGTTGTAATTTGGCATCAAGTATTGTTCTTTTACATTAGGGTCGGGGAAAACGCGGTCAGTTTCATGTTGTAATTTGGCATCAAGTATTGTTCTTTTACATTAATCAACATTCGCGATGTGGCAAGTAGTGAGTTGTAATTTGGCATCAAGTATTGTTCTTTTACATTAGAAGTCAGTAATGGCAGAGCTTGCTGCTGTTGTAATTTGGCATCAAGTATTGTTCTTTTACATTGCGTTCAACAAGAAAGTAGAGCCAATTACTGTTGTAATTTGGCATCAAGTATTGTTCTTTTACATTAAAAAAAAAGCACTGACATCAACGCCGAGTGTTGTAATTTGGCATCAAGTATTGTTCTTTTACATTCCACGATGTTCCGTGAAATGATTGATTTATGTTGTAATTTGGCATCAAGTATTGTTCTTTTACATTATCTCGGCATGGGTTAATAAGTGAATAATAGTTGTAATTTGGCATCAAGTATTGTTCTTTTACATTTTTACACAACTTGCCACGTCTTGATACAGGTTGTAATTTGGCATCAAGTATTGTTCTTTTACATTTAAAGAGACAACAATAAATGGATGGCGTTGTTGTAATTTGGCATCAAGTATTGTTCTTTTACATTGCCTACGATGTTGATGATTTGCCAGCGGCGTTGTAATTTGGCATCAAGTATTGTTCTTTTACATTTACTTAACGGTACAACTACAATGAAACTATGTTGTAATTTGGCATCAAGTATTGTTCTTTTACATTCCACGATGTTCCGTGAAATGATTGATTTATGTTGTAATTTGGCATCAAGTATTGTTCTTTTACATTCAATGGAACTTTAGCTCTCGCTTCGCTTTGTTGTAATTTGGCATCAAGTATTGTTCTTTTACATTCTCATTCTTGCAGCAGAAATAGAGTTCAATGTTGTAATTTGGCATCAAGTATTGTTCTTTTACATTTTATCAGATTTACCATTTCTTTCATTTATGTTGTAATTTGGCATCAAGTATTGTTCTTTTACATTATAGAGTACAACACGGGTATTGTTCGACTTGTTGTAATTTGGCATCAAGTATTGTTCTTTTACATTTTGGTCAAGCCGACGGAGAAACTCACAACAGTTGTAATTTGGCATCAAGTATTGTTCTTTTACATTATGCGGCTTTTTGTGTTGGAGTCATAGCGTGTTGTAATTTGGCATCAAGTATTGTTCTTTTACATTGATATACCGCTAAGAGCCGTGACACAGGTAGTTGTAATTTGGCATCAAGTATTGTTCTTTTACATTCGAAGAGTATAATGATATACTCCGCACTTCGTTGTAATTTGGCATCAAGTATTGTTCTTTTACATTTGCAAATCAACAAAAACAAAATGATGCAAGTTGTAATTTGGCATCAAGTATTGTTCTTTTACATTAAAAGTACAACGAACTTGCAGACGAAAGATGTTGTAATTTGGCATCAAGTATTGTTCTTTTACATTTGTGTGGCTCTGCTGCGGAGCAACCACAAGTTGTAATTTGGCATCAAGTATTGTTCTTTTACATTAAAAGCACTTCATTATTGTACACTACAAAGGTTGTAATTTGGCATCAAGTATTGTTCTTTTACATTGCAATAATTAATGAATTGCCATCATTGACGTTGTAATTTGGCATCAAGTATTGTTCTTTTACATTGTTGGCGTGCGATGATACTTGTTACGCACTGGTTGTAATTTGGCATCAAGTATTGTTCTTTTACATTATCAAATTTTAAGGATTTACACAATGTTAGTTGTAATTTGGCATCAAGTATTGTTCTTTTACATTCGAAGCTGAGTGACTTAGCGTAAAGATGTGTTGTAATTTGGCATCAAGTATTGTTCTTTTACATTTTCCGAAAATGCTAATTTATTGACGACACGTTGTAATTTGGCATCAAGTATTGTTCTTTTACATTAAGTATCAATTTTTATGCTTTGGACGTAAGTTGTAATTTGGCATCAAGTATTGTTCTTTTACATTTAATAGGCATTACACTTCTGTCTGGAAGAAGTTGTAATTTGGCATCAAGTATTGTTCTTTTACATTAAATATACGTTTAGTTTCTCACGTTTCTGGTTGTAATTTGGCATCAAGTATTGTTCTTTTACATTAATGCTTGAACAACTTGAAACCTACTATCGTTGTAATTTGGCATCAAGTATTGTTCTTTTACATTTAGTTGCACGCATAGCGAACAATATCATCAGTTGTAATTTGGCATCAAGTATTGTTCTTTTACATTAATTCCAAGAGGCCATACTGCAAAATCGTGTTGTAATTTGGCATCAAGTATTGTTCTTTTACATTATTACCCGACAGCACAGCAACGGGTGGGAAGTTGTAATTTGGCATCAAGTATTGTTCTTTTACATTATCTTTACTCTAAAGCCATAGTTTTCAACATTCTGCATCGCAGAGCTGACAAAAAAACAATACCCAAAGCAAAGGGATATGAGCATATCATATCCCTTTTTTGTATCAAAACATCTCTAATTGTTGCGGATCGCTTTTCTTCATCACCGACTTTTTGCCATAAAATGTCTTTATCATACCAAATTGTTTGTCGGTAATCATCATAATGGAGACTAAACCTTTGACGGGTATGAATTTTTCCACTCTTTTGCAATGAACTTCTGCATTTTCTATGGAAGCACAATGCCTTTTGTAAATAGAAAATTGCATACGGGTAAAGCCATCTTTGAGAAGTTTTTTTCTGAAATCGGAATGGGCTTTTCTTTCGACTTTGGTTTCTGTCGGCAAATCAAAAAAGACTAATATCCACATAATTCTATACTCGCTGAGATGTGTACGTTGCAAAGAAGAGCGAAGGCGTCGTCTTTTGGTGACCGCTGCAGATTGCTTTTTCATTATGGTAAGGGCAGAACTCATGTCATAATAATGACTTATGAAAGAAAGACAGGATATTGCAGCATTTTTCTTTCGCCATTGTAACATTTCCACAAACAAGCAGCTGTTAAGGTGGCAGCATTCATGAGCGGTCGTGTTTCCTCACCCCAGCCGACATCCAAAGCCGGAATATGCAATAGCGATTGTTTGGCATGGCGATCGAGCATAAGCAATGCCGGATTGTCGAGGAAGTATTGATATACCAAAGCATCCACAAAAGGACGATAGGGTTCCATCAGATCATCGGCAAGGCAATAACTATTATAGCGATTATGATGATGAATCCCTATGGCGGGCAATAAGCCCGTACCGACAATGGCACGGGCAATAATTGCACGAAGAATGGCATAGCCATAATTGAGAAGATTATTGGGATAATCGCCCTCACGCTCACGTAGAAAATCTTTGCCGAATAATGTTTTCCAATAATACGAAGCAGCCACAGCTTCACGATTAGTGGCATCGCCGGATTGTACTTTCTCGGCTTTTTGCAATAATGGCTCGTAGCTTTTATCGAATTGTTTCAAGACCGCCGCTTGATTGCGAATTTTGGCTATGATGGTTTGTTGCCATAATCGTTTTGTGAGCGGAAGTGTTGCTTCCAATTGTGGTTTCATGCGCTCGGTATGGACACTATGTCCGCTGAGCGGCAAGACCAAAGCCATGGGCAAATGGGATTGATCGCAAAGAGCCACCGCACAATTTTCTGCCGCCAATTTTTGGAGTGCAGTCATGGTGACAGTGATGTGCGGATGATCTAATTCCACATAGCCCAGATCCTCGATGGACATAGTATGGGCAAAGTCCTTATCATCGGGTTTGCGCAATACCAATTGCTCATCTTTGGCTGAAATATACATCGGATTGCCAATATAGATGCTGCGCTTAATCATCGGCGATCTCCAATTTTCCGATAGGAGAAATACGTACTTTAAAACCACTCAATGTACTGGCTGCACAAATCCATCTTCCAATATCAACTTCCTTATTATCAATAACTGCTTTTAGTACTGCTAAACGATGTAATCGCAGATTAATCTCACCTTCTGTAAATTTTTGTACGCGATAGACAGATTCCGCAAAAGTATGATACTGTGATTTATCTTCAAGATTTATTTCATCAGGATGATAATCACGAATAAATAATTCATTTTTTTGTAAGGAACAGATAAAATCCCATCCGTCCATGGATCGCTGAATAGGGGATTGTTTTTGAATAACTCTGCGCACTGCTTCGAATAGTGATATGACATATTCCTTACGTTCAGTTTTTCTTCTTCCTTCTCTTTCAAAAATAGTAACATGATGATTATTGCCCGGCTCAACAAAAGCGGCACTGTCGCCATGCGAATGTAAGGGGAACATCTTTGTTGCCGGCACAGCAATACGCACGGAAAGAATGCGCGGAGCTTTTTTCCCTTCTGCTGCGGGCATATATAATGGCTCAGCAAAGGCATCTTTAGGAATTTTTATTTTTTTTGCTTTCTCATTCTTTTCCGCACTGCGTAAATCATGTTCGTTAATGCCTTTTTCTATGAGGCGTTGATATACCGTTTCTTTGACAATGGGATCCACAATTTTATACACGGGATTGGTGTCCGTCATACCTGATAAAGGTTTTCGCACCACATAATAGGGTTGTTGTTTTTCTTTATTATAAGCGGGCATACCCGTGAATGGCATTTTTAATCTGCCATAGACAGTTTCTTCATGCAAAGCACCGCGTACTCTTTTATTGACTTTATGGCTCACGATAATATTGGCAATGGCTTTTTGTGATTGCAGAAAAATATCGTCCCATGGTCGGGGAAGTTGGAAGCGAGCTTTTGTGCGGCGATTGAATTTTTCGGAGGCATTCCATGAAGAAAGTAATTGCAATGTGCGTCGTGAAGTCAGAGCAATGACAATGGCATCAATGGCATGATGGCGATGATCATCACGATTTTTTATAGCTATATTGTCAATGGTATTCTTTTTTCCGAGAATATTATTGAGTCCCCACAAATGGCGTAAATCGGCGGTTGCAGTTCCTTTGGTTATAATGACATTTGTGCATATAGTTTCCATGATGGCTTTTGTTTCTCTGGCAATGTATGCAGTGTCATGCAATTGTCTATCGAGAAAATCGCCGCCTTCGCCGGAGGTCATAAATTCTTCAAATTGCTTATCATTCATGCGAAAACGTTTTTGCTTTTCATCAGACATTTTTTCTGTATTGATGCGTCGGCATAGTTCCTCAAACATTTCTTCATCGCCGCCATACATTTCCCATGGTGTTCTATCGCCTTTGCGGGCATTTTCTTCACGCACACATATAGTCAAATTCATCACAGAGTTATCGAGTGTGCGTGAATAGGGTAAAATATGCTCTACATCAATATCGGAATGATCACTGCATAGCCGCGAAGGGGAAATATAATCTCCCGTATAAGGGCAATGTTCATTGACTTCTTGCCATAATTCATAGCGGAGAATATCATTGTTTGATGGATTGGCAATATATTGACGCAATATTTCTTTGATTTTTTCACGTTGTTTTGCTCTGTCTTTTTGTTGTTTTTCAATTTCCAAACGTTTGGAAAGCGAATTTTTTAAATCACGAGCCATTTCTACATGAATTTCATCCGGTTTTCCATATTCATCAATGAGGCAATTAACTACTGTACGTACTTGGGTAAGCGATACCATCACAATAGGATTGCGAATAGTGTTGATAGGCGGAATGCGATCAGCCACACCTTTGTCTTGGCGCAAATCCGAGTGATGATACCCTGCCGCAAAAGCAGCTTCATCATAGCGATCGCCATTTTCAAGAAAAGGCATCATTTTTCTCATAGCTTTGGAACTCAAGGACATATAGCCGGATTCCAAACGCATGGCCGCAAGCTGTTTGGCTTGCTCATCATTGCATTGCCAATGCGATTTTGCATAATTTTTTACCCATTCTTCATGTTCGGCACCATAGAGAATATACCACATCTGATGTTTTTCCTCGTCGGAGAGGGAGAGAAAATGTGTATCGCCAAGGGCATTGCGTAATGCAATCTCGGTTTTCAATCCATGCAATTTTTTGATATTGAATGCAATGCTGTCTCTTTTTCCATAGCCAAGTTCGGTTTTTAAAGCGGCAGGGAATTTTTTTTCCGTGTCTAAGATATCATGGGAAGAAAGATAGGCAAAAATGACTTCACGTTCTTTGGTTGTGAGCATACGACTTTCATCGGTGACTCTGTCGGGTGTGATAATGCGAAGATTATTGAGATTTTGCAAAAGCCGGAACATTTGGGATAAGGGTTGGCTTTTCGGCGCTTTATACTTTTTCGGTTCAAGAGTACATTTCCCCAAATTCTTCTTTTGTGATTTGAGAGGTCTTTGGAAAAAGACACATTTTTTGGCAATGTACTCATATTGTGCTTGATTGAGAATATCGGGATAGAACTCCGCTTGTTTTTTCCATATACGATTGAATTCATCTTCATGATGGGAACGCAAAGTAAAGCGATTGCGAATGCGTTGCGTTGTCGTATCGAGCGAAGCGAGATATTCACCCAAAGTGCGGAACTTTCCGGAGCTGAGGGCTTCTTCAACGGTGTTAATGCCGGGCTTATCCGTCGCACCTTTGAAAATAGTGCCCTTTTCTTCTTCTTCATTTGTTGATTTACGATTGGAACGATAGCCGCGGCGTTGATTAAGATGATAAATAACTCTGCCTAATTCATGCAAAGTCAATTGTTTATCCAAAGCCATAGCGCGAAGGGCATAGGGGTTCATGCGATAGAATTGTTTGATGTCTTCGGGCATCATAGAAAGTTGTTGAAGGCGATGGCGCAATTTTTCTTTGCGTCTTCTGCGGCGTTCAAATTGCCGTCTTGTGAGTCGGAATTGTCTGCGATCCGCATTACTTAACTTATCTTTTTTGGGTGTCAAAGCACCCGAAAAAATGCGTACACCGCAATCAATAATGGTTTGTGCAGCGGTATCAAGTAAAGCCCAACCAAGGGAGTTGGTGCCGACATCAAGTCCTAAAACTTTTGCCATAGTATGGCTCCTTTGAAGAAAATGTAAAAAAAATTTGTATGATACATGCCGATTCTGTATTTTTGCGCCCAATGTAAAAGAACAATACTTGACCTTATTACAATAAAGGTCTTGTACAAGATCCTAGGATTTATTCCACGCCCAGCTCTGCTCGGGCTTTTTTTTTGTGTATCATCATAGATTTCTGACAATTGTATCGGGATTGCAGCACAAAGTAGGAGGCAATCGCAGAAACGGCATCTGCAAATTACATAAAATTTACAGTATAAAAAAAGCGACTCAGTGTATGAGCCGCTTTTTTTCTTTCTGATGTATTTGATTTATCGTTTTAGTGTTATTGCTTGGAGCATGGAGCGCATAGCCACAGAGTCTTGGGGTGTGCAAAGTATTTTGGACAAATGCACCGTTGCAAACATATCATCGCCAATCATTGCATAGGCAAACATATTTTTCTGATGTATTTTACTGCCGCCGATTTCTTCAATATCTGCATGGCGGAACATAAAATCACCATCCACCGTGCCCCATTCAAATGTATTTTTTTCATCTTTACTTACTTTGGATGATGTGGTATAATAAGAAAAAGGAAATGCAGGGCTTGTTTTTGGTACGGCAAATTTTTCTCGCATTGTGAGTAATGCTTTTTGTTCGGCTTCGCTTAAATAATAAAAAAATAAAGAGCATACAATCCCGCTTTGCGATGATTGGGATATATAATAATAATGTTTTCCTTTCCATTCTTCTTTGAATTCCGTAAAATCAGAACCGGGCAATGAAATAATGGTCGAAGATTTATCGGGATGTTTAAAGGAGAGTATTTTTGTGTCGGAAGCAAGACCTAATGAGAGAAAAGAAAGGAGCAGCCCAAGAAAGAAAAAGCGTTTCATACATACCTCAATTGTGATTATTGTTTTTTTATGGAAGTGAAGATAAAAAAAAAGCGACTCCGTAAGTGAGCCGCTTTTGTAAGGATAGAAAGCTGATTACATATTTGCAAAAGCAGAATGTTTTAATTCTTGCAATTGATATTCATGGACTTTTGCAAGTCCCGTTGCGGGAGCCGCTGCCGCTGCACGTCCCACATATTTTAATTGTTGATTGACTAATAATAATTCTTGCAAATATGGCGCGATAAATGTCCATGCCCCTTGATTTTTGGGTTCTTCTTGCACCCATACAATATGGGAAGCACGTGCATATTGTGCTAATATGGATTTTGCTTTTTCTGTATGGAAAGGATATAATTGTTCCACACGAATAATAGCCACATCATTTGCATTAATACGTTCACGCTCGGCAACCATATCGAAATATACTTTGCCTGAACATAAGAGAACACGACGCACTGATTCTTTATTTTCGATTGTTATATCGTCAATAATTTCTTGGAAGCCATTATCGGTAAAATCAGAAAGCCGCGACACGGGACGACGTAAATTCGCTTTGGGTGTCATGACAATTAATGGTTTGCGATAACTTGCCAATACTTGGCGACGCAGTGCATGGAAATATTGCGCAGGAGTTGTGAAATTGCAGACAATCATATTGTCTTCGGCGCATAATTGCAAAAAGCGTTCTAAGCGTGCGCTGGAGTGTTCGGGTCCTTGTCCTTCATAGCCATGAGGCAATAAAAGAGTCAAATTGGATAATTGCCCCCATTTTTCTTCTGCACTTGCAATAAATTGATCAATAATTATTTGCGCACCATTGGCAAAATCACCGAATTGGGCTTCCCAAAGTGTTAAACCGTCAAGACGCAATGTGGAATATCCGTATTCAAAACCCATGACGGCAGCTTCCGAGAGGGGACTATTGTGAATGCGTAATTTTTCTTGATTATTGCGAATATGATTAAGCAAAATCAGCGATTCTTCGGTTTGGAAATCAAATAAAACTGCATGGCGATGACTGAAAGTGCCTCTGCTGACATCTTGTCCGGTAAAGCGAATAGGATGCCCCGCAACTAATAAAGAACCGAAGGCAAGAGCTTCGCCCATACCATAATCAATGAGCGGTTCATTATTTTCAATCATCTGTGAACGTTTTTTCAATAAATCGGCTAATTTAGGATTAATGTGGAAATTTTCGGGCACATGGGTAATGGCATTGGTAATTTCCGCAGCTAATTCTTTTGTAATTGCCGTTGCGACAGACTCAAATAATTTGGTGTCATCATTGTAGCGTTTGTCATTATCCTGCCATTTTTCAACAACACGCTCATTAAATGCTTTATTGAGAATATTTTTGAAATTATCTTCCATCTCGGTTAATTCGGCATCGGTGAATGCTTTTTCTTCGAGAAGTTGTTTGCGATATACTTGGCGAACTGCTGTGTGCTGACGAATTTTTTTATATAATAATGGTTGGGTGAATGTCGGCTCATCACCTTCATTATGCCCGTATTTTCTATAGCCATAAATATCTACAATGACATCATCATTAAATTTACGACGATATTCAAAAGCAAATAAAGCACAAGCTCTGACAGCTTCGGGATCATCACCATTGACATGGAGAATAGGCACTTGCAATATTTTTCCTATTCCTGTTGCATAGGTGGTGGAGCGTGCATCATCGGGTGAGGTAGTAAAACCAATTTGATTATTGATGACTACATGAATTGTTCCGCCTGTTGTATAGCCGGTTAAACGTGCCATATTTAATGTTTCGGCAACAACGCCTTGACCAATAAATGCAGCATCACCATGAACCAGAATAGGCAAAGCAGAGGATAATGTTTTATCGGCTTTAATATCGTCAATAGCTCTTGCCATTCCTTCCACAACGGGATTGACTGCTTCCAAGTGACTTGGATTCGGAGCAAGTAATACTTCAATATTTTTGCCGGAGCGTGCTTGATAATCGCCGCGTGCGCCCATGTGATATTTTACATCACCACTGCCATGATAAGAGTCGGGATCGAATTTACCTTCAAATTCATCAAAAATCTTTTCATAAGGTTTATTTAATAAATGTGCAAGGACATTTAAGCGTCCGCGATGCGCCATACCGATAACAACGGCATGTAATTCTGCTTCAGCTGCTTGTTCCAAGACTTTTTCCATAAACGATAATGTAGTTTCGCTGCCTTCCAGAGAAAATCGTTTATGCCCTATAAATTTTGTATGCAAATATTGTTCGAATGCTTCGGCTTCCAATAAACTGAGATAATTATATTTTTTCTCTTCTTTATCGAATTTTACTTCAAAATGCGAAGGTTCGATTCTGTCTTGCACCCATTCACGTTTATCGGGGTCATTAATATGCATGAATTCAATACCGATTTGACGGCAATAGGTATCGCGCAAAGATTCGATAATATCTCGCAATGTAGCACGGTTAACGCCGCCGAGTCCGCCGGTATCGAATTGACGGTCAAGATCCCATATAGTAAAACCATATTGCGAAGGATCTAAATCGGGATAATAATAAGTTTGTAAGCCAAGAGGATTGAGATTCGCTTGCAAATGACCGCGCACACGGTAAGAATGGATTATTTTTGCCACGAGTGCTTCTTTGTCTAAGACTTCAAGTTCATTTTGTGAACCGAAAGGATTTAAGCGTTTGTCGGTAGCCCAACGCATTGGCTCGAAAGGGATTTGTAATTGCGCAAAAATCTGATCATAGAAATTATGCTGTCCGAGAATTAATTGGCTGAGATAAGCAAGAAATTCACCGGATTCCGCCCCTTGGATAATACGATGGTCATAAGTTGAGGTGATATTGAGTACTTTACTGATAGCCAGCGTTGAAAGAACTTCGGGCATGACCGCCTGAAATTCCGCAGGGTATTCGATACCGCCTGTGGCAATGATAAGCCCCTGACCTTCCATCAGACGCGGCACGGAAGCCATAGTTCCAATCGTACCGGGATTAGTCAATGATATGGTTGCGCCAGTCAGTTCATCTACGGTAAGAGCATTTTTGCGTGAGCGAGCAATCAAATCATCATAAGCAGCACAGAATTCGGCAAAAGATAATTTACCGGCATCTTTGATGGAGGGAACAACCAACATCCGCGTACCGTCTTTGCGAGTGGTGTCCACTGCCAAACCAATATTGATACCATTGCGACGAACACGTGCGGGCTTACCGTCAATATAGGTAAAGGTATCGTTCAAACTTGGGTATTTTACCAATGAACGCACCAAAGCCCAAGCAAGTATATGAGTAAAACTTACTTTCGCTTTGCGACGAGTTGCCAAAAATTTATTGAGCAAGCGACGATTCTCTTCAAGTACCTTCACGGGAATTGCACGAAAAGAGGTTGCTGTCGGCACATTAAGACTATTATTCATATTGTCAGCGATACGCGCCGGAATGCCACTGAGAATCTCCGGTTTATCGTTCGGTCCAAGATTGATGTTTGTCTGTTTCACTGTGTTTTGGGGTTTACTCTCTGAAATAATTTGGGTGGATTGTTGTTGAGCCGATAATTCCGGTTTTGGTTCGGAAACTGTCGGTGGCGATGATGCAGGTTGTGACATGACAGCAGCCGTTTGCACAAGATTTGCTGTTGGCACAGTCATACCTTCAACTCCATTAACTGTTGGTTTGTATTGAGTTAGAAAATATTGTCGCCACTGATCGCTTACTGAATCCGGATCAATAATAAAGTCCGCATATAAAGCATCAATGTACGCGCTATTTGGGCTTAACATAATGCAATTGTAATTATGAAACATAAGAAATATGCACAAAATTAGGCAATTATATTGCCAAATATCGTTTTTTTTAGACAGCATGGACAAAATGAGAAAATTGTCATCAAGTATATGAAGTTTTCATAACATTTTGTAAAGTGAAAATTTTTCCTTAATTTAGATTTAGTCTAAATAAGATTTTTGTCAATTTTTGAGTTTTCTATGAAAAATACTATGAAACGTATTGTTGTTTTCGCATCGCTTGCCTTGTTCATGATTGGCTGTTCCGAAGAGTCTCCGGTGGAACAACTTCCAGCATTAACAGTTCCACAGACTTATGATACAGCGGGCTTTGCAGCAGCATCAAAGCAACCTCTTTTGTGGCGTGCTTCGCTCGTAAATCTGACTAATGAGATAAAGAAGGGCAGAACGAAAGGGACTAAACTTGATCTTGCTCAATTGAATCTTTTATTTAATGAGAATGGCTTTGCAGCAACCTCAACATCGTATTATCGCACGATACTTGAGACATATATGCAAGAAATTGTGTACGCCAGCGGCACGGAGTATGATCCGTTCAAAACACCGGAACAAAATGGTCAAGGGGGCGTTTTGGGGGCTTATCTTTTCGATGAAAAAGGTATTGAACCCGAACAACTTATAGAAAAAGGTCTGTTCGGAGCGGCTTTGTATCATTATGCGGTGATGCAATATTTAACTGGCACAATCACCCAAGAAAAATTGCATCAAGCACTTGTACTGTTTGGTGCCGATCCGAGTTTCCCGAATACCAACACCGCTGCAAATACGCAAAAACCAGATATTCACGGTGCATTATATGCTGCAAGACGCGATAATAATGATGGTAATGGTTTTTACCGCAGCATCCAAAAGAATTTCCGCATCGCTCAAGCAGCATTAGCAGCGGGCACAAAGTATTCCGCCGATTTACAGAATGCAATAAAAGCAATTCGTGAAAATTGGGAAAAAGCACTTCTTGCAACGGTTGTCAATTATTCTTATGCAACTGTAGATGGTCTGAAAAAGACTAATCCAACCCCAGCCGAAATCGGTGCCGCACTTCATGCTTATTCTGAAGGAGTCGGATTTATTCATGGATTTAAAACTATTCCCAATAAAATTATTACCGATGCACAAATTGATGAAATTCTAACATTGATGTTGGCAACAGACCCACAAAATGTGACATCATATTTATTTGTGACAGAACCGGCAACATATTTGAAAAATTTTGATGATATCCGTAATAAAATTAAAGCAATTTATGGTTTTAGTGATGCGGACATGGAAGCATTCAAAAAAAATTGGATCAGCGAACAAAAAAGATAATATCGTAATGCTATGAAAAAATATGTATTTGTCTTTCCATTGGTCATACTATTGGTATTACAAAGTTGCGGCAATGAATCCACGAATAATATAACTCCTGATTCTTTTAACAGAAGAGCTCTTTTGTCATATTATGCCGATTCTTTGATAATACCGGAATATGAAAGATTAGCGGGAACAACGCAAATCCTTTCCAATTCAGTGACTGATTTTATCAATAGTCCCACAATTGCGACATTGCAAAATGCTCAAAATTCATGGATACAAAGTTATACACAGTGGCAGTATTGTTCTTTGTTTAATTTTGGTCCGGCTGTTGGCACATTTGGTACTTTACTCGAAGATATTGCTACTTTTCCGGTCAAGGTTTCCGGTGATCAAGTAAGAAAAGGCATTGAGGATTATATTATAGCGGGTGATAACTCGCTCAATAACTTTGCCCGTGATACACGTGGATTTATGGGCGTTGAATATCTTTTATTCAGTGGTACGAATGAAGAGATTATTGCCAAATTCATGGGCAGTGAAGGTCAAAAAAGAAAAAATTATTTACAAGCAATTACCCAAGATATTCATAATAGGGTAGTTAGCTGCGGAAATAGTTGGAAATCATATACATCAGATTTTATTGCACGAAACGGTACGGATGCAGGTAGCTCCATTTCCGAATTATACAATGAATTTGTGAAAAGCTTTGAATCAATAAAAAACTATAAATTAGGTATTCCTTTGGGTAATAGGGTAGGACAAACAAAACCTGAACCGGCAACGGTGGAAGCATATTATAGTGGTTTGGGATTTAGGATGCTGACATATCATTGGCAAACAATTGTCAGAGTGTGGAATGGGCAAACACGCCATGGACATGATGGGATAGGGTTTAAAGAATATATAGAAAGTACCGTCGGCGGTAAAGAATTAAGTGCTTCAATAGTTCAACATATTGGCGATGTGGAAAAATCACTTCAACAATATCCACCGGATAAGGCTTTGTCGGATGCAGTGATAAATGAACAAGCAAAAGTGAATGAGATATTTACCGAATTGCAGAAGATAACCAGATTTTTTAAAAGTGATATGTCATCACTGTTAGGCATCAGTATTACATATTCAAGCGGGGACGGTGATTAAATCATTGGGCTTCATAAGTCAGTATATATCATGGACGACTTCGTCATATTCATTAGCATTCTTTAGAGTAATCTTTGGAATGCTAATGCTCTTTAGTACTCTTCGTTTTATTGTTCTTGGTTGGATTGAAGAACAATATATTCAGCCGTCATATCATTTTCCTTATTATGGTCTTGAGTTCATTCAAGCATATTCACCGGAATTTGTCTATGGACTTTTCCTATGTTTATTGCTTTCCACGATTGGCATCATACTCGGTTTTTACTATCGAGTAAGTATAATAGTGTTCTTTCTGGTATTCACGTATATTGAACTTATTGATAAAACATATTATCTGAATCATTATTATTTTCTCAGTGTAATGGCGGGTATTTTATGTTTTATACCGGCTCATATTGTCTGTTCAATAGACAGTAAACGCAATCCTTCCTTTGTAGCTGAAACTGTGCCGCGTTATTATGTGGATATTATACGATGTATGATAGCTATTGTCTATGTCTATGCTGGAATTGCAAAAATTAATTCTGAGTGGTTGCTGAAAGCTATGCCACTCTCTTTGTGGTTGCCTGCACAAGATACTTTCCCTTTGATTGGTTTTATTTTCAAAGAGCGAGTCACTGCGTATATATTCAGTTGGGGTGGGATGTTATTCGATTGCACTATACCATTTTTTCTCATGATGAAAAGGACTCGCATTCTTGCTTTTTGTGCCGTACTTTTTTTTCATGCAATGACTGGGTATTTTTTTCAAATTGGTGTTTTTCCTCTGATTATGTCATTGAGTGTTCTCATTTTTTTTGATGCAAATTTCCATAAAAAAGTACTTTCCTTATTTTATCGACCATCAGATTATTCATCAGGTTCTCCATATATGCCACATATAAGCATTCCCTATATTTTTGCAATAATACTTTTTGTACAAATTATAGTGCCTTGGCGTTTTCTGCTGTATCAAGGTAATCGTTTTTGGACAGAACAGGGCTATCGTTTCGGTTGGAGAGTTATGCTGATGGAAAAATCCGGTTCTGCAACATTTTTTGTTAAAGATGCACAATCGGGAAAAGAAGGAATGGTGATTAACAGTGAATTTTTGAATCGTCATCAAGAGAAGCAAATGGCGATGCAACCCGATATGATAGTACAATTTGCACATTTCTTGGGTGATTATTATAGACGAAAAGGTATGATGATTGCGGCGGTACGGGCTGAAGTATATGCAACTCTTAATGGTCGCCCAAGCAGATTATTGATAGATCCGAATATCAATCTTTTAGAATGTTCCGATGACTTTAGCGAAAAACAATGGATATATCATTACAACGATTAATTGTTCCTCTTTTGTGTATTATTTTATCATTGCTTCATGCATCTGCTGCAGAGGTAAATGTAAAAACATATACCGTACAATGCACTGTTATTAACTCCCGCACAAAAAAGGGGATTTCTTCCGCGACGATTTTTGCTAAACAATCAGCACTATCATTACGCACGGATTCATTGGGAAAAGTAATTTTGCAGCATAGGGGAGCGCAACCTATTCTCTATACATTTTCCGCAAAGGGTTATTTTGAGAGAAAAGTTCGATTATCCGCACGTTCTGATACAAATTTTACTATAGTTCTTGTGCCGGATTCGTATGAAGGAAAAGAAATTGTTGTTGAAGCCGACCGTTCCGATGGTGCAACTGAATTTCACATGCCTTCAATATCGGATGTAACAATTTATGAATCGAAAAAATCGGAACAAATACTTCTGGAAGAATTACCGATTAATCGTGCTTCCAATACAGCACGACAAATTTACAGTAGAGTTGCCGGAATAAATGTCTGGGAAAATGATGGTTCCGGCGTGCAACTCAATATTGGTGCACGTGGCTTAAGTCCAAATAGAACATCGAATTTCAATACACGACAAAATGGTTATGATATTAGTGCGGATGCTTTGGGATATCCCGAAAGTTATTATACGCCTCCGGCAGAAGCCTTAGAAAAAATAGAAGTCATACGCGGTGCCTCTTCTTTGCAATACGGTACACAATTCGGCGGTATGTTAAATTTCAGTATTCATAAACCAACACTTGCCGACACCACATTAACGATAGAATCTTTGCAATCCGCCGGTTCATTCGGGATGTTGAGTACATTCAACAGTATCAATACTCGTTACAAATCTATTGGAATATATGGCTATTATCAATCAAAAAAAGGGGATGGGTGGCGACCTAATTCGCAATATTCCTTACAAAATATATATGTAGCGTCGGATATTAGTGTCACGGATAATATTGTTCTTGGTTTTGATTATACACGTATGGATTATTTGGCAAAACAACCCGGTGGTTTATCCGATGCGGATTTTGCCCGTAATCCCCAACAATCATTGCGTGCAAGAAATTGGTTTGAGGTGCAATGGAATGTATTTTCGGCGCGTATTGATGCACGATTACATCATGATATCAAAATTAAATCACAGTTTTTTGGTTTGATAGCAGAACGCGGTGCTTTAGGTAATTTAGAACGAATTACGGTTGCTGATTTAGGACAAAACAGACAATTACTTTTCGATGAATATGCTAATTGGGGCAATGAAACACGTATTATTGTGCAACATGATTTTGTCGGTGTTCCTTCTTCTTTAGCGATGGGCTTTCGTGTATATTCCGGCACAACAGTCCGAAAGCAAGGTGACGGTTCAGCAGATTCTTCCGCTAATTTTACTTTTCTGTCACCGAATAAGCTTGAAGTTTCTGATTTTAGATTTCCTAATACGAATAATGCTTTTTTTGTCGAAAATATTTTTAATGTATCGGATAATTTCAGTATCACACCCGGATTGCGCTATGAATATATTGCCACCCGTGCCCAAGGATATTATTCACAAATTACTCGTGATTTTGCAGGAAATATTGTAGCAGATACAATGATTCGCGAATCTGTGGAAAAACCAAGACAATTTGTGCTTTTTGGTATCGGTGCAAGTTGGCGACCCTCCGAAGCATTGGAGATATATTCGAATATTTCACAAAACTATCGTTCTGTGACTTTTAGCGATATTCGTGTTGCAAATCCTAATATTGTCGTTGATACAAATTTGCAAGATGAGCGCGGTTATAATATTGATATTGGTTTTCGAGGTATTCCGGTTCAAGGTATTTATTGCGATATTTCAGTCTTTTATCTTGGCTATAATAATCGTATCGGCTTATTACAAAAAGCGGATGCCCCGCCTTTATATTTACCATATCGTTTTCGCACCAATATTGCCTCGTCTTTTACTGCCGGCATAGAATCCTATACTATGGTGCAATATGCACGATTATTGAATTATTCATTTCCTGTAGATTTAAGTACATTTTTTAACATTGGTTATCAATATGGTATTTACAGCCAAGCAGCATCCGATAAGTCCATTGCAGGCAAAGAAGTGGAATTGGTGCCACCGCTGACAATGCGTATTGGGGCAACCGTCGGATATGGTGATTTGAGTGCTACTGTATTATATTCTTTTACTGACCGGCATTTTTCGGATGCAACCAATGCCGAGCGTTCATCCACAGCGGTTATAGGTATCATACCCGCATATAGTATCGTAGATATTTCTGCTCGTTGGCATTATGGTATATTCATAATTGAGGGCGGCATTAATAATATTTTGGATAATCTCTATTTCACACGTCGAGCTGATGGCTATCCCGGTCCCGGAATCATTCCTGCCGATCCCCGTACTTTCTATGCTACGGTGGGGGTGAAACATACATTGTGAGTGATGATTCCCGGCTTCATCTCCCATCATTCTAAGTCGGACGCTCATCTACGGGCGTGTATCTGCATTCGTATCTATGCGATAGCTTACTCAATTTTCCGGCATTTCATCGTCTAATGACTAATTTTGTACTCAACTTTACAAATTTCTTTGATAATTTCATTCACACTTTTAGTATAAGGATACAGAATATGGCAATTCATGGTTGCGATTATATGGGCATATATGACTTATTGTCGCCTGAAGAAAAAATGGTACAGGAGTCAGTGTCAGATTTCGTTGATAATGAAGTACTTCCGATCATTGAGAAGCATTATCAAGCAGGTACTTTTCCTATGCATTTAGCGGAAAAAATGGCAGAACTTGGTGTTTTCGGTATTACTTTACCGCAAGAATATGGTTGTGCCGGAGCCAATAATGTTTGTTATGGACTTGCGATGCAAGAGTTAGAGCGTGGTGATTCGGCTGTTCGTTCTTTTGCCTCGGTGCAGAGTTCTCTCGTGATGTATCCTATTTATACCTATGGCTCAGAAGAAATTCGCCGTAAATGGTTGCCGAAACTTGCTTCTGTGCAAGCGATTGGTTGTTTTGGCTTAACCGAGCCGGATTTTGGATCAAATCCCTCGGGTATGATTACCAATGCAGTAAAAATTGATGGCGGCTATCTTCTTAATGGTGCTAAAATGTGGATAACCAATGGCACTCTTGCAGATGTCGCTGTCGTGTGGGCTAAATTTGAAGGTAAAGTGCGCGGATTTCTCGTCGAAAAAGGAATGAAAGGTTTTACTGCACCGGAGATGAAAGGCAAACATTCCTTACGTGCTTCGGTCACAAGTGAATTGGTGTTTCAAGATGTAGAAATTCCCGAAGAAAATGTGCTTAATGTGGAAGGTTTACGAGGACCGCTTTCTTGCTTAACACAAGCACGATATGGTATTTCTTGGGGTGCAATAGGCGCAGCTTTAGCTTGTTATGAATCATCATTAAATTATGCAAAATCGCGTATTCAATTTGACAAACCGATTGCATCATTTCAATTGGTACAAGAAAAATTAGTCTATATGCTCAATGAAATTACCAAAGCACAATTATTATGTTATCATTTGGGTAGATTAAAAGATGCAGGCACAATGCGTCCGCAACAAGTATCCATGGCTAAAAGAAATAATGTTGATATTGCGATTCAGATTGCACGTATTGCTCGTGATTTGCACGGTGCAAACGGTATTTTGGATGAATACCCGATTATGCGTCATGCAAATAATTTGGAATCTGTACGCACGTATGAAGGAACTCATGATATTCATACCCTAATTCTTGGTGCAGACATTACAGGCATTCAGGCATTCTCATAAGTATAAACACACGAAAAGATGTGGTTAGGGAGTACATGTGTTTCATAACTTCAATAATTAAGGAGACATTGTGAAAAACTCCTTCAGTATTTTATCATGCAATAATGTTGAGTAAAGGTGACCCTCTCTTTGAACTTTTGTTCAGGAGAGGTTTTTTTTGAATTTTGACTTACGAATACCAATGTAATATTCTTGAATTACATCAGGGAGTTTCCAAGATTTGTAGAAATCATAATATTCTTCTTTTCATTTATTATTCACGGTGCATGTAGCTGCACATAGTGTCATTACAACTCCCATCTACTCCGTAGATTTATCATAAAAACTTGATTGTTGTTTTGTTCTGTGTCAGTACATCATGCTGATTGAGCTTCAACGCTGAATTTTGTGCATCGCGGCTACAATTAACGTAAGATATGCGGCTTTGATGAACCCGTCATCATCTTCATTGGCGGGCAGACGACAAGCGAACACAGTCTTGGGATGTTTGACCAGAAATCAACAAAAGCAGTTTATGCTTTTGCTAAGTTTAAATCAGAATACAAGAATTAACCGTATGGGGTGATTCAGCCATTGTAGGGCGATATAATTTTAGCGGAAGTTCACCGATGGGTTATATAAACTTGTTGGTTCGCACTCAAACAAACGACTGCATTACCTTTGTGCTCAATGATCTGAAGATGCATGCTACACTAATACTCATGAGACATCAAAGAGAAGATCAAGATATATTCAAATCCTGTTCAGAAGAGGTAACAGTAAAATTCTTTCATAGTACACCTTTAGAACCGTATCTCATCACGATTACTAATTCTTTTGGTAAAACGTTGCACACTGATTTATCACTACGCAAGAAGTTCGTATTCCTTGTATGTCTTTACGCCAAGGAGTTTATGCACTCTCAATCCTTACAGGTACAGTCCTTTTGTAGAGTAAATAGTTGTCCAACATTGAGTCATGTTTTTATCATCGCGAAGAATCGTAGTAAGTATGGTATCAATAACGGTTATGGTGAATCTAAGTTGAAAAATTCAGTTAGTTGTTATTTATCAATAAATTACATGTTTTAATTGAAGCTAATATCTGCATTGATGTTTTAAGAAAGAACAAAAAAAACAAAGAAAAACTTTGTGTAATAATTTTTTTTCATATTTTTGCAAGCTCAAAAGTAATGGGTAGGTGGCCGAGGGGTTAAAGGCGACAGACTGTAAATCTGTTCTCATTCGAGTACGGAGGTTCAAATCCTTCCCTACCCACATTACGATTCAGTGTGCGGGAGTAACTCAGTTGGTAGAGTCACAGCCTTCCAAGCTGTTGGTCGCGAGTTCGAGTCTCGTCTCCCGCTCAAAACAAAAAATAAAGATATAATATACACATGGCAAAAGACGGAAGATTAATTATCGTATTGGAATGCACTGATTGCAAGAACAGAAATTACAGTGCGACAAAGAACAAAACAAAGCATTCAGGCAGAGTAGAATATAAAAAATTCTGCAGACATTGCACTAAACGCACTCTGCACAAAGAAACCAAATAAAACAAGCTGATGGAGTAATACGTCAGTGGCTCAATTGGTAGAGCAGCGGTCTCCAAAACCGCAGGTTGGGGGTTCGAGTCCCTCCGCCCGTGCATAAAACATGACAAATGCGGCATTCTTTATCACAAGTAAAAAGTTTAGCACAAATTACGATTCGGATCAAAACATGATTGCTTCCATAAAATCAACAATAGCAGATGTGACGAAAGAGATGAAAAAGGTCTCTTGGCCAACTAAGCAACAATTGTCTGAATCCACAGTTGTTGTTATAACAACATGTGCAATTTTGACATTATTTGTATGGGTAATTGATATTGCCATGGCTTGGTTGAATCAAACAATATTTTAATCGTCCCACAAGCTAACCACAATTGTCCATTTCGTTTATTTACCATCTCAATGCACACAAATCCATGAGTGAACAATATACAGACAAATCTCATGAAACCGTAGTGGGTGAATTACCAAAATGGTATGTTCTGCGCACATTTACGAGTCATGAAACTAAAGTAAAAAGTGCGATTGAGCTTGAACTCAAAAGAAATAATATTGACCCGGAAACTGTTAATGTTGTTATACCTTATGAAACAGTTTTTGAGGTTCGTAATGGCAAAAGACGTACTCGGATTAAAAACTTCTTGCCCGGATATGTGCTTATTGAAATGGTTATGAACAAAAGAGTAAAAGAAATTATAGTTCATACACCGGCGGTTGTAGGGTTTGTTGGCACTAAATCAGAACCCACACCACTTCAAAAGGAAGAAGTTGATCGTATTCTTGGCAGGGTAGAAGAGCGTAAAAATATATCAACTATTGAAACAGCCTTCAATGTTGGCGATCCGGTTAAAGTTATCGAAGGTCCATTTGCGAACTTCTCCGGTACGGTCAAAGAAGTTAACAATGAGAAACAAAAACTCAAGGTTGAAGTAGGGATATTGGGACGTAAAACGCCGGTAGAACTTGATTTCGGTCAAGTTGAAATGGAAAACCATTAAGCAAAAACATAAATTTGATCACATAATAATTACGATGTACAATGGCAAAAAAAGTTATTGGCTCATTCAAACTTCAGTTAAAAGCCGGTGCAGCTACAATGGCACCACCGGTTGGACCGGCATTTGGTCAGCGCGGTCTTGCAGGTATGGAGTTTGTCAAGCAGTTTAATGCACGGACAGCAAAAGAAGGTGATACTATTATTCCTGCAGTAATTACATATTACTCCGACAAATCCTTCACATTTGAACTTAAGGCACCGCCGGCTGCCGTATTAATTATGAAAGCACTTGGCTTACAGGGTGGTTCAGCAGAACCCAACCGTGTAAAGGTTGGTCATTTATCCAATGCAACGCTTGAAGAAATTGCCAAGAAAAAAATGAATGATCTTAATTGCCACACCATGGATAGTGCAAAAAGTCTTATTAAAGGTACAGCACGAAGCATGGGTGTCACCTGCGATTAATCTATTGTAAATCAAAAACTTATAACGCATATTTATATTATTGATTATGAAACGTCACGGAAAACGCTACCGCGCACTTGTAAAGTCTTATGATGCAAAAGCAACATATGCATTAGGTGATGCCATAGCATTAGTCAAAAAAAATGCAACTGCAAAATTTGATGAATCATTTGAAATTGCAGTACGTTTGGGGGTAGATCCTCGTAAAGCTGATCAATTGGTACGCGGCACTGTCAGTTTGCCTCATGGAACCGGCAAGACGGTACGTGTATTAGTACTTGCTAAAGGTCCAAAAGCTCAAGAAGGTACGGCTGCCGGAGCTGACCATGCAGGTTTTGAAGAATATATCGAAAAACTTCAAGGTGGTTGGGCAGATATTGATGTTATTATCGCAACGCCTGATGTTATGGGTGAAGTCGGTAAACTTGGACGTATTCTCGGTCCTAGAGGTCTTATGCCTAACCCTAAAAGTGGCACTGTGACATTTGATGTGGGTAAGGCAGTTAAAGAAATCAAAGCAGGTAAAATTGAATACCGCGTTGATAAACAAGGCAATGTTCATGCTTCTGTAGGGAAATGCTCTTTTTCTCCGGAACAACTCTCTGACAATATTCATGCATTTTTCCAAAGTGTTGTTCGTGCCAAGCCACAAACTTCTAAAGGAAAATATGTACGAGGTGTTGCGTTTAGTTCAACAATGGGCGTTGGTGTTACAGTGAATGACCAATCAATCGCACACGAATAATATTTTTTTACAAGCGGCTATTATGCACATATCGTAAATGTACGCTTCTACCATCAGTTATGCTGATTGGTACATATACGATACAATATATATAAACAGGAAAAGCAGTATGGTGACGAAACAGCAAAAACAGGAAACGGTAGCGGAACTTGTAGAACTGCTTAAAGATGCACAAGGAATTTACCTTCTTAATTTTAATCGTGTTTCAGTAAAAGAAGAACGTGAGCTTCGCGCTGAATTTAGAAAAGGTCAAGTCAAATATAGAGTGGCAAAAAATACGCTTATAAAGCGTGCATTTGAAATCGTAAGTGGCTACGATATTCCGGACTCATATTTGAAAGGACAAACCGGTATTGCTCTGGGTTATGAAGATCCGATTGCTCCGGCAAAAATTCTTAAAGATTACACGAAAAAAAATGATAAGCTTCAGGTAAAAGCAGCTGTCATCGAAAAGCAATTATATGATGGTTCAAAACTGGCACTCGTTGCATCATTGCCAACGCGTCCAGAACTTATTGCTGGAATTCTCGGTAGTTTGGAAGCTCCGATTTCCGGTATCGTCGGTTCAATCAATGCCGTCATGCGTGATCTTGCATCGGTTATTGAAGAAGCCGCAAAAAAACGTGCTGCATAAAATATGCAGTATTCAATATTTTATTTGTAAACAATTTTTATTTGGAGAAATAGACAATGTCAGCTATTATTGATGAACTCGTAGAAAAAATCAGTAACCTTACGCTTGCAGATGCAGCAGAATTGAAAAAAGCACTTGAAGATAAATTCGGTGTTACAGCAGCAGCTCCTATGATGATGGCAGCCGCTCCGGCAGCAGCAGCAGCAGAAGCAGTTGAAGAAAAAACTGAATTTGATGTTGAATTAACAGATGCTGGTGCTCAAAAACTTAATGTTATTAAAGTTGTTCGTGAAGTTACAGGCTTAGGTTTGAAAGAAGCGAAAGACCTCGTTGAGGGTGCTCCTAAGGTTGTAAAAGAAGCAGCATCTAAAGAAGAAGCAGAAGCATTGAAGAAAAAACTTGAAGAAGCCGGTGCTAAAGTTACTTTGAAGTAAGTTCAAAGTATATGAATTCGATACGTGTTTTACACATAATCGAATCATAATGTACGCATTGTTTGGTTAAAAGACTATCATTTAGTGATAGTCTTTTTTCAACTTATATTTTCTGCTATCAAACACTCGCCATTTGGCAAACAACTAATGAAATATACCGAATAGGTACAACATAATTTTGTAGGATTCTTCTGCTGTTTCCAGTGGGAATCCTACTTTTTTTTCTGTTGCATTCTATGACGGTATAATCTTATTTAAGGGCGGAACTAACACCGTCATATTACGAAACTTTCCTATCCTTTTGAACAGGAGTTCTTCGTGAAGAATAAAGTAAAATCAGCTACCGAAGGCGAAATGGTACGCCTTACTGAACGTATTTGGTTCGGTGATATAGAAAAAGAAAAACATTATCCCGATTTACTCGCATTGCAAATTCAATCTTTTAAGGATTTTCTCCAAGAAGATGTACCGGCATATGAGCGTAAAGCAATGGGCTTACAAAATGCTTTTCTTCAAAATTTTCCCATTGATGATAACTCTGAAACTTATCAGTTAGAGTTTTTGGAGTATTATGTAGAAAAACCAAAATACGGTGAAGAAGAGTGCAGAGAGCGCGAACTTAGTTATTCTAAAGCACTCAAAGCAAAGTTACGTTTATCAAGTAAAGCCGATCCATCATCAGAAGATTATATAGACCCTATTGTCCAAGATGTCTATCTAGGAAATATTCCGATGATGACAAATCGAGGAACCTTTATTATTAATGGTGCTGAACGCGTTATAGTGAGCCAGTTGCATCGTTCACCCGGGGTTTTCTTCGATGAAGCACTTCACCCAAACGGTACAAAAATATTTACAGCGCGTGTTATTCCATTCAAGGGTTCGTGGATTGAGTTTACAACTGACATTAATGATGTCATGTATGCATATATTGACAGGAAGAAGAAATTTCCGGTAACAACCCTGTTGCGTGCTTTGGGGTATTCATCCGATGAACAAATTATTGATTTATTCTCTCTTTCTACAAATATCCCGGCGGCTGATATTTCCGAAGCATATATCGGACGTCGTATTGCTGCTGATGTAATTGACTTAGGCACAGGAGAAATCATAGCCGTTCGTGATCAAGTTATTGATGAACCATTACTCGAACGTTTTAAACAAGCTGAATTGATTTCGATTAAGGTTTTTGCCTATGAATCAACATCTGATGAGCCTGTGATTGCTAAAACTTTAGCAAAAGATACAACAAGAAGCTATGCAGAAGCACTTGAAGTGATTTATCGCCAGATGCGCTCAACAGATGCACCAGACTTAGAAACTGCTGCAAGTTTATTGCAAAAATTGTTCTTTGATGATAAACGCTATGATTTGGGTATAGTAGGACGCTTCCGAATAAATGAAAAATTGGGTATCACTGATACGCCACTGACATTCACCATTTTACGTATTGAAGATTTAGTATCGATAATTCTATATCTTATTGAATTGCACGGACAAAGAGCGGCAACAGATGATATTGACCACCTATCTAATCGTCGTGTTCGAACAGTTGGTGAACAATTGACCGCTCAGTTTGCATTGGGACTCAATCGTATGGCTCGGACAATGAAAGAGCGTTTAAGTATTCATGACGAACATGTTCCGACACCATCAGAATTGGTCAATGCTCGAACAATCACAAGTGTTGTTAATCAGTTCTTTGGAACAAATCAATTATCGCAGTTCATGGATCAAGTCAATCCTCTATCGGAATTGACCCATAAACGTCGTACTTCTGCTCTTGGACCGGGTGGTTTGACACGTGAGCGTGCCGGTTTTGAAGTTCGAGACGTTCACTATACACATTATGGTCGTTTATGTCCTATTGAAACGCCGGAAGGTCCGAATATCGGTCTGATTTCTTCTTTAGCAATTCATGCGCGAATTAATGAATACGGTTTTATTGAAACACCATATCGTAAAGTTGTCAATGGTCGTGTTACAAAAGATATAGAGTATTTGCCTGCTGACAAAGAAGAAGGCAAAATTATTGCACCGGCATCAACGGAACTTGATGAAAATGATAATATTATCGGCGATAGGATTAAAGCGCGTCAATCAGGTGACTTCGTTATTGTTCATCCCAATGAAATTGATTATTTCGATATTTCGACCGATCAAATTACATCTTCAGCAGCCGCTTTAATACCATTCCTTGAGCATGATGACGCGAATCGTGCATTGATGGGTTCAAACATGCAACGCCAAGGTGTTCCTTTATTGCGTCCAAGAGCACCTATCGTAGGTACAGGCATGGAAGCGCGTGTTGCTCGTGATTCACGTGCTTTATTAACCGCTATTGAAGATGGGGTCGTCGAGTATGTATGTGCCGACTATATTCGTGTACGTTATGATGACAATCGCTCGGAGAGAGAGAAACTGATTTCATTTGACAAAACTGAGCCGGTTGTTTACAAATTACACAAATTCTTCAGAACGAACCAAGATACAGGTATAAATCAACGACCTTTGGTAAAAGCGGGTCAGAGAATCCTGAAAGGGCAACCATTAGCTGATGGTGCTGCGACTGAAAACGGTGAATTAGCGCTTGGACAAAATGTACTTGTTGCCTTCATGCCTTGGCGTGGTTATAACTTTGAAGATGCTATTATTATCTCGGAAAAACTCATTGCCGATGATATTTATACATCTGTTCATATTGTTGAATTTACGCAACAAGTTCGTGATACAAAACGTGGTGAAGAAGAATTCACGCGTGAGATTCCGAATGTAAGTGAAGAAGCAACAAAAGACTTAGATGAAAGAGGTATTGTACGTATAGGAACGAAGGTCAGAGAGAGTGATATCCTTATCGGTAAAATTACCCCCAAAGGTGAAACCGATCCAACACCGGAAGAGAAACTCTTACGAGCAATTTTTGGTGATAAAGCAGGTGATGTGAAAGATGTATCACTAAAAGCAACACCGGGTTTGAAGGGTACTGTCATTAATACAAAACTCTTTAGTCGTCGTATTCATGCCAGCGATGCAGAAGCTCGTCAAGAAGAGAAAAAACGTCAAGAAATGATTACGAAACATGAAGTTCGTAAAATTCGTGAATTGCAGGAAGATTGTATCGAACGTCTTGGGACATTACTCAATGATCAAAAAACATTAGGATTGTCACTCATTGGTGGTCAAGTTGTTTTCCGTGCAGGTTCAACCATTACCACAGAAGATATCAAGGCAAAATTCAGCGAAGGCATTCTTGATCTTGATGCTCTTGACTTGGATAAACCGGTTGTTGCAGATGAAGAATTGGCGCGTGATGTTCGTACATTGGTCTATAATTATTCCATGACACGTGATGATATTCGCAGTGATAGTCATGCTGAACGTAATAAAATTGGTCAAGGCGACGAATTACAGCCGGGAATTCTTCAGATGGCAAAAGTCTATATCGCTAAGAAACGCAAACTGCAAGTTGGTGATAAAATGGCTGGAAGACACGGTAATAAAGGTATCGTATCGAAGATAGTGCCGGTAGAGGATATGCCATTTTTACCGGACGGTACACCTGTGGATATTGTTCTTAATCCGCTTGGCGTACCTTCACGTATGAATCTTGGGCAGCTCTATGAAACTGCACTTGGTTGGGCAGGTAAAAAACTTGGGGTAAAATTCGCTACACCGATTTTTGATGGGGCTACATGGGATGAAGTAGGTGATTATCTTGAAAAAGCAGGGCTTCCGCGAACAGGTAAAACACCATTGTTTGATGGACGTACAGGCGATAGGTTCGATAATGAAGTAACGGTTGGCGTTATTTATATGTTGAAACTATCTCACCTTGTCGAAGACAAACTTCATGCTCGTTCTATCGGTCCATACTCATTGATTACACAGCAGCCATTGGGTGGTAAAGCTCAATTTGGCGGTCAGCGTCTTGGTGAGATGGAGGTATGGGCATTGGAGGCATACGGTGCTGCTTATACTCTTCAAGAGATGATTACCGTGAAATCTGACGATGTGCAGGGTCGTGCTAAAATGTACGAAGCGATTGTAAAAGGCGATAATATGCCAACACCTAATATTCCGGAATCATTCAATGTATTGATACGTGAATTGCAGGGCTTGTGCTTGGACGTTGAAATTGTCTAAGTTCTTTCATTGCCGAGTATTACTCGGATATATTATTCATAATTTTGAAACAATTTCTCTTTTTCAGGAGTAGAAGTACATGCAAACAATCCAAGCACCCCGAAAAGGATTTTCTTCTATAAAAATTAAGATTTCGTCTCCGGACGAAGTGCTCAACCGCTCACATGGTGAGGTCACAAAACCGGAAACAATTAACTACCGTTCATTCAGACCGGAAAAAGATGGTCTCTTTTGCGAGAAAATCTTTGGTCCGATTCGTGACTGGGAATGTGCATGCGGTAAATATAAGCGTATTCGATATAAAGGTATCGTGTGCGATAGATGTGGCGTAGAAGTAACGCAAAAATCTGTTCGCCGTGAAAGAATGGGACATATTATGCTTGCAGTACCTGTCGTGCATATATGGTTTCTACGTTCTTTGCCAAGTAAAATCGCTCACTCTTTGGGGATGCCCACTAAAGATGTTGAACGTATTGTCTATTATGAATCCTATGTAGTTATACAGCCCGGCAGCACAGGTTTACAGAAAAAAGACCTTCTTACCGAAGATCAGTATCTTGAAGTGTTGGCTAATTTGCCGCAAAATGAACTTGATATGGATGATGAAGACCCTCGTAAGTTCATAGCACTTATTGGCGGCGAAGCTATCAAAGAAATGTTGAAACGATTACAACCATTGGAGTTACATGAGGAATTACGCACTGAAGTCATCAGTGATATTTCCATGACTCGTAAGCAAGAGTTGTTAAAACGTTTGCGTGTTCTCGAAGCATTTCAACCGCGTGCAGACGGTGAACCCAATAATCCCGAGTGGATGGTACTCGATGTAGTGCCGGTTATTCCACCGGATTTGCGTCCTTTGGTTCCATTGGAAGGTGGACGTTTTGCTACATCTGATCTTAATGACCTTTATCGTCGTGTTATCATTCGTAATAATCGTTTACGTCGCCTTATTGACATCAAGGCACCGGAAGTGATTTTACGTAATGAAAAACGTATGTTGCAAGAAGCCGTGGATGCATTGTTTGACAATAGTCGTCGTAGTGTAAGAGCTGAATCGCAACGCGCCTTGAAGTCACTTGCTGATACGTTAAAAGGTAAAGCCGGTCGCTTCCGCCAAAATCTTCTTGGTAAACGCGTTGATTATTCCGGTCGTTCGGTTATCGTCGTTGGTCCCGAGTTAAAAATTCATGAATGTGGCTTGCCGAAGGATATGGCGGTTGAATTATTTAAGCCGTTTATTATTCGTAAACTTATTGAGCGCGGCTACGTAAAAACCGTAAAAAGTGCCAAAAAGTTAGTCGAGCGTAAAACAAATGAAGTATGGGATATTCTTGAAAAAGTTATTGACGGTCACCCGGTGATGCTTAATCGTGCTCCTACTTTGCACCGTTTAGGTATTCAGGCATTTCAGCCTCGTTTGATTGAAGGTAAAGCTATCCAGTTACACCCATTGGTAACAACAGCGTTCAATGCTGACTTCGACGGTGATCAGATGGCTGTTCACGTTCCTATCAGTCATGAAGCTCAGCTTGAAGCATTGCTTCTTATGTTGGCATCGCATAATATTATGCACACGCAACATGGTGATCCTATTGCAGTTCCATCTCAGGACATGGTCTTGGGCGCATATTATTTAACTAAAATGCGTCGCGGAGCAAAATATGAAGGCAAAGTATTCGGTTCATCTTCTGAAGTAATTATTGCATATAACTCAAAACAAATAGGACTTCATACAAAAATTAAAGTTCGTTGGAATAAACAAATGATTGAAACCACCGTTGGTCGTGTGATATTCAATCAAATCGTTCCAACTGAAATGGGATATATCAATGAATTACTGACAAAAAATCGCTTACGTCAGATTATTGGTCAAACATTCCGCAAAGCAGGATTGGCAAAAACTGTCGAGTTCTTAGATAATATGAAAGAAGCCGGTTTTATGAATGCTACACGCGGCGGTTTATCTGTGAGTATTCATGATGTGGTTATTCCGATAGAAAAAGAAGCAATTATCAAAGATGCTCAAGGTAAAGTTGATAATATTGAGGATTTCTATCAAAATGGGGTAATCACTTCCGGTGAACGCTATAATAAAATTATTGATACATGGTCCACCGCAACCAATCGTGTTGCTGATAAATTGTATACCGATTTGCAAAAAGCTCAAGATGGTTTTAACACATTCTGGATGATGTTGGATTCTCAGGCGCGGGGTTCTAAAGAGCAAATTCGCCAGCTTGCCGGTATGAGGGGACTCATGGCTAAACCTCAAAAATCAGCAAGTAACAGCAGCGCTGAGTTAATTGAAAACCCAATTATTGCGAACTTCAAAGAAGGTTTGTCTATTCTGGAGTACTTCATTTCAACGCACGGTGCACGTAAAGGTCTTGCCGATACTGCTTTGAAAACAGCGGATGCCGGTTATTTGACACGTCGTTTACATGATGTGGCGCAAGATGTTATCATCTCCGAATTGGATTGTAATACCATTCGCGGTATGGACATGAAAGCACTCAAAGAAGGCGAAGATGTCAAAGAACCATTAGCTGAACGTATCGTTGGTCGTGTTGCTTTGGTTGATGTTATTGATCCGCTCACAGATAAGATGCTTATCACAGCCGGTTCTATCATTGATGAAGAAATTGCACAGAAAATCAGCGAAACATCCATAGAGTCTGTCATGATTCGTTCGGTGTTGACTTGTGAATCACGCCGTGGTGTTTGTGCAAAATGCTATGGACGAAATCTTGCAACAGGTCAATTAGTGGATATTGGAGAAGCCGTCGGTACTATTGCCTCACAGTCTATCGGTGAACCGGGTACACAGCTTACTCTTCGTACTTTCCACACCGGTGGTACTGCTATGTTGGATTCATCATCCTCTGTGGTAGTTGCTAAATTTGATGGTGTTATCCAATTTGAAAACATCAAAACTGTTATTTCCGAAGAAGAAGAAGAGCCACAAAATGTGGTTGTGAGCCGAAGTGGTGTTATCAACATCGTTGAGCCGGACAGCAATCGTATTCTCACTAAATACGATGCCGTTTACGGTGCTGTCATTAAAGTCAATGATGGAGATAGAATCAAAAAAGGCGATATGATTTATGATTGGGATCCATACAATGCCGTCATTATTACGGAAAAAGCGGGTACTGTTCGATATAAAGACCTTATACCGAATGTTACATTCCGTGAGGAAAATGATGAGCAAACAGGCCACATTACAAAAGTAGTTATTGATTCGCGTGACAGAACAAAAATGCCGGCACTCGAAATTGTTGATGAAAATGGTGAACCATTACAAACATATATCATTCCGACTCGTGCGCAAATCATTGTGGATGAAAACGATAATGTTATTATTGGTACAAAACTCGTCAAAATTCCGCGTGATCGTGGTCGTATGCGTGATATTACCGGAGGTTTGCCGCGTGTAACGGAATTATTTGAAGCACGTGCGCCACAAAATCCGGCAATTATTGCTGATATTGATGGTATTGTTTCTTTCGAGAAAGCAAAACGTGGTCAAAGAACAATCGCTGTCACGAGCTTGGATGGTCAAACACGTACAGAACATTCGGTTGCTACAAGCAAATATGTGTTGGTACAAGATGGCGATTTGGTACGTGCAGGTGATAGATTAACCGATGGTTCGATTAATCCGCATGATATTTTGCGTATCAAAGGTTTCGGTGCCGTGCAAGAGTACCTTGTGAATGAAATTCAAGAGGTTTACCGTATGCAGGGCGTGAAAATCAATGATAAACACATCGAAACGATTGTTCGTCAAATGTTGCAAAAAGTCCGCATCATTGATTCCGGCGATTCAACATTCCTTGAAAATGACCAAGTTGATAAAATGAAGTTCATGGATACTAATAATGAACTTAAATTATTGATGAAAGTGTTAGACAAAGGTGAATCCCGCTTAAAAGTCAGTGCTCTAATTACCAAGAAAAAATTGCGTGAAGTCAATAATGAACTTGCTAAAAAAGAAAAACAGCAAGTTATAGCAGAAACAGCGACACCTGCAGTTGCAGAACCTGTATTGCTTGGTATTACTCAAGCATCACTTCAAACAGAAAGCTGGTTATCGGCTGCTTCATTCCAAGAAACAACACGTGTATTGGCTGAAGCATCAGTTGCTGCGAAATTAGATACACTCAATGGACTTAAAGAAAATATTATTCTTGGTCAATTGGTGCCTGCCGGTACCGGTATCCGTCGCTATCAAGAAATGTTGGTAACGAGTGAAATAGGTAATATTTTCGGAGCAGATGCCATTACATTAGAGCAACCGGCTCCGGAACCCGAATTACCTCCACGCCGTTCCAATAGTCGGCGTCGCGTCGTGACATAATCAAAGGTGTGTATTATATAAGAAAGCCCATATCTGTTTTACGGATATGGGCTTTTCTTTTTAAGACTAATAATTAATATAGTGTTACAAAGTAATGTTTTAAATTGGCGGAAATATAAAAATATGTGTGATTTTTACTGTTTTCTTGATGAATAAAAGAAACGATTATTTATTAAAATTATTCAAGCGAAATTTATCGAATAATAGTGAAAAATATCATTGTTGATGTAAGTAATGATTTATCTATCGTTGAATAATAAAAGACATTGTTTTTGAGCTAATGGTATGAGATTTAATAAAATATATCCCATTAGGCAGATGCGAAATATCAAGCCTGTCTGAATGTGATTGCAGCAATACATTTCCCATAGAGTCAAAAATTGAATATTTTCCTGTTACATTCGTAAGAGTAATCAAATCACGAGCGGGATTTGGAAATACCGTCATGTCATTATTGCTAAAGATGAGCGGTAGCGATTCATCAATATCCGTCGTTGGTGTAACAGGATTATTGCATGAATAAACAGTTGCTCTTTTACCTTGATTTTCTATATATTCTTCACCGATAAACCAAATATCATGTTCTTTATTGCCAATAATGAAGTCATTGGGATAAAATGAGCTATGTGCATCAAAGAGTCTAAAATCGGCAAGTATTTTGCCATTTTCTCTAAACGCTATAAACCCATGTTTTTGATTAGCGTGTGGTAAACCAAGAGCGGCAAAGTAATTGTTTGGATGTTTTTGAATAGTCCGTATATCTGAATATGTAGGTATTGTATTTTGCCACTCGATAAAGCCATTGATATTAATGATCGCAATATATCCTTTTTTATCAATAATTTGTCCTTTATCATTACGAGTTCCGGTGTAACCTGCAATGAAGAAAGAATCATGGTCGAGCGGTCTGAGGCAAGTAATCGCAGCATTGATAGTTTTTGGTATTTTTACTTCGCGTAAGAGAATTCCTTTATTATCAAGTGTATTTAAAGTAAAGCTGTTTGTTGAGTCAGAAAGATCAAAAGCGGGATTAGTAAATAGAAGGCATGAGAGCGAATCAGGCATAGCAAAAATATCGGAGAACTGCGCGGAGAAGTCCAATCTATGAAAAGCGGTCGTATCATTATAGAAAAATTGCAGATTCGATTGTTTATTTCTGAACAGGAAAATATCCGTGCCGTCGGGTAAAAAGACTCCATTGAAGTCATGCGACCAGCCGCTTGGGGCGAATTCACCTTTTTTTGTGAAGTAAAGTGACTCATACGTTTTTGGGTACATCGTATGTTTTGTTTGAATAATTGTTGATGTTACCATATCTAATTTACGATATGGAATTAACTTAACTTTTGATGGATATTTACAAGAATAGGGTCCGAACTCGACTGTGTGATATACATTTTTATACAGAGACATCTGTGGATTCCGAATGTCCATTCCCAATTTAAACGATGTATTCCTAGATCCCCCTTCATCGTAATTTTCATATACACATTCTTGAAAATATGCATATAAACTATCTCTCAAAATAATACCCGAGCGATATGTATTGTTGTATTCGGTTTGTTGATACTGTCCAAAGGAGTAACTTTGTGCATTATTCACTATGTAGTCTAATTTTTTTAAAGAAATAAGTGGAAAATCGCTAGTTGTAATATATCCGGTTTTGGTAATTGACTTTTGAGAAAGAGTATCGTGCACTGTAAGAGTGATATTATAGTACTTATTTCCTTTAAATATGTGGAGCGGATGAGAGTTTGTGTCTATTGAACCATCGCCAAAATCCCATTTTCTTTTTTTTATCATACCTTGCGATCTATCGTTAAATTTAATTGTAAGTGGAGTAAGACCATAGTTCTTTTCAGAGTCGAAATCTACTTGAAGTAAAGGTAAAATAGTTATTACAATAGTTGCTTTTAATGTATCAATAAGCTGTTGTTTTCTTCTGACAAGAGATAGAGATACTTTATATTTCCCGGGTTTGTTATAGGTAGTAGTTACATATTGACCTATAGATTTCTTGTCATCGCCAAAATCCCATATGTATTCCATAATAGTACTATCTCGAATTGAGTTGAATATTATTGCTGAATCTTGATATCGGATGTGATGTGATGTGTAGATAACCGAGCGTAAGGAATCAATGTTTTTTGATAATGATACATTGACTAGTTGATTGTTATCTAAATATACAGATATATTATTCTTCAAACTTATTGATGTATGAATTATTCTCTCTCTCAGAAAAATAGAGTCAATAAACTTTCTTTGTGAAATATCATACACAAATAAACGTGACCCAATGGGTAATATAAGAAATTCTTCATTGGAAGAGCTTTGTTGGTACAAAGATTTGTTAATGTTTGAATCTTTAACCTTTTGTGAAATTGGTATATACGTATGTTGAAAAATACCGAGGAAGTTGTTAAAACCGTGATTTCCCATAGGGGAAAGATTGCTACTATATTGTAAAATTATTTCTATAGGAAAAGTTCCAAAATCAGCTGCTCTTCTTGTTGTGGGAATTTTAAAACTTTCTATATTATCGTTCTTCATTCGATAATGAAACTGTTCAACTCTGTCGATTAAGGTAGTAGCTTTATAAGTTTTGAGTTCTGTCATAATGCTATTCCATGCAGCAATTTGACCATCGTAGGATGCTGAAAATGAATGTGGTGAGCCACTCACATTAAAAACAGGACTAAATATACTGTCGTCGTGTATGTACTTGACTATATTCCCACTAATTTTGTGGACATCTAAACCAACTGAAAAATATTTCGTGCTTCTACCAACCCATAATGTTTTACTACTTTCATAGTGATATGCAAAGCAATTATACATATTTTCCAAACTAATCTTGACTTTACCTACGAGCGAATCATTAAGGCTGCGATAAATTAAAACATACGTATGTTTATCTTGATCCTGGGCGGCTATCGTATAGGTTTTAGCATAAGCCGTGAACCATATACCATATACTTTGAGGTAGTTTTTTGTCAATATTTTTTTTTCATTTAACAATCTCCCTGACTTTGTATCCCAGAGATAGCGATGCCACACAGAGTCTTTGGTGACCGTGATGATGGTATCACCTGTAGAAGTGTAAAGCAGTTGTTTGATTTCTCCGGTTTTGTATCTCTGTTGTTTATATCCTGCCGAATCAACCCATCCACTTTCTTGGGAAAGGATTTGTAGTGTACTCATAAGGAAAGTTATGAGGCTATAGAGAAGAAATTGTCGCATCGAAGAGAATCCTTTATGTTATACACTATGTACCGTCGAATGGGAGAAAAGTTCCATTTCTGCCTGCCTTTGCTTGTAAATGTCAATAGACTAATCGAAAATACGATGTCTCCCACGAATATACGCAATCAAGGCAAAAACTTAGTAACTTTGTAAAACTACTATCAAATTTTTTAAGTGATGAGTTTCTTTATATAAACATAAGAAAGGCGATTATTATGAGCGAGCAAAAATTGTACATGCCCAGCCAAACATTTATAGAAAATGCGGAGATAAAAGATTATCAATCGTTATATGATTATTCCATCGAAAATCGTGAGGAATTTTGGAATACGGAAGCTCAAAAATTACAATGGGTTACGCCATATAATGCTGTGTTCGATTATTCCGAAAAACCTTTTTTTCAATGGTTTAAGGGCGGAAAAACAAATATAGTCCTCAATGCGATTGACAGACATTTGCATACATCGTGCCTCAATAAATTGGCAATTATTTGGGAAGGCGAACCCGGCGATGTACGTACATTATCGTATCATGCCTTAAACCGAGAAGTCAGCAAATTTGCCAATATTCTTAAAGCAATGGGGGTGCGAAAAGGGGATATCGTGACTATATATATGCCCCAAATTCCCGAGTTACCGATAGCAATGCTTGCATGTGCAAAAATTGGTGCAGCGCATAGTGTGGTCTATGGTGGTTTTAGTGTCGAAGCACTTGCCGCACGTATTGATGATGCAAAAAGTCGCGTCTTACTTACTGCAGATGGCGGATGGCGCAGAGGAAAAATTACCGATCTTAAATCTATTGCCAATGAAGCAATGCGTCGTTCCCCGACAATTGAGGTTTGCATTACCGTAAAAAGAACAGGTCACGAAGTAGAAATGGAAAATGATCGCGATTTTTGGTATCATGATTTATCTGCTTTGCCGATTGCATCTGCGAAATGTGAGACAGAAGTGATGGATTCTGAGGATATGTTGTTTATTCTTTATACATCAGGAACAACAGGCAAGCCCAAAGGATTAGTGCATACCCACGGCGGATATTCTGTTTATACTTCCACGACACATCGGTATATTTTTGATATTAAAGATCAAGATCGTTATTGGTGTGCTGCCGATCCAGGATGGATTACGGGACATTCCTATTTAGTCTATGGACCACTTATTAATGGTACGACAATTATGATGTACGAAGGTGCGCCGAACCATCCATATCCCAATCGTTGGTGGCAAATGATTGAAAAATACGGTGTGACCATACTTTATACATCACCCACAGCTATTCGAGGACTAATGCGCTTTGGCGATAATTGGGTTAAACGTCATGATTTGAGTACATTACGCCTTTTGGGAAGTGTGGGCGAACCAATTAATCCCGAAGCGTGGCGATGGTATCATTCTATTGTGGGGGGCGGCAGATGTCCGATTGTTGATACATGGTGGCAAACAGAAACCGGTGGTTGTATGATTGCTCCTTTGCCTACGACTCCATTAAAACCGGGTTCGGCAAGTAAGCCCTTTTTTGGTAATGTGGTGAAAGTGGTTGATGATGGCGGTAATGATGTAGAAGCTAATGAAGAAGGGAAATTAGTTATTACTCACCCTTCACCGGGTATGGCGCGAACGATACTTGGTGACCCAGAACGATGGGCGCAAACATACTGGAGTGAATTTGCAGAAAAAGGTTATTATTCTGCCGGTGATTCAGCACGCATTGATGAAGATGGTTATATATGGATTATCGGACGTTTGGATGATGTGATAAAAGTAAGTGGCTATCGGCTGGGGACAGCAGAAGTGGAAAGTGCATTGGTAAGCCATTCGGCTGTTGCGGAAGCAGCGGCTATTGCTCTCCCACATGAATTAAAGGGAAATGCAATTCACTGTTTTGTTCTTTTAAAGCAAGGAAAAACAGGCAGTCGAGAACTTGAAGATGAATTAAAAAATCATGTAGCAAAAGAAATAGGTCCTATCGCAAAACCTGATAGTATTGCTTTTGTGGATTCTTTACCAAAAACACGCAGTGGTAAAATAATGCGCAGAGTGCTGAAAGCCAGAGCACAGGGATTGGATGTCGGCGATATTAGTACATTGGAAGAATAAACAGCGAATAAATAAAAGCCGCATATCATAGTGTGCGGCTTTGTTGTTCTTTTCTCTTACTCCGCAGTATAGTAATAATAATCACGAACAATAGTTTGAATAAACGCCTTATCGCTCAAGGAGGATGAAATGGACAAAGTTTGTTTTAATTTTTCTGCCAAAGCAGCCACCGCTTGTTCATTATCTTGTTTTGCAGATGTATGAATAACATCATTGATAATTGCCATGTCACGATCGGATAATTGTTTGACTTCGGGATAAATAGGCAAGTAATTCATCGGAATATTAGGTGCTGTGACTTCCTCTACCGTAACACGTGGTTTTATACTAATGACAGTAGTGCCTGCGGCAATATCACCAAGGCGTTGCCCATTTTTATTGGAAAGGAATGTAATCAATGCCACCACACCTGAACACAAACCAAAGTCAATGATACCGACAAGCCAACGTAAAAGATATGCTCCGAATGTCGGTTGTGAACCATCTAGTTTTACTACACGGGTTTTGAGCAGTAATTTACCAACCGTTTGCCCATTCAGAACAGATTCACATATCAATGAGTAGAAGCTCACAAGTAAATATGGTAATAGAAAAATCATCATAATCCAATCATTATCATCAAGATACTCAAACCCTAAGGTCTTATTGAAAATGTCTATAATAATATAGAAAAGAATGGTTAAACCACCTTGAATACACATGTCTATAATGTAGCCGCCAATGCGTGTGCCAAGTGAAGCAAGTTCATATTCAAGCTCAACATTTTGTGTCGTTATGATTCTGATTGTGTTCATAGTGTTATTTTGCATCTCAAATTTGACTTTAAACAAAAATTTATGAGAGAACAACTGTTTATACGCAAAAATACAGAACGCTGGAAGCAATTCGATCGTTTGATAGAAGAAAAAACAGTGCAAGATCCCGATATACTTGCCGATTTGTTCATTCAGACTACGGATGACCTTGCGTATTCACGTACTTTTTACCCAAAATCTAAAACAACACGCTACTTGAATTCCTTGGCTTTGCGTGTTCATCAAAAAATTTATAAAGTAAAAAAAGAGCGCACCAATCGTTTTATCACTTTCTGGCGCGATGAGTTACCTATGTTGTACTACAGTGAACGCCTATCGTTACTGATGGCATTTGTTGTGTTTATGGTAGGTGTGATTATCGGTATTATCTCCTCTTTTGAAGATGAACAGTATGCCCGACTCATACTCGGCGATAGTTATGTCAATATGACATTGCTCAATATAAAGCGGGGTGATCCGATGGCTGTCTATAAATCTATGAATTCTACAAAGATGTTCATAGGAATTGCACTTAACAATATTCGTGTATCCTTTTTCGCATTTGTTGGTGGCGTAGCATTTTCGCTTATTACTCTCTTAATTCTTCTTTTCAATGGTATCATGCTTGGAGCATTTCAAACACTTTTCTATCAACATGGGCTACTTTGGGATAGTGCATTGGTTATATGGATTCATGGGACAATAGAAATTTCAGTTATCATTATAGCAGGCGGTGCAGGTATCGCGATGGGTAATTCGATATTATTTCCGGGCACATACTCACGATTACATAGTTTTAAACGGGGTGCAAAAAATGGCTTAAAAATGTGCTTTGGTCTCATACCACTATTTACTGTGGCTGCCTTTTTAGAAGGGTTTGTGACACGTTATACAGAAATGCCTGTAATGTTGAGTTTGACTATTATCGGAGGTTCATTGCTTTTTGTAGTTTGGTATTTTGTTTATTATCCACATATTTATAGAAAAGGTATTCATTATGGAAACTAATACAGCGTCGCCATTCCCTTATGTTCGGGATTTTGGACAAATAATAAGCGTAACAATAGAATTTATTCGTCACCATTTTTCAAGCTTATATAAGCTGCTTTTTATTTTTATTGCTCCACTTGCAGCGATAGCCGGTATCTTTACTTCTTATGCAATGACTGATTATTTTTCATGGATTCAAGAAATTGCTGAAAATCCTGATGCGGGTAAAATATGGAGTTTCTTTACTATGATGCTGTTTTCTTATGGTTTGTTGATAGTAGCAACAGTATTTTGTATGATTTTTACTATCGAGTATTGCATTCTAATTCATAAACAAGGAATCGAACATTTTAATGTGAGGCAGTTTATTGTAAGATGTTTGCGTTCTGCTCCGCGTTATATACTTTTAGGAATTGTATCCGCATTACTCAATGCTTTGGCATATCTCTTTTTTATTGTTCCGGGTATTTATTTTTCTATTGTTATATTGATAATGTTCCCTATAATGGCAAATGAACAATTGGGTGTGTGGGAAACAATAAAGCGCGGTACAACACTTATACAAGGACATTGGTGGAATACATTAGGGTTGGCTTTGGTAGTGTATATTGCCGTTGCTGTTATTATCGGTGTATTCTCATTACCCATGTATCTTGGTATGGGGCTTAATGCATTCTTTTCTCTTGATTCCTCGAATGAAGTACCCTCCTATATAACAATATTGTCTATATTTTTTACGATGATTAGTGTTGTTGCGCAGGTAATTTTAAATTCTGTCTATCATATTGTTTTTACATTCAAGTATTTTTCTTTGGTAGAAATAAAAGAAGGGAGTTCACTATTTACAGCAATTAACCAAATTGGGAGTTCACATGATTCTTCTATGCCGGAGGAAACATATTGATGCAGTATCCGGTTTTTATAGTGTTACTTGTTCTTTTTTCATTATGCAGTAAAGCAGATGAAATAATGACTGATAGTTCGCAGATTCGGACAGCAATAGTATTGACTTCAACGAAATCCCGTTCGGGTATTGCGCTTGACTCAGCAACAACAAAGATAGTGCGTTTAGATAATGGTGTTTTGGATAGTTATCGCCAAAGTACAGATTATGATTATGGCTTTGATCCACCACCGACATCATCATTCGGAGAATCAATACGTCGCTGGATAAGTATGAAGCTTTCTGAGTTTTTTACGAATATTGTTCCGTACTATGTTTGGGAAATTATTGTATATGTAATTGCCATAGGTTCAATTATTGCATTAGTGGCAAGTATTATGAAAACAGGATTATTTAGCTTGGTGACAGGAAAAAAGTCACAACATTTGTCATTTTCGGAAATAGCCGAAGATATTCATGGAATGGATTTCCCATCACTTATTGCACAATCTATACTGTCGGGCGAGTATCGTTACAGTGTTCGACTTCACTATCTGCATATATTGAAAATCCTTACAGATGCCGAACTAATTATTTGGAAACCTGAAAAAACAAATAAAGAATACTTTAAAGATTTAGCTCCTACAGCATTGTCCGAGCCATTTATTGTTATCAGTCGCATATTTGAATATGTATGGTATGGAGAAAGACGCATAACCGAGAAAGAATATAAGGAAATTGAACAGCAATTTGAAAATTGTAAACAATTAGTGCGAAAAAAAGCATGAATAAACAAATAACCATCGCTGCAACTGTGCTTTTCTCATTATTGATTATTGCTACAATAGCTGAATATTCTCGTCCTAAGCCATTAAATTGGGAAGGAAGTTACTCAAGGTATGATAAAATACCTTATGGTACAAAGATATTTCACGACATTTTACCTTCGATAATTTCTGCTGACACACTTATAGATTTTAGCGATACTCCCTATGAATTTTACGAAGTGTTTTCAGATACCACTTCCTCTGTATATATATCTGTCAGTCGAGAATTTAAAGCAGATAGTTTAGACACACAGGCATTACGCGATTTTGCAGAACTAGGAAATACGGTATTTATTGCAGCTTATCAATATTCTCGGGATTTTGAAAATGGAATGAAGATTAGCTGTGATTTTAATTACTCCAATAGACAAGACACATCCCATAGTGAAAACTTTGTAAGTCCATATTTAAAAGTGAAAAAGCCTTTTATTCTAAGGCGAGGATTTTATCATGCATATTTTGATTCCGTAGATGCTACAAATACGACGATTATGGCTGTGGATAGTAATAATTATCCCACCTTAGTCCGCCTTGATGTGGGTAGAGGTGAAATTATTTTGTCTTCCAATCCGCTTGCCTTTACCAATTATACATTTATGCACCCTTACAACTATGGTTATATCGAAAGAGTTTTGTCCATGATACCCGAAGGCAAATCTACGATATATTGGTCTGATTATTATTCAATCGGTGGACAAGAATCTCCATCGCCTTTTCGAGCATGGTTGCAAAATCCGGCATTGAAATATGTTCTATGGTTGGGAATAATTACGACTTTGTTATATTTATTCCTTTATGGACGACGGAAGCAAAGAATGATTCCTGTGATGATGCCGCCATCGAATATGACATTGGAGTTTACAAAAACTGTTGGTACATTATACTTCGAACATGGCAATCACAAAAATCTTGCTGAAAAGAAAATACTCCATTTCTTGGAATTTATCCGGTCACGTTTTTATTTGAAAACGAATGAGTTGGATGCGAGTTTTGTTGAGCAGTTGGCGGAACGTACAAGTATTGATATTGTTCAATTGCAACATCTTTTTGCCCATATTCGCTCAATTCGTTCATCGGCATCAATTTCGGAGGAATCTTTGGTAGCACTTTCAGCTTCTATTGATAGTGTTTACAGAGATTGTGGCGAATACAAAGGAATATGATTGTCGCTGTAACAATCTTCTCAATTGAGGTTTACTCTTTGCGTAACTGTGTGGGAGATTATGAAACGTATATACTCTGATATGTCTGATGATGAGCTTTTTGGTCTTATGGGGCAAGATTCCCATAAAGCTGAGGGGTGCTTTGCAGAGTTATATGCACGTCATTCACCACGGGTTAATGCCTATTGTAAACGTATAATGGGCGATAAAATGGCAGCACAAGACGCTTTTCAAGAAACATTTACCAAGTTCTTTAAAAGTGCTTCACAAGAGAGAAATATGACAAATACACCTGCGTTTTTACTGAGAATTGCTCGGAATGTATGTTTGAATATGAAGCGCGGCGAGAAAAAAACGGTGGAAATTGAAGATTTTCATTTACCCAGTGAATCCCCGGCTTATGAAAAAAGTGAGTTGTTGAAGTTGATTATGTCAGCTCTTGAACTCGTACCTTTTGATTATCGTGAAGCATTTGTCTTGCGTGAATATGACGGTTTATCGTATCAAGAGATAGCAGATGTGACAGAAACCTCAATGGCAACAGTGAAAATTAGGATTTTTAGAGCTAAAGATAAGTTACGACAAATCCTCGCACCGTATTTGCATGATTTAAATAAAGTGTGATTATGGTACTTGATAATGTTTTTAGTATAGAAAAAAATTAAGGAATACTATAATGGAAGAGTTTACACCATCGGAAAAACTGATACTATATCTTGACGGTGAATTACCCCAAGATCAAGAATTAGAATTGTTTTCCCTTCTTGCTTCAAGCACGGACTTACGTGCAGAGATGCGTGAGGGCTTGGCGATACGTGCGGCAATCGGCGGTGATATTGATGCTTTTACTCCTTCGACAGCACAAACGAGTGCTGTTTTTTCAGGACTCGGATTTACTCCTCCTTATCAACAAAACCCCTCTCAAAAAACATCATCACGATATGTCTGGGTGCCCATACTATGGCTTTTGGGCGGCTTATGTATAGGTGGGGGAATAGCTCATTGGTTTACGCAAAACCTTTTAAACCAAGAATTTGCACATGAAAAAACAGCTTTGAACAATACAATTGCCCAATTACAGAGTGAGAAAAATCGGCAAAAACCTGCCGTGATGTCTTCGATGGCAATAGAACCGTCAGAGTCCGTCATCACTGAGAAACCCCTTGTTAAAACAGTGATAGTCTATCGTGACCGTTTTATATCGCCAGATAATTCAAAGTCGGATAGTAACCTTTATGAAACCGTTGAAACAACAATACAGGAAAACAGTGACCGGACGGACGATATTACTGAAAATATTAGTATAGTATATAATCAGCAAGTGTATAATAAAAAAGAGGATATCTTGACAATGCCAAATTCTGTACCTACATTGTCATCATCGCTACAGAATATGCAACCGATGTTCTCATCATCTGTTTTTCCAAAATTTTGGACACAGATACGAGGAATCGGAACTGTATCGCAATATCCGAATATATCCGCAAATGCAGCGGTCACTGGATTAAGCAATATCAATGTAGCATTAGGGTATTCTTTTAATCCTAATATTGCTGCGGGCATTGAAATTGGACGTGAGCCATTTATGTTAAAGTACAGCGGCACTGTGAATGGACGCACTGTACGTTATGAACAACAAAGTTCAATGTTATTGGGTGGTTTGATTGTGCAGGGGAGAGCAAACCCCATAGAAAGTTTGATGGGTTTGCAACCGGTTGGAACTTTATTTCTCGGTGGCTCAGAAATTGGAATGATGGGTAGAGTAAGTTCCGGCATCTATTATCCGTTAAGTGCCAATGTCTCATTATATGGTGGTTTAGAGTATGCGCTTATGAATTTTACGTATCAATCAAATTCATTTACAACACAAAAAGTAGGATTTACCTACGGACTTCAAGTAACATTCTGATGAACAGGTGGACACTATGAAACATATACATTTAGCATTCTTTTGTGCAGCTCTCCTTCTTGTGAGTAGTGGTTGTAAAAATCCTACGGAATTAGATGGTGAGCCGCCTATTGTTATCAAAGACCCTGTTCCGGCTGTTGCACTTATGCCGATAGAAGTCAAGGGTGATGGTGATTATGATGGATTTACTGATGAGGTACGTTGGATGCCTCGGGAGTTCAGGCGTCTTGCTGCCTCTATAGATACGTCAGATGAAAAGAATGTATTGCTGACATTACGTGGTTCTATTGCAGCAAGTTTAGTGAATTTTTCACCGCAAAAAATCCAACCGGGTCGAGTATTTCATGAAATTAAGGAAATAGTTATCAAGTGCGATAGTTTACCTGTTGGGCAGCCGTACTTACGAGATGATTTGATTGATAATAAAGTCGAAGTGCTTTTCCTCATTAAGACCTATGATCGAAAAATGAACGGCGTTCTTGACACAAATTCACGCTATATTCCGCTCTCGGATATTGATTCATTCAGTACGTTCAGTATGAGAATCCGCCACAATCTTTTATTACCTAATAGCTCAGAACGTAAATTGGTGATTGTCAAATGTGACTTTAGTATCTTTTTCCCACAGGCACAACCGGGCAGTAAAAAAGTGAGATTGAATGGACGCTCTGAGTTGTTCTTTAGGATGCCATAACACCAAGCATTCAGATTTAGTCAGAAAGCGTTTTCTATATGGCGAATGATAGGAGGTTCCACAGAACATTCCATAGCAATTACGTCAAACCTGCAAGGAGAATTCCAGCGTTTATGTGTGTAAAGATAGCCTTCCGCTGCTCTTCGTAGAGCTTTGATTTTACTTTGTGTTACTGCGTATTCCGGTTCGCCGTATTTAGTATTCCAACGAGCTTTGACTTCGACAAAAACGAGTATATTTTCATATTGGGCAATGATGTCAATTTCTCCATGTTTACCAAAATGAAAATTGCGTTTGATAATTTTATAACCGGATTGTTCAAGATATTCGGCGGCTTTCTCCTCGGCGAGTGCCCCTTTATCACGTAAATTCTCTGAAGGAGAGTTGGTATGTGTCGGGATGTTTTCCATTGATTTAGTTAGGTTTTTGCAGCAAAAATAGAGACTAATTCCTTGAAAAACCAAGAAAATTGGGTAAAAAACAGATTCTAATCAGTGAAAAGCCGTATTTTTGTGTCCGCTAATCCAAATCCATAAGCGAGTTGTCAGTATTGACTATTCGAGGATGGATTCTTTTTTTGCAGCAAATAACAAGTTTCATCAATATTTAAACAGACAAGGAGAAGCAGAAGCTATGGGCGTATTGACGCGCATGAGAGAGGTATCTCCCTTCATTATCGGAGCGGGTGTTATTATTTTTATCGGGTTTATGGCTTTCGGTGATGTGCCATGGACGCAAATAACATCCGGAAATAATCAAAATGTAATAGGTATCGTTAATGGTACAGAGATTCCTTATGATGAGTTTCTGAAAAGAGTTCAACAGATGGTTGATCAACAAAGACAGGGCAAACCCGATGCCGAAGTTGACGATGCACAAATACGTCAGCAAGTGTGGGATCAGATGGTACAAGAACTTCTTATTAAACAAGAAGCAGAACGTGCCGGCATTGCAGTCAGTGATGAAGAAATGATTGATATCATGATAGACAATCCGCCGGATTATCTTACGCAAAGTTTTAAAGACTCGACAGGTGCCTTTGACAGAAAACGTTATTTACAAGTTATTACCAAGCCTGAGTCCATTGGAGAAGAAATAGCAAAAGCGCAGCAACAAGGACGTTTAGATCCTTCTATAAACCCTGACTCTGAAGTGGTAAAACTTAAATCGCAGTTGCTTCTGATTGAAAAAGGTATTCGTGAATCAAAAGTTGCCGAAAACTTACAATTGGCTTTGGGATTGTCAAATTCTGTCATGTCGCCGACATTTGTGAAACAAAAGTATATATCAGAAAATTCTGTAGCTGATATGCGCTATATCGTCTTCGACGGAAATTCGGTGCCAGATAAAGATGTGGCTGTAACACCACAAGAAGTAGAAGCATATTATGCAAAAAATAAACAGTATTACAAACAAAAGCCTGTTCGTAAACTAAAATATTTAGCATTCAATATTGTGCCTTCCAAAGAAGATTCAGCAAATACACGTAAAAAAATTAATACGCTTTCTACTTCAATGCAAAAAGTCGTTACGCCGGAGCAAAAAGATTCATTATACACATATTTGAGTTCAGTATTTCCTGTGAATAAAGTATCATTTACAGGAATACAAAGTCTTGATCCTGTGCGCAAAGCGTTTATTCTTGGTCGTGCACCCAAAGATATAGTCGGACCCGTTAATTTATCGGATGGTACGTATTTCTTTTATATAGACAGCACACGTACTGGCGTAAATGAATTAGCAAGTGTTGCACATATTTTAATCAGAACAAATAATAATAAAGATAGTGCAAAAACAATAGCAAACGATGTTTATAAAAAGCTAAAAGGCGGAGCAGATTTTGCTGAATTAGCAAGAACGATGTCACAAGATCCGGGTTCTGCTCAAAAAGGTGGCGTTTATGAGTTCTTCCCTAAGGGTCGTATGGTCAAACCGTTCGAGGAAGCATCATTTAATAACCCTATTGGAACACTTGTTCCGCCTGTCGAAACAGAATACGGCTATCATGTTATTAAAGTGCTGGATAAGTCATCAGATGAAATCGCTTATTCAGAATTTAAATTCACAACATCAATTTCAACGGCAACAAAAAATAAAATTCGCTTAGAAGCAAAAAATGCAAAACAACTTTTGGAGAATGGTCAGAATATTGACTCCTTAGCAAAAACATTGAAACGAGTTGCGTCCGAAACGCCATTTTTTGAGCGTTCCACGCCTGTACTTAGTTCTGTGGCATTAACTGATTTTGCTTTTAGTAATGATGTCAATGCTGTATCTGAACCGCGCGAATTGAAAGGTTTTGGGGTTGTGGTGGCTCAAGTTTCGCAAGTACGCACTCGTGGTGTAAAGCCGATTGAAGATGTTACTGAAGAAATCACGGCAGAATTGAAAAGAGTGAAACGATTGGATATAGTAAAAAAACGTGCAGAAGCTTTATATGCTAAGATTAAAGGTCAGCCGATTGATGCTGCATTGAATGCCGATCCGTCAATTGAAATTCGTAATGTAGCACAATTGAAAGATAATGGCAATATACCCGGTTATGCAAGCGATGTATCATTTACAGCCCAAGTATTTGCAAAGCCTTCATTTAATAAAGTATCTGAGCCAATTCGGGGACAATCAGCATATTTTATTGCACAAGTGAATAGTTTGCAGAAAGCAGATGAAGCAAAATTTGCAACCGAATCGAAAGCTTTGTATGATCAATTATCAAATCAGGCGAAGGGCAGTGCATACTATCGTTGGTTTGCTAAAGTAAAAGAGAATGCAGAAATTGAAGATTTCAGAACAAAATTCTACAATGATTAAGTTGAAGTTTAATAGTTAATCGTCAGAACCTCACGATTTGTCGTGGGGTTTTTTTTTACCGTATTCATGAAGTTTAGACCGGACGAAATACGCGATTTATGTACAGCATCAGGCGGACGTTTTGCGGTTGCGGAAACTCAAGCTGCATTCCAATGGTGTAAAAGGCTGGCTTTGGGGCATTATGAAAATTTTCCTGTAGGGTCAGTGCTTATTCCCAAGATGCAAAGACCTCACTTCTTTTCCGTCTATGCCTTTAGCAGAATAGCTGATGATATTGCCGATGAACCCGGATTCACGCAGGAAGAACGATCTGCTCTACTTCAGCAATACGAATCCTTGTTGCTCCATCATTCCGCACAAAGCACTCATCCTATATTCAGAAGCTTGGATGTAAGTATTAGAGTTTGTTCAATACCTTTGCAGCCGTTATTGCATCTTTTGGAAGCATTCAGACGAGATATATTCTTTGTGCGTCCTGTGACATTCGATGATATTTACGATTATTGCTCATATTCCGCAAATCCTATCGGTGAGTTGGTATTGAGAATCTCCGGAGCATATTCAACGGAAAACCATCGTAAGTCGAACGCTATCTGTACTGCTTTGCAAATGGTGAACTTTTGGCAGGATACATCAACGGATTTGCAAAGGGGACGAAATTATTATCCGGTAACATTATGCGGAGATTTGAGTTTTGATGCTCAAAATTTGGGAAATGACAAATTTTATACTAATTTTCAGTATATTTTGAATACCGTGGTTGATACAACATACACAAAATTTGATGAAGGACAATCTCTTATTGATTCAATTCCTATGATGAGATTGCGCAGTGAGATTGCATTAACTGTCGTTTCCGGCAGATACATTCTTTCACAAGTTCATCAATTGGGTGTGAATATTTTGAACCACAGGCCGGCTTTGTCGGCATCATCGTTTCCGTCAATATGTATTCGAACGCTGAAACTATTAATGAGGTGAATGTATGGGACACAGTGCTTTGGTCGAAGCCGAGCATATAACGGCATTTCCGACCGCAAATAGAACAAGTTTTTATTATTCTTTTTCTTTCTTACCCAAAGAAGAGAGGGAAGCTATTCATACTGTGTATGCTTTTTGTCGTCAAATAGACGATATTGTGGATGATAATCCAACCCGTGAAAATGAAATCATACTAAAGAAAAGACGAAGATTAGATTGGTGGCGTAATGAAATAGAACGTAGTTACGCAGATGGCTCAACAATACTATTGCCTTTAACAACAGTCAATAAGCGATTTTCTATTCCAAAGCAATACTTTCTAACATTAATAGATGGATGTGAACGGGATTTACTGCAATATCGTTATGAAACGTTTGCAGATTTAAAGGAATACTGTTATGCAGTAGCAAGTGTCGTCGGACTTATGTGTATAGAAATATTTGGTTATAAATATGATGAAACGCAAGAATATGCTATAAACTTGGGCTATGCTTTACAACTGACAAATATATTACGTGATATAAAAACAGATAAGGACCGGGGGTACATATATTTACCACAAGAAGATTTACAACGCTTTAAATTAGCAAATGAAGATATTTTCAATGAGCGATATGATGAAAGATTCATAGAGCTGATGCGATTTGAAGCAAGGCGGATTCGCGAGTATTATCATAAAGCCCGCACAGCTTTACGTCCTGATGAGAGGAATACCATGTTCACGGCAGAAATCATGGATGCTATTTATTACCGTCTTTTAGAAAAAATAGAACTCAATGATTTTAATGTATTTAGAAAAAAGATCAAAGTTTCGACCTCTCATAAAATCATCATTGCATTGAAGCATTATCTATCATCGCGTATGTTTATTTCACGAATAAAAAAATAATAATGAAATATTGGTTAATAAAATCAGAACCGTCTGTATATTCTTGGGATCAATTGGTTGCCGATGGCAGAACATTGTGGGACGGAGTACGCAATTATCAAGCTCGTAATAATTTAAAAGCTATGTCGGTTGATGATATTGCTTTATATTATCACAGCAATGAAGGTCTTGCAATTGTAGGCACTGCTAAAGTTGTACGTGAGGCATATCCTGACCCAACAATTGATGATGATACATGGGTTGCCGTTGATATAGTTCCATTGTCGGCTTTTCCCGAACCTGTGACTTTGGCAAAAATTAAACAAGAACCGACATTGCAATCCATGGCACTATTGAAACAAGGACGATTGTCTGTTGTGCCCGTTACGTCTGAGGAATATGAATGTATTCTTGCACTCAGCAAATCATAGAAATAAGCCGGCGGACTATTCGTTTATTGTTGTGCGGCATGGTAACTTGCCATACACTACGATGAATCTATTGCAAAGGTGAAGCGCATTTTTCAACTCTCTACTTGCACTTGAGTTTTTTCACGCGCCACCCTCCTCTGAAACGGTAGTTGTTTGTTTCGGACAGTACTTCTACGGATGCGTATGGCAAGTTACCGCGTCGCTATTTTTTTGGAATGACCTTTGTCCTCTTATATCGTGCAGTTCACTGTATTAGAGGATAATTTTATGAAAACATTTCAACCTTCTTTGCTTGTAATTCTATCAATGTTTGCCATAGGAGCAAACTCGATTTTATCTGCGGCAGTTACATTATCTTCCATAAAAACAGAACCTAATCGTGCAATCTTTTATGGTATCGGTTCTGTAGAAAATCCCCAAGTAACCCAAAACCCCGAGAAAACACAACTAATTATTTCCTTGGAAGGAGTGACCATCTCTGAAAAAGCTCATGCGGCTTTTGGCAAGGGCATGATGAATGATATTGATGTTGTTCAAGAAAAAGGAATAGCAAAAATATTTATCCAACTAAAAGAAAAACAAGGTTTTACTGTAAATAAATTACCATACTCCGATGCTTTGAGCATAGATGTATTCTCTTGGGATAAATTATCTTCTCATGATGATATATACCGGAGTGCTCAATTGGCATTGAGCGAAGGTCTTCAACAACAAGCATTGCAAAATTTTCGATTAGTGGCAGAAAAGGGACATGTTGATGCTGCATCATATCTTGGGCTTGAGTTAATCAAACAAGGTCTTTATGATGAAGCATTGGGATGGCTCAAAAAGGCAATTCGAGGTAATACAACCATTGCAGATGCTTATGGTGGATTATGCCAGATTGCACGGGTAAATGGAATGAGTGATGAAGCAAAATCCTATGAAAAACGTTTCTGTGATATGACAGGGCTGCGGTCAGTTTTAGACATAGCTGTTGAATATCAGCCACCACTTTCCTCCATAAACGAAAATATGAATCAAGAAGAACCACTATCTATTGCAGCAATTATGGTAGATGAAGAGATTCATCAGGATAGTACCTTGATAAGATCATCAGAGGAGGATACATCTCGATTCTCATCGCTTTTTGCCACAAATTCATCATCCAAGCAAAGCAATGAAGGTATCAGTAAAGAAGTTGTCAATGCATCATTAATGCCTCAATGGATGAAAACCGTTTCAATCGCCGCAATTGCTGTGCTGTTCAGCGCTGTTATTGCGATGGTGGTTATGTATATACGCTGGCGCAAAAGAAAACAAGAAGCATTTGATATGGACGAGGATGATGAAAATACCATGTCTGATACTTCACTGTTTGCTGCCGAATTACAGCAAGCACAATCGCAAACACCCGCTGCATCATTACAATCTGCAGTAAAGTCTTATGCAAATACTTTCGAAAAAACAATTGATGATACATCAGAGAATGAAAACAATAGTGCTACAGCTCCTCTTGCAAAAAATGTATCACAAGAAAAAACAATGCTCGAAGAATTTATCGGCGAAGTCATTACAATGAGTAAAAATGCGGTGGATAAAGGAAAAAATTATGTAGAAGAGCGTAAACAGTCTTTGGTTGAAGGTGTGTTCTCACCTGAAGATAATGATGATAATCTATGGCATGAAGATTCTATCATCGTTCCACAAAGGGGCGAATATGAGTTAGCAATGAATTTACAAGCAAAACAACGCATTCAAAGGTCGCAATCATTGGGAACATTAGATGCTGATATGCTACCATCACAACAATTTGGTATAACAAAAGTAGCCAGAAAATTGGGTATAGAAACAGGGAGTATAGAAGCAAAACGATCAATTTCACATTTGCAAACTGATGCACATGCACTTAGTGATTTACGCAAGAAATTCTCAAAACAGTCATCAGTACATTTTGTATAGTTAGAGAACACAAATATTATTTAATCCATTTATCTATTCTATATTTTTATCGTGTGTGCAGTTCGATAACTAAGTTTGATAAATTTATGTCTTTTCTAATGATTGTAATAACTCCACTATTCTTTGTACTTTTATTTCCTCAGTCTTTGCAGAATAAATGTGTTCGATAATTTCATCTTTTTTCAGTTCTGAAAGTGCTGTAAAAGCTCTTTGTGCCTGAGGACTTGATGCTAAGCATAAGTGAAGCTCCTCAGGGATATATACCGATACCGTATCTGCAAAAAGAATCACTCTGACAGTATCACCTGCTTGTTTACCTATTTTATTACGAATTTCGGCTTTGACGGGAAGGAATAATCTGCCATTACCCATGGGCATTAATTTACAATGCCTTATTTCAATGTCATCAATATAGGCTCGTACTGTTACCCAACCAAATGGTTTGCTTTTGTCTTGAACTATCTCATGAATCTCTGCGTATGTCCATCCACCTTTACCCGGAAATTTTTCTAAGATATATGTGTTATCAACTAAGGGGCTATCAATGTCCATATGATTCACCTATAATTTATATGCTGTACAACGTATAACAGAACCAATACCATTATGGAACAATCCTTCATTAAGTAATATCTCTTTTTCTTCGAGATAAATGAAATCAAAGTTGGCGAAGTCTTGAGTAATTTCTTCTTTAGAAAAAAGAAGGTCTATATCCTGCGGTCCGCCTACATTTACATTGTTCTTTCTATATTCTATGTGATTTTTACTAAAACCTTCAAAAATCAGAATACCGCCTTTTCGTAATAATTTTTGCAATTTTTTGTGTATATTCTTTCTTTCGATTGACGGAAAATGCGCATAAATTAATGCTATCGCATCAAATTGTTCTTCTATGAATGGTATGGAGTCACTGTCTCCAACATGATAATCAATCGTGACATTATTTTTATTTGCCAACAGAAAAGCTTTCTTTTGTCCCTCGACGCTTATATCAAATGCTGAGACATTCCATCCCTGAGTCGCAGCAAATACTGCATTTCGCCCTTCTCCTTCAGCGGGGAGTAAAATATTCCCACAGGTGAGTTTGCTTAACTGTTCGCGAAGATATTCATTGGGTGTAATTCCATACGCATAATCCTCAATACGGTATCGTTCATCCCACATTGCTTGCCATGAATTGTGTTCAGTCATAAAATATTATTTTGATAAATAAAGTGTTAAATAAAGAATTATACTCATAATCGTAATAACAACTACTTTCATACTATGAACTATACGAATTGCTTTTCTATACTGTTCTTTCGCATTACTATCATTAATTTCCTGTGTGTAGTTAAATGTATGAGGATATTTAGTTAATAAAGATAATCCTACATGAAGTAAAGTTGTTATACTTGGGAATAGCCAGATAAGAGATTTATCACCGAATGTATGTGCATCGCCGACTAATGAAAAATGAATCGGTATGGCAGAAGGTAGCGAAGGATAGAATAATAGTAGTATTAACCACATTAGCATAACTATAAACCAACATACATTGTCATATAATGAATAGTGTTTGTTGCGGTAATATTGTATGAGTGACCTACCTATTCTCATAGCACGTTGATCATGGTGAAAAAAATCAGACTAAATTTACCCTGCCCATTCAAATGAACTTCTGATTTGTTCCATAGAGTATTTCGCACCGATACAAATACATAATTTGACACGAGCTTTTTGACCATTCATAAAATCAGCAAAAATTACTCCATTATCATGTAAATGTTTTCCTGCTCCTTCATAGGCATAAACTTTCTCAATGCGCCCGACGGGGCAGCGTGACACTAAAACAACAGGAATACCTTGCACCGCAGCAATCAGTTCATAATACACAGCGGGTGGCACATTGCCTGCTCCGAATGCTTCAATAACGATACCTTTGGCTCCGGCATCAATACATTGTCGTATTTGCCTTCCGTCCATTCCTGCATAGCATGAAAGTAATGGGACAAAGTCCGGCAATGTTTCGACAGAAAAATATTCACGGTGCAATGGCTTTCTGTATAACATTAATGTATCATGAGAAATTCTTCCGAGAGGACCAAAATCCAGACTCTCAAATGTATTCAGTTTGGTTGTGTCATTTTTACTGACTTCGCTTGCAGCATTGAGTGTTTCGGAAAGACACACGATAGTACCATATCCTCGTAAGGCAGGATTTCCGGCAAGCATCACACCCACGCGCAAATTACGAGGACCGTCCCAATCCACTTCACTCGAATTTCGCATTGCGCCTATGACAACGATAGGTTTTTCCGACTTACAGGTCAGATCAAGAAAATAAGCCGTTTCTTCTAATGTGTCAGTGCCATGCGTTACGACTACGCCATCAATCTCGGGTTTTGACAATTGTTCGCGCACAATAGCCGATAAGGAAAGCATAATCTCGGGAGTGACATGTGGTCCCGGGTATCTTCCAAATTCAATAGGAATAATGGTTGCAATTTCATGAATTGATTGTACGGTTCCGAGTATTTCTGCGGCACTAAGTTTAGGAACAACACCGCCAAATTCACGATCAACTTTCATTGAAATGGTGCCACCCGTAAATATAACTGCAACTGTAGGTTTATGTTGTGCAATCTGATTGTTCATAAAACTGTATAGTAAATGACGTAAGTGTTTTGTGTGTTTCGTAGAATGTGGTACGAAAATAAGAGAGTGTTTCGTATTTTCGCACAAATAATCTTCTTAGCCCGGATGGCGAAATAGGCAGACGCGCTGTATTCAGAGTGCAGTTCCGATTGGAGGTGCGGGTTCAAGTCCCGCTCCGGGCACATGAAGGCGTTATTTTCATGAAGTATGGAGATAATGTTCTTGTTTTCATGCCCTAAAGTCAAGTATGTTGTCTCAATCACATTATTGTTAGAAACAGTACTATCATAGAATACGAGATTTTCTTCTTTGGGATAGACCTTCGAAAATTCTACACATTTCATGATAGAAGAATTACGGGGCTCAGTTGTATCGTAACTTATGAAGTATATTCTCCAATGAGCAGTTCACAATTATCACTCGCTGTGATACCATAATGGTCTAAATGAGCGGGAAGTAAAACAGTCCTTCCTTTCTGAACATGTACATTCTCAAAATCACCTGACAATGTTATTTCACCTTGTAAAACAGTCATAATCTGTGCAGAAGTACTGTGAGAAGAATATTCTTGGAATGCTGAGAAATTATAGAATCGTTTTAAAGAAAAAAATGAATTATTGGTTAATATATCTTCTTGATAATGTCTATGTTGCACTGACTTTATTCCAAGATTTAATGTAGGATTTATGAGAGAAAAATCCGTACAGATAAGTCCTTTATCTATATGTAATTCTCTGGGTGCGCCGTCCAAGCCAAGTCTGTCCCAATCATATAAACGATAGGTGGTATCGCTTGTTTGTTGTAATTCATAAATGATGACACCTTTCCCGAGTGCATGAATTGTTCCGGCAGGTACAAAAATAAAATCACCTTTTTTGACTTTGACGAAGTTAAGCACATCCTTGGCTTTACCTTGAATTATGGCGTCACGAAAGTCTTGCGCCGATATTTTTTGGGAAAATCCATAAATGATAGCAGCGTCGGGTTCGGCTTCTATGACATACCAACATTCCGTTTTTCCGCGTGGTTGTCCCTCAAGTGATTGTGCTAATTCATCATTAGGATGCACTTGCACAGAAAGCCAATCCTGGGCATCTAAAAATTTTACAAGTAATGGAAAATCACCACCATCGTATAAAGTACCACCAATTTCTCTTGGGAATTGAGACAATAATTCTTTGAGTGTATGACCGCTATATTCACCATTTATGATGATATTTGTATCATAAATTTCCCATGACTCGCCTATGATACTTTGCGGGGGTAATTGTTTGTCTAATAAGGTTTCTAAATTTCTTCCACCCCAAACTCTTTGATGAAAAACAGGCGAAAAAAGTAAAGGATACAGTATCATGAGATTATTTCTGAATAATAATAGGAAAGTTTTTTATTGTTGAACCGTGAGTAATACGTAATGAGTACATACCATTAAAAATATCATTAACTGCAAAAGAAAGTATGTCTATACCTTTTTCGGCAGTATAAGTGTAAAGACTTTTTATAATTTTACCATCAAGAGAAACAATAGACAATGTAATGATTTCCGGGGAATTAATATTTAATGTGCAATAGAGACGATCTTTCGCAGGATTCGGAAATACTGTTGATATATGAAACGGTGACTCTTGTACAGAGACAGTCGTTGATTCCAAAGGCAAGAGAGGAGCTGGTATGTCTTGTTTGTTTTTACCTTGAGCGATCGTAGATGCTTTTTGTAAAAATGTATCATCTTTATTGACATATAATGATGAAAAATTCTTTTCATTATTAGAAATAATTTTCACAGTGTCTATATGAAATACATCCGTTTGACAGCGCACAGGTGTGATGTCGAGTATTGAGTAACCGTGATTTATTAAATCAAAATCTTTCATATAAGGATTATTATTTACCATTGTATTATTGCCGGATTGAATCAATGTTGATAAAAATGGTCGTAAAAAAGCAATATTTTCGATAATCTCATCAAAATTAGAAGATGTGATGCTTGGTGTAACAAATTCAACACCGATTGATCCTTTTTTCTCTTGTGGATTGTATTCTGCCGGATTAAAAGCTATATCCATGCCATGTGTTGTATGAATATCGCCTGTTAAAAAAACAATATTTTTTAAGGAGTTATTTGTAATAAATGTGTGGAAAGCATTTCTTTGAGCAGGAAAATTACCCCATGAGTCTGCATTATAGCCCGATTCCAGAACATTCTTCAAAACGGGAGTAAGTGCTTGCAATAATGGATTACCTATAAATAAAGTTGTATCGAAATTATCAAGAATAATAGGTGTGAAGAGTACTTGATTACCTATTATTTTCCATTGAGCTTCGGATTGTTGAATGCTGTTTGTGAGCCATGAAAATTGCTTTTCACTCATCATTTTTCTCTGAGGATTGAGCAGTGAATCTTTGGAGGATTGAGGAGCGTTTTGCCCTAAATTAACCACAGGGGCATCACGCTCATCCATTCTGGTATCAATCATAAATATTTCTGCTAACCCGCCATACATAAATTTTCGATAAAGCGAACCATCCGCATTCTCGCGTATGGGTAACCACTCATAACATGCTTTTTTCGATGCCGTTAAACGGGTTTTCCAATCGCCCTCGGTTGCTGTCGTATGATTATCAGCACCGTCTTTGTAGGCATTATTGGCAGCTTCGTGATCATCCCAAACATACAGAAAGGGATGTTGTTGATGCAATCGCTGTAAATCAGGATCTAAACGATGTAAGCCATAGCGTGCACGATATTCTGCAAGAGTTAAGATTTCTTTATCAACTTCATAAGGGCGTATTGGTGGTGTGCTGCTATTTCCGGTATTGTTGCCATATTCATAGATATAATCACCGAGATGTATCACTGCATCTAAGTCATTACGTTGGGCAATTTTTCTGTAGGCATTAAAATAACCTGACGAATAGTTACTACAAGAAACGAAAGCAAAGCGCAAGTGCGAAACATCTGTTATCGGAGCGGTTTTTGTTCTGCCAATAAGGGAATTCTTACCATTGTGTTTAAACATATAATAATATGTTGTGGCGGGTTGTAAGCCGATTACATCCACCTTACAGGTAAAATCCTTTTCTATAGTTGTTTGAGCATATCCCCTTTGGACAATATTCTGTAGAGCAGTATCTGTGGCAATAAACCATTCAAGAGTAGCTGGCTCATTATTGTCTGTTGTGACACGTGTCCAGATAATGACTCTGTCAGTTAACGGATCACCGGATGCCACCCCATGATAAAACGGTGCTAATTGTTGTGATTTTAGTGCATAGTCGGCTGCGAAATCACGCACATGATAATGTGTATGATGAATAGCGCTTTCATTAGTCAGAGTTTGATTATTAACTATGGTCTGTTGGGAATAGAGAGTGTTTATACTCAATGTAATCAAACAGATACAAAAACAATACATACTCATGATGAGCGGTTGTTTATGCGAAGAGTGTATGATAAATTTCATAGACTGATACTTTTACAATTGTTATACTTGATGGGTGACGTATTATACCAATATTTTGGTTTTGATAAGAATCGCTGTATCATCAATGGAGAATGGCGGCAATTTTTCCCGTATTTTTGCGTCGAAGACTTATCTTTTCAACACCTAATTTTATGGACACAGATTTATGAACTCTGTATATACGGTTGCAGACAAATTTGAATATCGTCATAATGGACCCGATGAACAAGAACAACAAAAAATGTTGGCAACCATCGGCATATCTTCGCTTGATGAACTCATTGCCAAAACAGTACCTGCTTCTATTCGCTTAGAGTCGAAAATGGATTTACCGCCGGCAATGACCGAGCAAGAATTTTTAGATTTTCTTCATTCAGTTGCAAAAAAGAATAAGGTGTGGCGTTCATGTATCGGTATGGGATATTATGATTGTATTACTCCACCCGTAATACTCCGTAATATCTTGGAGAATCCCGGATGGTACACGCAATATACACCATATCAAGCAGAAATTGCTCAAGGTCGTTTAGAATCCTTGCTCAATTTTCAAACTATGGTTATAGATTTAACGGGTTTACCAGTTGCTAATGCCTCATTATTGGATGAAGCAACTGCCGCTGCTGAAGCGATGGCAATTATGTATGCACAACGCAGCCGCGAACAAATACAGAACAAAGCAAATATTTTGTTGGTGTCTAAATCTATATTCCCTCAGACATTATCATTATTACAAACAAGAGCTGAACCATTAGATATCATTGTAGAAATAGCAGATCTTCATAGTGTGAATTGGCATAATGGCATATTTGGTGTTGTTGCCCAATATCCTGATGGTGATGGTGCTGTTGAGGATTTATCCGCAATGACCAAAGCTGCCCATGACCACGGAGCTTTTGTTGCTGTGGCGACTGATTTAATGGCATTGACACTCTTAACTCCACCGGGTGAATGGGGCGCCGATGTGGCATTCGGTTCCGCTCAACGATTTGGTGTTCCGATGGGCTATGGCGGTCCTCACGCTGCTTTCTTTGCCGTTCGCGATGAGTTTAAACGCTCTTTGCCCGGTCGCATCATCGGCGTTTCGATTGATGCAAATGGTAATCAAGCATATCGTATGGCTTTGCAAACACGTGAGCAACATATACGAAGAGAAAAAGCAACAAGTAATATATGTACGGCACAAGCACTATTAGCTAATATTTCAGCTATGTATGCGGTGTATCATGGCCCTAAAGGATTGAAAAGTATAGCATTGCGTATTCATTCCTTTACTACATTGTTGGCGCGTGTGTTACAATCTATGGGGTTTGGTATTGTCCATGAAGCGTATATGGATACATTACGTATCAGCGGCGTTACAACAAATGTGCGAGAAAAAGCTGAAATGCGAGAATATAATTTCCGCTATTTTGACAATGGTGAAATTGGTATTTCTTTAGATGAAACAACCACACCAGATGATATTCGCAATATTACGACAATATTCGCTGCAGCAAAAGGAATAGAACCACCGAGCATAGATAATCTTCTGAATGATGTGTTGATTGCAATTCCTGAGAATTTGATGCGCACATCGCAGTATCTCGCACATCCAATATTTAATAAGCATCATTCGGAGCATGAAATTCTCCGATATATTAAACAATTGGAAAACAAAGATTTATCATTGACTCATTCGATGATCTCTCTTGGTTCTTGTACGATGAAACTCAATGCGACCACAGAGATGATACCTGTCACTTGGCGCGAATTTGGTGAACTTCATCCATTTGCTCCCCGCAATCAAGCAGAGGGCTACACACAAATTTTTGAGGAATTAGAAAAATCACTCTGTGAGATAACCGGTTTTGATGCCATGTCATTACAGCCTAATGCCGGTGCGCAAGGTGAATATGCAGGTCTCATGGTGATTCGTGCTTATCATAAAAGCAGGGGAGAAGGTCACCGTAATGTGGCTTTAATTCCCTCATCTGCCCATGGTACAAATCCGGCAAGTGCTGTTATGGCAGGAATGAAAGTCGTAGTTGTCAAAACCGATGATCTCGGCAATATTGATATGGATGATCTTTTTGACAAAACTGAGCAGCATAAAAATGATCTTGCTGTTCTTATGGTTACCTATCCTTCAACACATGGTGTATTTGAAGAACATATCCGCGAAGTCTGCTACTTAGTCCATCAACATGGCGGGCAAGTCTATATGGATGGTGCAAATATGAATGCACAAGTCGGTTTGACAAGTCCGGGTAAGATTGGTGCGGATGTATGCCATTTGAATCTTCATAAAACATTCTGTATTCCACATGGCGGTGGTGGTCCGGGTATGGGTCCCATTGGGGTCAAATCTCATCTTGCACCATTTTTGCCATCGCATCCTGTCATTCCTGTGGGCGGTGAGCAAGCAATTTCTGCAATTTCGGCAGCACCATGGGGAAGTGCCAGCATTTTGTTAATTTCTTATGCTTATATTAAAATGATGGGTGCTGAAGGATTAACGAGTGCAACAAAAATTGCCATTCTCAATGCTAATTATATCAAATCTCGCCTTGAAAAACATTATCCAATTCTTTATAAAGGTATTCATGGCACTTGTGCGCATGAAATGATAGTAGATATGCGTGAATTTAAACGTACTGCCGGCATTGAAGTGGAAGATATTGCTAAACGGTTGATGGACTATGGCTTCCATGCGCCGACCGTTTCGTTCCCCGTAGCTGGTACAGTAATGATTGAGCCGACGGAGAGTGAAACAATGGAAGAATTAGATAAATTCTGCGATGCACTCATTCACATACGCCATGAAATAGCTGAGATAGAAAATGGAAATGCCGATAAAGCGGATAATGTTTTGAAAAATGCACCCCATACAGCGGGAGTTGTCATTGCTGATGAATGGAAACACTCTTACTCTCGTGAAAAAGCAGCTTATCCATTGGCTTATGTAAGAGCCAATAAGTTTTGGCCCACCGTGGGCAGAGTAAATAACACCCATGGCGATAGAACTTTGATATGTGCATGCCCACCTATTGAAGAATATGTCCATGAACAATAATTGAAATTTTGATGTGAAAGAACCCGCTCCATGCAATTTATGTGGGCGGGTTTTTTACTTTTGCAGTAAATAATCGCTTTCATAATCATTCATTGAGCTATTTGACGCAACGAATGCTGTTTCCAAGACTTCAATATTTCTTCCAAACATGGCGTCGCAGACTACGAAGATCTTCACCTATGTTTATGCCGACAATTGCACTGATTGCATGTACTGTCCTTGCAGTACTTGGTATAATTATCGGTGCTTCGGCGGATTCATTGATTGTGGAAACTAATGGTTGGATTTCTGCTGTAGAAATAATCAATGCAGCACTGTTTATCATGGCGGTCGAACGAAGTACAAAATCGGCGGACTTCCAATTTAACTATGGTTATGGCAAATATGAAAGTCTGGCTATTTTGTCAAGTTCCGTTTTGCTGACAGTCATAGGAATATATGTTACTGTTGAAGCTGTCAATACCTTTGGCAATCCTACAGAAACAAATAATTTTTGGTTTCTGGCTACATATTCTTTTTTATGTTTTATTCTCATTCGCACTGTAACATTACACATGAAAAAAGCTGCTGCTAATCATCAAATACCCGTTTTGTATTTTGATGCTGATTTATGGGAAGCGGATAGTTGGATGGAATTAGCGGTTTCAGTAAATTTAATTATAGGCGGTATCTTTCATGCTTACGGTTATGATGCGATTGCTCGTTATTTAGACTCCGGTTCAGCTATTGCTTTATTAGCTTATACGGTAAGTATTCCATTACGACATGGCAAAAATGCACTCGATCAAATACTTGATAAAACATTACCCGAAAATGTTCAAATGGATATATTGTCGAGTATTATTGCACGATTTGACAGTTTCTGTGAATTTAGAGCAGTACATACCAGACAATCGGGACGTGATATTTTTATTGAAATTGACTTAATTTTACCATTCGACTGGACTCTGGAACAAAGCCGTGAATTAGAAAAAAACATAGCGCAAGATTTAAAGGAAAAATATCCGACATCAATTATGCGATTATATGCACAACCATGTCCGCGAGATTGTTTCCGTAATGGTGAATGTTTTTGTCCGCTCAAGCAATGATGGAATACTATACACTCAAATAAGAGTATTATTTTCTTAGTACCATTGAAAATCAAGGGTAATTAATTATCCTTATCTTAAAAACATTGCTTTAAGTATCGTAGAGTTTCTGATGATGTCGTTATAAGAACGGCATTGGTAATCTGTTGCTGATAATCTACCCGAAATCATACTTTTACATACTTATCACTACAAAAAATTTGGAAAATCAGAACAAATTGTGTAAGTTCGCATCAGCCTTACATAACTCTCTATTTACCCATATACTAAGGAGTACTCCGATGCATAAACAGACTTTTGTCAAAACAGACTTTTGTCAAAACAGACTTTTGTCAAAACAGA